>Ga0182746_1000203_pt1 | contig 101174 bp, 91 predicted proteins | sample eDN3rd30CBELigOP_FD_128881 | JGI IMG/M metagenome (GOLD analysis project Ga0182746, IMG submission 128881) | Enriched Organic Plus compost microbial communities from Emeryville, California, USA - eDNA 3rd pass 30_C BE-Lig OP (version 2) (version 2) ...
ACAAGCTTATAAAGCAAGCCTTTGCTATTGCAAAGTCAGGGAAACCGTACCAAGTACAGCGTCCCTGATCAGAATATAATTTGGAAAAACTTTAAGTTTTATTTGGATTTAAACACAGTTCATCTTTAGGCGTTAGGCTGAAACGGAGTTCATTGTAGGATATTGCCTACTATCCGTAGTGTTAAGCGCAGCGCACTACGGATCAATAATGAAAGGTAGTCTGAGACTACCTGCATACAAAAGTCCGTAGAGACCCTACGGAACTCTACGGACAGCAATGATATTATAAATCTGCAAAACACTGACCACTGATAGCTGACTACTGATCACTGACACCTACATCAAAGGTTTCGATCCACTGGCCTGTATATGTGCAATCTTATATTGAAACATTTCGGCCATTTTCTCCCCACGCCAGATAGCTTCATCTGCTACCGGACCTGTAAAAAATTCCCCCACTGTTCCTTTCCAAAGACCAAGCCATCGCTCAAAATGCGATGCATCTACAGGTAGAAACGCATGTGGCGGAAAGGGACTGCCAAAATAGGTATGTTCGCCCAGCAGTACGGTCTGCCAAAAAGTGTACATCTTTTTGAGATGCTCGTCCCATCTTCCATCCAATATACCATTAAAAATAGGTCCGATGTAATCATCCTTCTGTACACGTCCATAAAACGTGTTGACCAGCAATTGAATATCCTCTATACAGGTAATATCTTTCTTATCCATAACATACAATACATCTTTCCCTAAACAAGATCTATATACATAATAAAGTAATACAGTGCCCAGCCTGAAAAACCAATAATCAGCAACCATACCCACCACGGAATCCCTTGTGGAGTCTCACTACCCTCGATCAAAAACAGACTTTGGTTTCCTTTACCATATGCATTGATCATGATGGGTACCCGGCCATCTACCACCGCATCCTCCTTGATACCCACTACATCAATGGCAGGTCCATTCCTTACTTCAAAAGGTATGATCCTCATCCCTTCCTTGCCCGAAGGATCCTTGCCAACGATACGCAGACGATGGGGACCGTCGACCAGCTTGTGGGTATCCAGCTCAAAGGTAACTGGTGTAAAAACTTCGGCTACCGGTATAGTATCGTCATCTATAAAAATATAAACTTTACTTTTCTCACTCATCATCTTCCGGGTTTAAAATCATCCTCTTAATATGATCTTGCTTATCCTCTCCGGGCCTAAGCAACCATTTGATCGAGTAAAACAAAGTAACCAATACAACCAGTGCAATCAGAGCCACAATAAAATAATCCCAATTGCTATCCGGGCCTGCCCCATGAACCCAGCCACGGAACAGCTTAGGTTGTCGACGATCACATACCGGACATCCAAATGCCTGCATACAACCCAATAGTACAAAGCTAAGCAGTATTATCTTTCTTTTCATACTTATTTTGCTTGAAGTTTGACAAAGTCTACGATTTGTTTGATTTCTTCGGCAGTCACTTTCTTGCCATTATTTCCCCAGCTGCTTCTCTCAAAGTTGATAATGGCGGCTACTTCATGCTCTGTAAAACCGGCATTGACCCCTACCGCAGCCATAGCGCCGTACTCCGGATGCGCACCGTATCCGTTCATGATGATATCGATATACAACTCCAGATCATCCCCTTCTACAACAGGACTCCCTTTCAACGGAGGGAAAGCTCCGGGAAGGCCCATACCATCTGCTTGGTGACAGGCTTGGCAATTTGCCACATACAAAGCCTGTCCATCCAGTTCCTGTGCACCATCGTCCCCTTTCGTCCCTTCCGCTTTCTTCTCCCTTTTGTAAAGAAAATCAAGTGCTGCTATACTTTCGGGCAAAGGAGCCTGTTTCAAGGATTGCAGATACGCTACCAGTTGCAGAGCCTCTTTCGTGGCAACGACCTGACGCCCGTCCTTGGGTGCATATTCCTCAGGCAAACGTACCACCACGTCAGCATCACCCACCTGCTCTTTGTATGCAAACAGAAACGGGTAGGCGGGCATAATCGACTCCTTGACTACAATACGGGGATTGAAAAGATGCACCAGATTCCAATCCAAGCTCGGCTGTCTGTTGCCAACATCTGTCAGATCGGGTCCCGTACGTTCGGTCCCCATGAGTGTTGCTGTATTGCGCCATATATCTGTCCGACCGATATGGGCATAGTCTGCCGCCATACTCGGCCGGTGCCCCCACACCTTGTCCATATCTACATTACGAACCTGCTGTGTGTGACAGGCTACACAACCATGTGATATATACAAAGCCTTGCCTTGAAGAGCATCTTCCGACAAGGGCTCGGCCGATGGCAAAGGCGCGTTGATCACTTGATTGTGCAGCGCAGGCACTACTGCTACAAAAATGGTGAGGATGACAAAAAACAACGTTGCCGTTAAAAACAAATTCTTATGATTATCAAAAAAACTCATGACTACGATTAATGATGGTTATGCCGATATTTCTTTATCCTCCAGTTTCTTCACGATTTCTTCCTCTACGTCCATAGGCGTAGGCACGACGATCATCTTGTACATATTGTATGCAAAGAATAGATGTGACAACCACATCAAACTACCTCCAATAGCCCGCCAAAGCCAGTGGGGTGCCATCGAAATCACGCCTTGGATAAAAGGCTGTCCTTCCAACCACATGATACCTTTGAGCGTACTGCCATACATCAAGGGCACCGTATAGAACATCATTCCGATCAGGGCCAACCAAAAATGCGCACCTATAGAAATCTGAGGGGCCTCCTGTCCCGTGAACCGGGGTACGATGGCATAGATACCTGCCCATAGGAAAAAGCAGATAATACCGTACATCGTCAAATGCGAGTGGGCAACCGTAAAATCCGTAAAGTGCCAAATCAGATTGGTCGATCGAAAGGCTTCGGCCGTCCCCTGCATCGAACCCGTAAAGTAAAAGATCGTACCTACCAAGAAAAAAGGCAATGTATAGCTGTCCTTGACCTTAAACCAAGCTCCCTTGAATGTCATCAGAAAATTGGTCGTACCCGCGATGACAGGTATAGCCATACCTGCACTACCCACAATGGCGACAGTCTGCAACCACCAAGGTATTGCACTAAAAACAAAATGGTGCGTACCGATAAGGGTATAAAACAGGATCTGTGTCCAAAATGCCAGTACACCAAGGCTATATGAATAAATAGGCTTGTTAAGCTGCTGTGGAAGAAAGTAATAAACGAGACCAAGTGTAAACAGCATAAACCACATGCCTACACCCTGGTGCATATAATACCCCTGCACGATGGTCTCTCCTAAGCCCTGTTGCCAAAAAGGCAAATAGGCTACCAAAGCAATGACGATGGTAAATATAATGGCCGAAACGATGTACCAGTTTGAAATATAAATCTCGCGTGTCGTCCGTCGAGCGATGGTCTTATAAAAATTGATCAGTGTCAGCACCAATGCTATTGCAAAAAGCAACATAATGGGCCAGATATATTCGCGGTATTCTCCCCCACCGTTATTGACCCCCGCCATGAGTGATACCGTACCAAGCAATACCGAGGTATTGATCAAGTGCATGGAATACCAGCCCCATTTCAAGCTATATAGGCGCACGTTGCTTACCCTAGGCACAACATAATACGCCAATCCGATCATGGCCATAGAGGCCCATCCCCAAAATACGGCGTTGGTATGTACAGGACGCAATCTCCCAAAACTCAACCAGCTCGCACTATCTATATCCGGCGCCACAAACTTGATCCCTACATATTCACCTACCGTCGTGCCGAATAACAACCAAAACGTAGCCGACACCAAGTATCCTATCACCATTTTGGATAATGCCGGATCAATGTTAGGCCGGGGCACAGCTTTTTTCTTGACGGAAACAATCTGCACACCTGTATTTGAATCGATGCGCAAAAGCCCTCGATAGTCTTTGGCAGTAGCCGTCCCCGAAAGACTATTGGTTTCGACCTGATAATCCAAGGCTGCCTTACGACCTTCAAGTTCCTGTTCTATTTCCTGCAAATCCACTTTTTCGAGCAAGTCAGCGACCTCTTGAGCCTCTTCTCCTCGTACCTGCCTATCCAATGTATGCAAGCGTTTCCCAATTTTTGCAAAAAGAATCAATACGGCCATAACTACCGGAATAGCCAATAGGACAAGCGTGATAATCACACCTCCTTGTTGCAATAAATTATCTCTGGTCACAGCAGATTGCTGTGCCAGCAATGGCGATGGAAGTAAACTAAATGAAAGTCCGGACAAGAGGGATATGATCACCCCCGTATGACCCTGCTGCTTTCTTTTGTGTTGCAAAACCCGTGTAATCTGACTGCTGTTCAGCCTCTTTAAATGAAACCGCAACTTATCTTCTTGCTTGGCAACCTCCTTCCGCAATGGTTTGGTCACATTTTCAATCTTTTCACCAACCAAAAGAACCACAATCAACAACACAACAGCCAGCAATAGAGCTATACATAAAAGCAGATCCGCACCTTTCCATTGATAAGAATAGGGTGTCGTCCGCTCTAGGGCTGTAGCTATCGATACTTTGGAAAAGACCAAAGCAAAACATAAAAATCTCAAAAAACTTTTTTTTCTCATCGTTTATTGCACATCTATATCGAACATTGGGTTAATGTAACCGCTTTCCATAGACTAAACCACGAAAAGCCATTCTTTCGACAACGAGACAAAGTAACAACAAAAATAATAAAAGACAAAAAAGTCTTTTATTATTTTAGAAAGTAGGGGCAAAAAATATTTTTTGCCCCTACTTTCTAAAATTACCCTAACTGAAACGCAATCTTATGCTCTTCGATCATTTTACGGAGATTGGCCAATGCATAACGCATCCTGCCCAACGCTGTATTGATACTCACATCCATGACTTCTGCGATTTCTTTGAAACTCATATCGCAAAAATGCCGCATGATGAGTACTTCTTTCTGATCGTCGGGCAACATTTGAATGAGGCGTTTCAGATCGACGTCCTGTTGCTTTTTGACCAGCTTATTTTCGGGGGCTTCCTCCGCAAAATCCAACAGTTCAAAGATATCGTACCCATCTCCATCCACGACCGTCGGACCTCTTTTCTCCCGCCGGAAATGGTCGATCACCATATTGTTGGCAATACGGATGACCCATGGCAAAAACTTCCCCTCATCATTATAGCGTCCCGCTTTCAGCGTATTGATGACTTTAATAAATGTTTCTTGAAAAATATCCTCAGCGAGGAATTCGTCCTTGACACGGACATATATAGCGGTATAAACTTTGGTTTTGTATCTTTCGATCAAAATCCGTAAACCATCTTCATTACCCTTTATATAGGCTTGAATAAGCTCTTGATCACTCTTGTTTTTCAATAGTTCCATAATCTACCTAATTTAAGTTAGGATTTAGTAAACAATTAAGAGTAATAGTGCTCCGATAGGCAGTGTATTTTTTGATTGATTACGCTAAAATACAGTAAAATTTGGCAGTTCCCAAAGTATTCAGCTTTTATTTAACACTAATTCACATTTTTCCCGTCCCTACTTTGTTAACACAAAAAAAGCCCCAAAGTTTTCGTTTGGGGCTTTCTTTTTCAGCTTTTCTAAAGTCCAAAACTTTGGAAAAGCCAAACAGTTATCTATACAGTGGGAATTGTGCCATCAAAGCTTTTGCTTTTTCCTGTATTTTTGCCAATTGAGCTTCATTCGAACGATTTTGTAAAGCCTCATCGATCAATTCGCCGATCTGTATCATCTCGGCCTCTTTCACGCCACGTGTAGTGACAGCCGCCGTTCCAAATCGTACCCCGGATGTCACAAAAGGTGAACGTGTATCAAACGGCACCATATTTTTGTTGGTCGTGATACCCGCTTGTCCCAATACAGCCTCGGCTTCTTTACCTGAAATATCCTTATTGCGCAAGTCTACAAGCATCAAGTGATTGTCCGTCCCTCCGGAAATAATCTTGTAATCACGATCTACAAAGAATTTTGCCAATGCTTGGGCATTTCGCTGTACCTGCTTAGTATATTCCAGATAGTCATCGCTCAATGCTTCGCCATAAGCAATAGCTTTGGCTGCAATAGTATGCTCCAATGGACCTCCTTGTGTACCTGGGAACACAGCCAAGTCCAGCAATTGTGTGATCGTACGTATTTCACCTTTAGGTGTTTTGATGCCCCAAGGATTTTCAAAGTCCTTGCCTACCATAATCATACCTCCACGTGGGCCACGCAAAGTTTTGTGCGTCGTCGTAGTCACGATATGACAATGTGGAAGCGGATTGCTCAATAAACCTTTAGCAATCAAACCTGCCGGGTGCGAAATATCGGCCATGACCAAAGCACCTATTTCATCGGCAACCTTGCGGATACGTGCATAATCCCAATCCCGCGAATAAGCCGAAGCACCGCAGATAATCATTTTTGGTTTTTCACGAAGTGCCGTTTCTTCCAATTGTTCGTAGTCGATAAGACCTGTATCTTCTTTTACGCCATAGAACAATGGTTCGTAGATTTTACCGGAAAGGTTGGCAGGCGAACCGTGGGTCAAGTGCCCTCCATGCGATAAGTCAAGACCTAAAATTTTATCACCGGGTTTGATCGTTGCCAAAAAAACAGCAGCATTAGCCTGTGCTCCCGAATGCGGTTGTACATTCACCCACTCGGCACCGAAAAGTTTCTTCGCACGATCGATGGCTATAGTCTCAATTTCATCGACCACCTCGCAACCTCCATAATAGCGTTTGCCTGGAAGACCTTCCGCATATTTGTTGGTCAATACGGAACCAGCAGCTTCCATGACTTGTTTACTTACGAAGTTTTCTGATGCAATCAGCTCGATACCTTCTTCTTGGCGTTTTAGCTCGTCAGCGATAAGATTAAAGATAACTTGATCTCTTTCCATTGTTTGTATTTGTATGATAAATAAGGCGTAAAATTTATTTGCTGCAAATATAATACATTAATCTGAAACCTAAACGCATACGGTTTTGAAAACTTTACTGTGCCAACTCCTTTTTTAGCATGATCTGCGCCGCATCATATGGATTGACTTCCAATTCATTGACATGGCGTAATACTACAGCTATATAATCGTCCAAACCCGCATTTTCGGGCTGTCCCTTACGCGCATTTCGCAGCAACGAGATCGTACGCTCTTTCAAGTCCTTGACGATGGTCCAAGCTGCATCCGACACATAAAGTTGCTGTGTAAAATTATGTTGGTATTCATTTTCAATGTCTGCCTGTATAGCCTGGCGAAATTGCTCCACGGTCAATTGAGGGTCGTGATGGCGTATCATGACTTGGGCTGGCGAAATGCGATGTACCAAGAGCAACAAGCGTTCGTAAGCCGCAAACTTCAATTGTAGATAATCCTTGGTCAAAGCCTTATGCTGATTGAGATTGTTCACTTTCAGCAAATAGTTTTCGATTTTGGGCCAAATGATATAAAAAGCCAGAACCAATGCCACAAAAACACCAAATACAAGCACAAAAAGCTGTTTGAAAAAATCTATATATTCCATCTGTTATTCTATGTTTACCTATTGTCAAAAAATACCTATATCCTATTTTGTGCCTAAAAATATGTATTTTTGTCAAAGAGATTGTCTAAAAATATTTTTTATAGTTTTCTCTTGTCATGCTCGGTTTAATACAAATCGAAACGAATAACGCTAAATTGTCATCTTGAGGCTCACCGAAGGATCTGTTCGAATGAAGATTATATAGTTTACAGGTCCCTCCAAAGTGGGGATGACAGAAAGAAGATAAAGATCATGAGTACAGAAAATATACAGACAGCAGCACCTGTAACGCTGACAGCCGGAGCTCTGACCGAGCTCAGAAAACTAATCGATCAGCAGGAGATTGGTTCAGATTTTGGTCTACGTATAGGTGTAGAGGGCGGAGGCTGTTCGGGTATGAGCTATATATTGGGATTTGACCAAAAGAAAGAGGGCGATTCAGAATACGAGATCGAAGGTATCCGGGTATTTATGAACAAGGCACATGGTCTGTATCTGGCTGGTATGGAGATTGATTTCAAAAACGGCCTGGATGCAAGAGGCTTCACATTCAATAACCCCAATGCCACAAGCACCTGCGGTTGCGGAAGCTCTTTTTCAGCATAAATAATAAAACAAAGTCTTCCGAAGTTTAAGGACCGATTTCAATATTTTTTTATTGTCATGCTGAACCTTGGTGACTTGAGAAGCAATCATTCGTACAATCTAAAACTTATACGAATGAATAACCAGCTGTTCACATATAATGTATAGATATTGATCTCTCCTTAATTCGGGATCCACATGACAGCTTTTAGACCTTCAGCTCCCCAGGAGATATACCGTAATACTTTTTAAAAGCACTACTGAAATTATTCTGGTGTCCAAACCCTGTCAATAAGGCGACTTCATAAACAGAAAGTTTATCCTCCAACAGGTATGTCCTTGCTCTTTCCATACGTATCCGGGTCAAATAATCGTGGATCGTAACGGAAAAATATTCCTTAAAATCTTTGCGCAATTTGCTTTCGCTCATCAATACTTCAGCAGCAAGCTCCTTTTGGGTAGGTGGGTTTGCTATACGCTGTTCCAATATCTGCCTGGCCAATTCCAACCGCTCCACATCCTCATCATTGAACGAGACATCATGATGTTGTCTCTTATCGTTATATTGCTCAAACTGGTACATCAGCAATTCAACCACACGGGATTCTGTATGAAGACGGCGTATCTCTCCAGTCTTTTTCGACTCGATCAGTTCCGAAATGGTATGCTGCATCTCGTGGGTAGCCATGAGGTCCTCTTCGGAAAAGGAAACATATTCCCCCTTTTCTATCTCTTCGACAAAATGCCTATGCAATAAAGAATCCCGTTTGATCAAGTTGAGATAATAGTCCTTGGAAATGACTGCTATGAAATAATTGTATTCTATACCCTCGCGGACTTCATGTACGGATTTTACGGAGGGAATATACCGGATATTGTGCCGGCTCATTCCATACGGCAACTTACTATCTGCCGATTTGTAAAATATAAATTGACTGGTGATCGCTTCCCCTTCCACTTCGGTATGGATATGGACAGGCTTATCAAAAAACATTTTGGCATGCAGAATGAAAAGACCACTGGTAGACAGCTGAAAGTTGGACATTTGGATCGGGCTTCGGCGGATTTCAAGGCGATTTTCGACCAAAGGTTTGTCCGGTATATAATGATCTGGTATTTCCTCGATAAAAAGCCAGTCGTCCAACTCTACTATTTTACTCTTTACCAACATAATATCCAGTCAAAATTTTCCTTCTCCAAGTTTAAAGTTACAACTTTTCAAAGAGAAAAGTAATTTTATTTAAAATACTTCTAAATAACAACGTCGTTCATATTTACCAGATCACGCCATGTTTCCAATTCTGGCACTTCGGGCTTACGTTCACCAAATAATTGCATAACCAAATGACCTTCTATATCAAATAGCTCAATGCTGTGTACATCCCCTTCCCTTGTCGGTTTGGACACCGTCCATATTTCTCCGATCCGTTCCCATCGTATCTCCAGACTGAAATCCGAATCTTTGATCATATACCGATCACCTTGATCGATCAAGTTCGTTACCGGCCCCGTATGTATCTGTACACATCCTTGATTATAAACAAACACCATAATGGGGAGCCTCTGAGCGGCACAGGTATGGAGAGTTTTTCGCACAAATGTAGCATCCCTACGTTGGGCGCGACACACACTGGCATACGCCAAAGCCTGCAATCTCGACAGTCCATATTTATGCAGTAAAGACTGAAAAGCATGTGTATCTGTCAAAGCTTCCCACTCTTGTCTGAAATCTTCCTGCTGCAATTCATCCAATGTAGCTCTCTCATCCGTCGGAAGCTGTCTTTCAAAACGAGGAGCTTCCTCCGATTCTTCACAAAAATTCTTTTTGAGCGTATCAAATCCTTCAAGATCACTCTCCCCATCAATCAAGTGTATGGCGTGGAGTTCGCACCCTTCCCGATCAAAAAAATGCAACGATCTACCGCTGGTTCCATCCACTAGGATACCTACATGCCATTTGTTGATAAATAACCGTAAATCAATACGCGTTCCGGCAAACAAATGTGTATCCCCGTACCCTTTAGCATAGGCATACACACCTATTTTGGTATGCTTACAGCTTCCATTTTTTGTACACGCTTTTACGCTTCCCAGCAGCGAAAAATAAGGTAATAATCGGGCAAAATCATTCCGAATATAATGGTATGTATTTTCTTTATCCAGCAGCATCGCTTCAGCTTCCGAAATCCCCAACTTAAGAGATTGTTCTTCGACAGATAGGTAAGGCGATTTACCCAACAGCAACGCTCTTCTCCGTTCCAAAGACAGTTCCTTTTCGCTCACCGGCAACATTGAATTAAAAAGATGTACGTCCATGTCCATTTCTTCCAAACGGACGTAAGGCTTCAAAGTCTTCGCATTGAGTTCTACGGTAGTTTCTACAGAAAATACCGTATAGATATCCTTTGTATTCAACACTTCCATTGGGCTTCCGTCAAAGAGCTTACGTCCATGTTTGAGCATCAAGATACGGTCTGCATACATGGCCGCAAAATTGACATCATGAACCACAAGAACTACCATCAACCCCCTCCGGGACAAAGCTTTGGCAATGGCCAATACTTTCTGCTGATAATGCAGATCCAGTGCAGAAATAGGCTCATCCAACAGCAACAAACTATTCGGATTGTCCCATATTTGTGCCAATATCCTGGCCAACTGTACCCGTTGTTGCTCTCCACCCGATAGACTTAGGAATATCCGATCCGCAAAATCGGACACTCCACATAATTGCATGACCTCCTCGACCACTTCTGTATCTCTCACCGCCGGGTTGTATCGAAAATGTGGATAACGGCCCATCATGACAATTTCCCGAACTTTGAACGCCAAAGAGATCTGCTGTTGTTGACTTAACATAGCCCTGCATTTGGACAGCTCCTGCGGATCGTAACTCGCAATCAACTGACCATTCAAACTTATCGTTCCGGATTGCGGTTTTTTATCACCCGACAACAATCCCATCAAGGTAGATTTTCCGACTCCATTGGCTCCCAGCAAGGCCAATACCTCCCCTTTTCTCAGTTGAAACGAGATGTCTTTTAATAACTTTCTCCCTTTGACCTCGTATGTCAGTTTTTCTACACGTAACATCGTTTTATTTAATCGAAAATTAAAAACTGAAAATTGAAAGTGCCTTTTCACTCTCCATTCTCAACTCTCCACTTTCCACTATCACTTCTCCTTAATCAATATATACAGAAATACAGGTGTACCCAACAGTGCTGTAATCACCCCTATCGGCAATTCGATTGGGGCGACCAATACCCGGGACAGCACGTCCGCTAAGGTCAACACCATCGCCCCCAACACCATCGAGGCAATCAATACGTATTTATGCTCCACACCGCCCATCAATCGTACGGTATGCGGTACCAACAAACCCACGAAACCAATGATTCCCGACACCGCTACCGAAGCTCCTACAGCCAACGTGGACAAGACCACCACCCAACGTTTGATATAATCCGTACGCATACCCAACAGATCTGCCTGTATCTCCCCTAAGGCAAAGGCATTTAATGATTTGGAAAAGAAAGGCAAGGCTACCAATGGTATGATGATGAAAGGCGCTATGGCCGTCACATTTTCCCACGTCGCACCACCCAAACTTCCCAACATCCAAAATGTAATCGTTCGCAATTGCTGTTCGGTCGCCATATAGGTCATCAGACCTGTCAATGCTCCGGCAAAAGCATTGATGGCTATTCCTGCTAGCAACATGGTGGTCACACTGGGGCGCCCATCCTTGACAGATATCTGATACACCACGAAAGCGGTAAGCCCTGCTCCAAAAAATGCTCCAAAAGCAAGCAAATAATAACCTATCCATTCGGCAAGTCCGGCAAACAATAGACTCTCGAAAGCAATAATCAATACGGCAAACAACGATGCGCCGGAAGAAATCCCAATAAGTCCAGGCTCTGCCAAAGGGTTGCGAAAAATACCCTGAATAGCAGCACCGGAAATTCCTAATGCTGCACCTACCAGCACCCCCAAGAGTACGCGTGGCATGCGGATAACAAATAAAACATTACTTTGTACCGAATCCACAGCCATATCACTACCGATACCTATCCGATGGAATAGTAAACGGCAAACATCGGACAACGAAATATAATATGCCCCCAAACCCAAAGCCACTAAGCTCACCAACACTAGTGCCGCGACCAGGACAGTTAAAATGATACGCTGTTTAGACTGCACGCTCTATAATTATGACTTCTAAATTATGAATTACGAATTGTGAATTCTCCATTTTCAACTTTCCATTTCCAATTCTTGTTTTTTTAATCCATCTCTTCAACAAAAGCCCTATGCAATTGCATGATAGCCTCCGGAAGACGTGTACTGAAATTGATCAGCAAAGGACCACTCATAGCCAATATCCTTTCCTGTCTACCCGCTTCTGTAACACGTACGCCCGGAAGTTTGAGAATGGCATCTTTCCCACCTAAACTACTTGCTCCGAAATCAAACATCAAAATAATATCGGGATTAGCCTGTACAAGCGCCTCTGTAGTATAAGGTTTGAAATCAGCAAACTCCTGAACGGCATTCTTCCCTCCTGCCAAAGAAATAATAGCGTCCAAACTACTCCCTTTGCCCGCTACACTCATCGTTCCCGTACCCCGTGCGTAGATAAACAGCACTTTGGGAACCTGACGACCTTTAGTTTCCTCCTTGACTACATCAAGTACACGATCCAAACTGATTTTTGTACGTTGTACCACTGTTTTCCCCATCTCGGCCACACCCAATGCATCCGCGATATCCTGTATAAACTTTGATGCCCCCTTTACTGAATATTCCTGTCTAAGTGTGACAAGGCGTACGCCCGATTTGCGCAAATGCTGTGCCACCGACGATGGTACATCTCCCTCCATAGCCAATACAACTGTTGGTTGGAAAGCCAGCAAGCCTTCTGACGACACCGATCTGTTCTTGCTGACACGAGGCAAGCCTGCCGCGGCCTTCGGAGAGATACTCGTCACATCCGTAGCCACCATAGACGATCCCAACCCCAAAGCATAAACGGTTTCGGTAATGGCGCTATGTAATGTAATAATACGCTGCTCCTTTGCCAAACACACCGTACTCCATAAAAGTAAGATAATAATATAGATCGATTTTTTCATCGTAAATACTTCTACAAGTGATTTCCGAAGTTTTAAAAAACTCCGGAAATCTCCTTAAATTCTGATACAAAACAAATCAATAATCAGTCTAAATACAAATAATTCGTTCAAAACAATATAAAAGACACAAGCATAAAAACAAACATAAACAGCTATATATCAACATATTGAATCCTAAAAACAATCTAAAACATAACCATTCAAATCGAATTCCATACAATTTTTGTCAGTTTTCATATACTATTTATCAATCAGATTTCCGTTTTTTGTCCCATTATTTAGAATGATTAAAAATAAAAATAGTGTTTGAACGAACTGCCTACATAAAAAACTTCTATTTCAAGTATATGTACGCTTTTTTTGGCCCAAGGCTCAAACCGTGTGCTAAAAACTTAAATCATCTCAACAAATGGAGACTATGGAGCACAGCCACCTTTCTCCTATGTACCAGTACCGCTCTAGCGCAGTCCAAATACAGTATCTCCGGATACCTCAAGGACGATGGAGGTATCCCTATTCCCAAAGCAACGCTCTTGTTGAACCCAGGAAAGATCATCACACAGACGGACGACAAGGGATACTTTGCTTTCAACGATCTTTACGAAGGTACCTACGTTCTTGAAGTGACCTGTCTCGGATATACACCCGCCACACAAAACATCGAATTGGAGCAAAAGGATGCCAACTTGAACATCCAGCTTTTCTCCAACCACAAAAACATCACCGAAGTGGAGGTCCAAGGTAAAGTAAGTGCCGTGGATAATCTCCTAAAAGCGGAGAATGCAGCCATGCCCGTCAAAATCATCACCCGTCGCGAAATCGAGCTCATGGGTAGCCGCCGATTGGACGAAGTGATGAAAGAGCAGACAGGGGTGGCCGTAATCAATGATATTGCCGGAGGCTCACGTGCAGTAGGTGTGCAGATACAAGGTTTCAGCAGCAATTACATTATGGTACTTGTGGACGGACAGCCCATGCTCGGCCGCAATAGTGGCAACTTCGACCTTTCGCGCATATCGGTCACGAATATCGAACGTATCGAAATCATCAAAGGCGCTACATCCTGCCTATACGGATCAGACGCCCTGGGAGGAGCCATCAACATCATCACCAGACATGGGGCCATTACGCCACAGGCCCAGGCGTCACTCTTGTATGGAAGCTTGAATATCATCGATGCGACCGTCGAAGGAGAGACCCCTTTTGCCCATCAACGAGGTTCTGTGGTCGCCTCAGCAAATTACTACCGCACTGACGGTTTTAACACCAATAGTAAATACATGGCCGAAGGGACTACCGTACCACCTTACAGCAACTATAGTATGCAGGGAAGAGCCCGATACCGCACCAGCAAAAATGGTACGGTAGGCATGACCGCGCGCTATGCAGGACGACAATCGGTGATGATCAACGATTGGTCCGACAATCTGGTCAATGAAGATCGTCAAAAAGACCAGGATGTCAATCTTTCGGCCAGTTACGATCATCAGTTTTCCTCCGGCTTGCGCAGCATGAGTCGCTATTACTTCACCCGATATCAGACCGAGATGAGTGCCGAGTGGATACGTCAAAGTGCATTGATCTCTGTGGATAAATTCGGTCAGCAGATCCATCGTTTGGAGCAGCAATTTGCCTATTCACCCCATACCAACATCAAATTGACGGTTGGTCTGGGGGGCAGCACAGAGATGATGGATGACAGGGCCTTGGATGATCAACACGCCCTAAACACCGCTTTTGCCTATTTACAGACCGAATGGAAACCCGCGGATCGTCTATTAGCTACGCTGGGTCTACGATACGATTATACTAATGTATATAAAGATCAAGTCAGTCCGAGTTTAGGTATACAATACCATATTTCACCACAATTTACACTAAAAGCCGGTAGCGGCATGGGCTTTAAAGCTCCGGATTACAAGATGCGTTATCAGGTGTTTTATAACCCATCGGCCAACTACATGGTCGTCGGAACAGATCGAGTAAGGGAAGTTATCGAAGCCATGGACAAATCCGGTGAACTTAGTTCGCAGAACACGTATATGCTCAATCTGACAGCCAACAACCTAAAAGCAGAAAACAGCCTGTCCAACAATATCGGCTTGATATGGTCACCCAACATACAGATTCGAACAGAACTTTCGGCCTTTTACCATCACATCAAAAACCAGATCAACAGTATCAGTGTCGGACAAGGTACACAGATCGGTCAGATCTACACATACCGAAACCTACCAAAAGCTGTAAACAGAGGTATCGAACTGTCCTTTGCCTACCAAGCCACACGGGACCTGGAGCTTTCGGCAGGATACCAATACCTCATAGCCAAGGACCTCAGCGTGCTGGACAGTATTCGCAGCGGCAATTATCCCTACAATAAATTGATCATCAATCCGGTGACCGGTGAATCTTGGGAGCCTACAGTGAAGGACTATTGGGGTATAGAGGATCGTTCGAGGCACATGGTCAACCTAAAACTGCTTTACGAATACATACCTTGGAATACAAGCGTCAATCTAAGGGCCAATATCCGGGGAAAATATCCCTTCCAGGAAACGACCACCAATCAATTTATCGACAGATTTGATGCTTTTGTTCCGGATCATACCCTCTTGAATCTGACCATTGAAAAGAGATTGCTCAAAAACAAATTGACTCTGCGATTGATCGCAGACAATATATTGGATTTCACCCATCAGTACATGCCCGGACAGCCTGGCAGAGTCATCTTGGGCGGATTAAGTTATCGATGGCTGAAGGAGTGAGAAAATTATGAATTAGGAATGATTAATATCTCAATACACAATACTCAAAAAATGAAAACGACAAAATTGATCATCAACGAACTACATGCCTTGTTGGCTTGTAGTAGGATAGGCTACCTATTTGTAGGCTGTCTGTTATTGACATTCAGTTCTTGTGGCAAAGAGGAAGATCCGCGTCCGGGATTGGAAGATGGCAAGAGTACGGTTATATACGATTTGCCAGGCGATCTGGAAGCTTCCATGGGAGGCAGTGTCGATGGAAAAGAAAAACGTGACTTTTATACTTTCCTTTTCCGTTTCCGTGATAAGCGCCAAATCTGGATCAAAACAAAGGAAGACTCCTTGCAGTGGTTAAAAACCAAAGACTGGGATCTTGCCTTCACAGGCCCCTACAATTCGGAAGTCTACATTAACAACGCTCATCAAGAGTTCAATCCGGGCTACGAAGGAGAGGCTACCAATACCGCAGTAATCAAATTGGATCGGTCTTACGAAACAGTGGCCACAGCGCCGAGTGATGAGGAATTTGACAACAGCAATGTCGCAAAGATAGGCTGGGCACCATCCAAATCTTCGAATGGTTGGTTTCAGTACAGCCTATCCACGCATATTATGCAGGCATTGCCCAACCGTACCTACGTCATCCGTTTACCCGATGGCAAGTACGCCAAACTACAGCTTATCAATGCCTACAAAGGGAATCCGCCTGCTGTCACCAACATGAACTGGCCTGCACCGTACTTCACCTTCCGTTATTACGTACAGCAGGACGGAAGTAAAAATCTCGCAACTAATTAAAAAAATAACACACATAAATTAAAACAATTCAAATGAAAACACTACTATCAATAAGTGCATTGGCATGCGCACTTGCTTTCGGGTTTATGTCCTGCGAAAAGGAAAAAGAAGAAGAACCGCTCATCTTATCCGACAATAAGGCGGTCGTACAAAGCAAGACTATAGTCCCCAATGACGAACCTATATTCTTTAATATAGGCGATAACGAGGAGATCGACGACGAAACAAAGGCAGACATCTCCTTGGCAGGATCCATGAGCCTTGACCTGCAATTGGCAAATGCGGATAAGTATCGCTTGGGTTATTTTGACTCGGACATCGAAACCATTGAGGATATCAAAATAGCTGTACTGGATACAGCGACCATCAAATACACCTCTAAGCTCACGATGAGTATGGTCGATGGGCCTGCACCTTCCACTCCCAATGCTTGGTACAATTACCTATTCACGAGTCACACCCTCGCTACGATTGAAGGTCGGTACGTCATTCTATTTGAAGGAAACGAGGAGACAGGCTTCTCCAATACATTGGACAAAGTATTCATCGTACAATTAACGGACATTCTACAAAACGGAAGAGAAGTCGACAATTTCTCTATCAAAACAAAAACATTCACTAAATAAATTAAACAATTAAAGCTATGTCAAATCAAACTATTTCAAAAAAAATTAGGAGATATTCATTTTTTTGCTACGCCTTAGCTCTTATATGCGTAGGTTACTCATGCGATAAAAAAGAGAACATTATACCCGACGAAGAAGAAACAGGTAATTATTACAAATTGATCCGGGTTGAAAATTTACCCATAGCGCCTACCGACGAAGGTTCGACACCCAATCCTCATGATCATTACCTGTACAGTCTTTCTGAAAACAAATTGGTTGATGTGGAATTAGGCAATTCGACAAAGTGGGATTTAGCCTTCGGAGGAATCTTCACCAGTTTTCTTTCGGCCAATAACGGAAGTGATGAGGACAATTACGGAGCGGGAAGTACCGCCAAAGGCGGTATTGCGATCGTCGAAAGCACATTTGACGAAGTGACAGAAATACCCAAAGACCTGGAATTCAAAACAGGCAAAGATGTGATCGGTACCGATGACCAAGGTTTCTTTGGCGAGGGGATGGGCTGGTATCTCTATGATTTCTTTGGAACAACCGTTCGCGATGGTGCTCCCGAAGATCAACACATAGCCTATGCGTTGGCCGTGCCTATTACCAAAAAGGATGGTACAACCGTAAAACCACGGACGGTAATCCTCAAAACAGCCAATGGTGATTACGCTAAGATCAAAATGATATCCTGCTACAAAGACTTGTTTACGCCGGAGCTTTGGAAAAAAGGCGAACCTATCATGTATGCTACCTTTGAATATGTGATCGTGCCGTCTTCAAGCACCAAATTTGAGATAAAGTAACCCACAACACAAGGTAGAATTTAAACCGTTTTGCAGACATTTTTAAGCAAAAAGAAGAAAGCAAAGCAAGAAATAAATATACAAATTTGTAGGGGCAACCCTATGTGGTCGCCCAAAAATGGTTGCCCAATAAAAATAAAAAAACATGTTACATCAAAATATCAAAGAAAGCACCATGCCTGCTCACCAAAAAGTGGAAGGCATCATTGTTCGTCAACTCAAAGCAGTTCGCTCCGAAGCAGACTATGCCGAAGTTTTGAAAGGTTTCTATGCCTATTTCAAAGCTGTTGAGGAAGCTATTGCACCGTATATCACGACCGATGTTCTCCCGGATCTGGCCGAAAGACGTAATTCGTCCTATATCAAACGGGATATCGAAGAACTGGGCGGCACAATCGACAACCTACCCTTGGCCACAGCACCTCAGGTCAACAACGTACTGGAAGCTTTGAGTGCCCTGTATGTATTGGAAGGTTCTATCATGGGAGGTCCCTACATCGTGCAAATGCTCAACAAATATGGCATACATAGAGGCACATCGTTTTTCTCCGGATACGGGGAGGATAGCGGCAAGATGTGGGCAGGATTCACCGCTGTACTCAACCAGTACGGTGCAGATGAAAGCACTTTCGCCCGTGCCGCAGAAATTGCCAACGAAACATTCTACAATTTCGGAGAAGTGTTTGCTTCCGTAGCATCTGAAAATTAACCGTACGGAACACAAAATCCAAACCCCATAAAGTTTTTAAAAACCTTATGGGTTTTTTCTTTTCTTATGCCTATCACCTTCTCCCTTGCCGGTGTAAGTTGATGATTTCCACCCGAAAACGTCCTAAAAACTGTAGAAGTCTTCAACAAAATTTTGTTTTACGTTAGAATTAAGCCAATTTTGTCTCGAATTAAAATGGTTGAAATGAAACCATCATGATTTTTCATACCATACAGTGGAATGCATAAACGGCTTCAGCCATCTTGAATACCATTGTAAAAATACGCGAATGAAAAATCTGATATCTGCCTACGGTAGGCAAGGTTTCATCTCCTTAAAAAAATTTTACAGATGAAAAAAATAACACTGTTATTCGTGTCATGTATGGTCAGCCTGACCAGTATGGCCGACGAAGGCATGTGGTTCTTGATGCACCTCAAGCGTCTCAATGAAGCCGACATGCAGAAAAAAGGTCTTAAACTGACCGCAGAAGAAATTTATAGCATCAACAATTCCAGTCTGAAAGATGCCATTGTACAATTCAACGGTGGCTGTACGGCGGAGATTGTCTCCGGACAGGGCCTAGTCATGACCAACCACCACTGTGGATACGATGCGATTGCAGAGCTGTCTACTCCCGAACACGATTACCTCACCAATGGCTTTTGGGCCAAAAGCCTTTCGGAAGAGTTAAAGCCACGATCCTTGTCTGTACGTTTTTTCGTTCGTATGGATGATGTGACGAAGCGTATCCTGGATCTGGTCAATGATAACATGCCCGAAAAGGAACGGCAAAAGATCATCCAGCAGGAAATCGCAAAAATCGAAAGGGAAAACAGCGAGAACGGTAAATATATCGTCAATGTAAAGTCTTTCTACAGCGGCAACGAATATTACTACTTTGTGTATCAGGATTATGAGGACGTACGGTTAGTAGGTACACCTCCCAATAGTATCGGAAAATTCGGAGGAGATACTGACAATTGGGAATGGCCTCGTCACACAGGCGATTTTTCCGTCTTTCGGGTCTATGCCGACAAAGACGGTAATCCAGCATCGTATTCCGTCGACAACGTGCCGCTGAAACCCAAATACCATTTACCTATAAGTATCAAGGGATTCAAAGAAGGTGATTTTTCGATGATCCTTGGCTATCCTGGCCGTACCAACCGCTGGATGCCAGCAGCTGGTATCGATCAAAATGTACATTATGCCTATCCTGCGTGGGTAGAAGCTTCCAAAGTAGGCATGGATGCCATGAAAAAACACATGGACAAAGACCAGGCCGTCAACATCAATTATGCTTCACAGTATTCGCGCATTGCCAATTATTGGAAAAACCGCCAAGGTATGATTGATGCCCTTTCACAACACAAGACGGCTGCAACCAAACGCAAACAGGAGAAAAAGTTTCAAAAATGGGCCAATAAAAAACAAAATAAGGATAAGTATGGGGAGGTGATCAATACCATTAACTCCTATTATACCGCGACCAATGAGAAGGCCCGTCATGACAATTATCTCACTGGTTTATTGCGTTCGGCTACGTTTGCTGCCCTACCCCATAGCCTGGGCAATCCGCTGAAACAGTATTCCGAAGCCAACGAAGCAAAACGTAAAGAATTGCTCCCCCGTTTTGAAGCCGCTTTGGCCGACACCTATGAAAAGCTCTATATTCCATTGGAAATAGATGTGCTGACTGACGAGTTGAACCTATACAGTGCAAAGGCTGGCAATATCGCTCCCTATATCCAACAACTAGCGCAACAAAACAATGGAAAATTTGATGAGATGGTCAAGGAAGCTTTTGCGAAAAGCATATTTGGTTCAAAAGAAAAACTGGAAGATTTTTTGGCGAACCCCTCGGCCAACGTCGTCAGTGAAGACCCTTTGTTCAAAATATCTGAAGCTTTGATGGATAAATATCGCGAGCGTAGCCCCGAATTGGAACAATTAGAGGGCAATTTCCAAGCAGCCTATAGAAAATACATTGCAGGCTTCCTAGAAATGAACCCCAAAACCAAATACTACCCAGATGCCAATAGTACATTACGTCTCACATATGGAACTATCCGTGCCTTGCCAAAAGATCCCCGAAACGATGCAAAAATCAATAACTATACGACCTTACAAGGGACAATCGCCAAGTACAAACCGAACGATCCAGAATTTAATATACCAAAAAAACTGATCGATTTATACGAAAAGAAGGATTATGGACGTTATGCTGATAAAAATGGTTATATGCCTGTAAACTTTTTAAGTGATCAAGACATCACAGGAGGCAATTCCGGTTCACCCGTATTGAATGGCAATGGCGAACTGATAGGGCTTGCATTTGATGGAAATATCGAGGCTATGGCCGGAGATGTGATTTTCGACCCCAAATTGCAACGCACTATTTCGGTCGATATACGTTATGTTCTGTTTGTCATCGACAAGTTCGCAGAGGCAAAGAATATCATAAACGAGCTGACAATTGTAGAATAATCTCTAATAAAACACACTTTTTTGAAAAAAAATGCGATTTTATTGTTTTTATATTTGTTCGTTTTGTATCTTTATTACATCTTAGCAAAAATAATTTGAAAACTAAATTATAATTAATAAAATGAAAAACTACACTAAATTAAAAGAACTAGTAGCTTCTATCGAAGCAGATGCAGAAAAATTCTTCAACAATGGTAACTCTGCAGCGGGTACTCGCGTACGTAAAGGTTTACAAGAAATCAAAACTTTAGCTCAAGACATTCGTAACGAAGTAACAGCTAAAAAGAATGAAGTTAAAAAATAACTTTCAATCGCTTTGAATAAAAAAGGCTCTTCGTCCGAAGAGCCTTTTTTATTTTTTATTGGCACATAGACTTCTATAGTTTCGTTCTAAAACTTAGGAAGTATTTAGCTACTTCTTTCTTCGTAAAAGTTTAGAAAACAACCCATAAAAAAACACCAGAATAACCACTAAGATCAATAGAATAATGATTTCCTGGGTACCAATCCCCCAGCTCATCGAATTCATATCACCCACCTTTCACATTTGTCCAAAAATTCCTGTTTGATATCCGCACCTATACCGATATCGTCGGAAACAGAAATCTTGTAACCATCATATTGTACACCACCGATCACCGGGTCTTCCAAATGTCCGACCATACAGGTATCCAGATCATAAAATTTAACATTCGGAGCGGCATAGGCAAAATGCACTTTGGCGGCCAATGCCAAACGGCTTTCCAACATCCCTCCAATCATACAAGGCACATTATACTCTGCCGCTACAGCCTGAATCTTTAACGCTTCGTGTATGCCCGAAGATTTTGAAAACTTAATATTGATAAAATCACAGGCATCACTTCTGCAAAGACGCTCCGCATCATAGTGGCTATATACGGATTCATCTGCCATAATCGGCACAATAGTCTGCGTACGCAACTCGGACAACAGGTTATCATTGTATGTCCGCATCGGCTGTTCGCAAAATTGAATCTTATACGACTCCATACCTTTCAACGCTTCTACAGCACCTTCGTAAGACCAACCTTGATTGGCATCGATACGGATAGGAATATCAAAACCAACAGCTTGACGGATAGCCTTGATCCGCTGTATATCCTCTTGCGGATTTTTACCCAATTTGACTTTCAAGGCAAAAGCACCATTTTCTTTGAGTCGCAAAGCCTTCTCCGCCATTTTCTCTGCAGAGGCGATTCCTAAGGTGATATCCGTGATAATCTCCCGTGGCTCTCCTTCCAAAAATTTATACAAAGGAAGATTAGCATATTTGGCAGACAGATCGTACAAGGCCATATCAAAAGCTGACTTGATCGTCGCATTCCCTGCAATATAAAGATGCAGTTCCGCTAACCGTGCTTCCAAATCCAAAGCGTCCTTTCCTTTCCAGATTTTAGCAAAATCCTGAGCCACACTAATACAGGTATTTTGGGTCTCCCCCACGATCATCGGAAAAGCCGAGCACTCCCCGACTCCAGACAGGTCTTTATCGGTCAAAACACGTATGAATGTGTTCTGTGCATAGTCCATAGTTCCTGTTGCAATGACAAAAGGTTCCATCGGGATACTCAATCGGTAGATTTCTATTGCTGTGATTTTCATAATCGATAAAGGTACTAAAGTCCCCTTAAAAATAGAAGGGTAAATTCTTAACGTTTCTACAACAAAAAAAGCCGTCTAAAAATCAACTTTTTAGACGGCCTTACTTTTTCTATCAGACTCCTTTTGCTACTTCCTTCGTACTACCGCGAGACCGCTTGCCGTTACTCCAGCCCCGTCTTCATCGGTAAGTGTAACAGCTGTTCCGTTTTTCCAATACTTGGCGACATTTTTGCCTCCTCCTCCGTATTCATATCCGGCGACATAGGTATTCCCATTGGAGACCGTTATTGCAGTAGCCATTTCATCTCGGCTTCCATCGCTGAGAGATATAGCCGTGCCGTTCTTCCAATATTTAGCAACTGATTTTGTGCTTTCGACTTCCGCGCCGGCTATATAAATATCGTTATGTTGGGTAGCTATTCCTGCAACTGTACTGAGTATATTTTCTGTACCAAGCAACGTTGATACACCATCCACCCAATGCATGGCCACCTGTCCTGTACCTTTGTTTTCCCATCCGGCCACATGCACCTTGCCGCCGACAACGGCGACCCCAAGAGCCTGTGCAGCATTAGCTTCTTCGCTAAGGGCAACTTCCACCCCGTTTTTCCAATATTTAGCGATTGGTTTACTGGCGTTGACATTATCGAATCCTGCCACATACACATCCCCGTTGTACACCGCTATCGAAGATGCCTCATGATGGCGAATGCCGTCCGAAAGGGACACTGCCATACCGTTTTTCCAATATTTTGCTACAGCAACACCGTCCTCGACCTCAAACCCCACAACATAGATATCGCTACCTTGCACGAGTATAGACTTAGCAACAGAATATTTATCAGAAAGAGACACCGCAGTACCATTTTTCCAATACCTGGCTGATGGCGTGCCGTTGACAAGCGCTGTGCCAGCGATGTAAACATCACCCTTATCAACCGTTATACCCAATGCGTTGGTAGGTACATCTTCACCAAGAGATGCCAATATGCCATTTTTCCAATATAGTGCGCCCTCAGGTCCGTTGCCGGACACATATACGTCTATAGCATATACATCGATCGTGATCTCGTTGCTCTCAAGATGATCGTTTTTTTTGGCCATGACTTTGTACGTACCGGATTGAGTAAAAGTATGTTTCGTACCATTTATCTTTTCGCTACCCACATATATATCGGCCGTCACTACTTTGCCCTCAGCCTTGACTTCAAATGTCACTTCTTCACCTTCATCGACATCGATTGAAGAAGCTGTCACAACAAGCTCCGGGAGGTCACTTGGATCTGTATCCGGATTCGGATCCTTACCCTTATCACAAGACAATAGCAGGATCATGCTAAACAACAGACACATCATCCCGAAAACAACTGTCATGATTTTTTGAATATTTTTCATATTATGCTAGATTAAATGTACGGCTCAAAGGTATCGCCTATTACAAGGCCTGTAAATACCTAGGGCTAGGTATTTGTCTTTCTTTTTTGGGGTTTCGGTAATCCAACCTATGATCCTCATGGGATTCCCAACAAATTTTATATATCTTTGGATATCGCTCATTTATTCCTGAAGTAAGAATACCAGTTATGGACTTATTAGACATTCAATTACATGGCATATCCAAAGGGCTTAAATATGGAGATTTTAATATTCCAGATATAGGCGACATCGTGCCTGCTTCGTTGATGATCCAAGACCTGGATGGGCTGAGACCCACAGGGTGCAGCTATATGAACAACTGGGGCTGCGAGAATCTGGGTTCCTCTATTGAAGAAATCAATGAACTTGGAGATATTTATTATGAGCGCTACTTTGTCAAAGAAGAATCCTATGCTATATTTAAAGGGATGAACGAATATTTGGCACTGGGTGATTTTGACAAGCAGTACAATTTTTTCCAACGTGTCAAGCTCTACGGTAACACGGATTATACCTGGTTCTATACCGTTCTTAAAGTCATCCAGGTCAAAGCAGCTTCGCAATTGGATCATAAAATCATCTTACTATCCTCGCCTGTGATTGGTATGGACAACCTTATTGCCCGCGTCAACAAGACGCTGGACCAAAACTCGTATATCCGGTCAAACTACCGTAAGTTTGCGGTATTGACCAACAGGGAGAAAGAGATTATCACTCTCTTGGCTCACGGCAAATCAACACGGGAAGTAGCCGAGCAACTATTTATATCTTTCCATACGGTATCCACCCATCGAAAAAACATCATTCGCAAGACTGAATGCAGTTCTTTTGCTGAATTACTTCGTTTTGCTGTAATTTTTGATCTGGTGTAAAGATTTATTTTTACAGAGGATCACGCATGCGGAATGTACCCATTATCACTAACTGTGCTATAATCAATGCTTAGCGCACGTGCAATGTCATTAAGTTAAGCGTTTTTTTGTCATTCTGAACGCAGTGAAGAATCTATTCGTTGTGTTTTTTAGATGCAATGTTGCATCAGCCTCACAGCCACCAACACGACCCTGATGCCTGCTTCGCAGTCCTATCGTCAGCATGACAAGAGAACGATATGCATATCCTTAACTTAATGACATAGAGCGCACGTGTATCGTCTGTGCAGAACAAGGCAAACATTTCAATCCTTTGGACATAATATATTTTAAGGAATAGCAGCCTCTAACTCCTGCATTGTTAATCCAGAGGCCACCCTATCTCAATAAATACAAATTCTTCAATATTATTTAGAATAATTACTAATTATATAATTATAATATATTATTCTTGATTTTTTTTCAAAAATTATCCGAAATAATTTCTATATTAGCAAACTCTTTATAATAATCATAATTTTTAAATAGAATGCAGCAAGAAGGACTTTACAACCCGGAATTTGAACATGATGCGTGTGGTGTAGGTTTTGTGGCCCATATCAAGGGACAAAAATCACATGCGCAGGTGAAGGATGCATTGACGATGTTGGAAAACATGGAACACCGTGGTGCATGTGGATGCGATCCCGAAAGTGGGGATGGTGCTGGAATCATGATACAACTGCCCCATGAATTTCTATGGGAAGAATGTATCAGCCTGGGCATACAATTGCAAGAGCCAGGCTACTATGGCGTAGGGATGGTCTTCTTGCCTAAGGAATCCGAATTGAACAAGATATGTAGGGAGGTCATTCAAGAAGCTGCCCAAGAACGGAAGATGGAATTTCTTGGATTCCGTACCGTACCTGTCAATCGCGAAGGCATAGGTCCTACGGCTCTAGGTGCCGAGCCCGAAATCGTACAGTTTTTCGTGTCACGCCCGGACGGTGTGGCCAATACAGAAGAATTTGAACGTAAGCTATATGTACTGAGAAGACTCATCATCCAAAAAATCAAGTCTCATCAAGAGTATCCACTGCCTCTTTATATTGCTTCGCTTTCTTGCAAAACTATTATTTATAAAGGACAGCTAACGACCTATCAGGTAGGAACCTATTTCCTGGATCTCCGTGATCCACGCGTAGTATCCGCTTTTGGATTGGTACACTCCCGTTTTTCCACAAATACTTTTCCTTCGTGGTCATTGGCACAACCTTTCCGCATGATCGCGCACAATGGTGAGATCAATACCTTGACAGGAAACCTCAACTGGTTCTATGCCGGAGTACGTTCTCTTTCTTCACCTTACTTTACAGACGAAGAAATGGAAATCCTGCTTCCGGTAGTCGACAGGGGTCAATCCGATTCAGCTTGTCTGGACAATGTCGTCGAACTACTCCTGCACAGTGGCCGAAGCCTGCCCCATGTCATGCTTATGCTTGTACCCGAAGCCTGGGATGGCAATACACAGATGGATCCGCTGAAAAAAGCATTCTACGAATACCATGCTACCTTAATGGAGCCCTGGGACGGTCCGGCAGCGCTCTGTTTTACGGACGGAAAAATTATCGGAGCCACATTGGACCGCAATGGTTTGAGACCACTTCGCTTTGCCGTTACATCCGATGATCGCGTCGTAGTCGCTTCCGAAGCAGGAGCGCTACCGATCGATGAGGCTACGATTATCAAAAAGGGTCGTCAACAACCCGGCAAGATATTCGTCATCGACATGGAAGCCGGCAAAATCCGCTCGGACGAAGAGGTCAAAGGCGAACTCGTACGCCAGCAACCCTATGGCGAATGGATCAACAACTACAAGATCAAGTTGGAAGAGTTAGCAAAACCCAGAGTTACATTCACATACCTTTCCAAAGATTCTGTATTTAAATATCAACAGGCTTTTGGATATTCCAGAGAGGATCTAGAAACTATACTGACCCCCATGGCACTCACTGGATACGAACCTGTAGGGTCTATGGGTACCGATGTGCCATTGGCCGTACTATCAGATCAGCCACAACACCTTTCCAGTTATTTCAAACAGTTTTTCGCACAGGTCACCAACCCACCTATCGATCCTATACGAGAGCGGTTAGTCATGAGTCTAGCCACTTTCATAGGCAACGCTGGTAATATATTGGTCGAAGACAAAAAATTCTGTCATTGCGTGACATTGGATCACCCCATCCTTACCTCTAGCGAGTTGGAAAAACTCCGTTCGATAGACACAGGTGTCTTTCAGGCCAAAACATTGCAGGGCTACTTCCGCGCCGACGGCAAACCGGGGTCTTTAGAGGCCGGTATCGAGAGGCTCTGCCGCTATGCCGATGATGCCGTACGAGACGGCTTCGAAGTTATCATTCTTTCCGATCGTGCTATAGATTCACAACACGCGGCTATCCCATCCCTATTGGCTGTTTCAGCGGTACACCACCACTTGATCAAGACAGGCAACCGGGGAGCTGTGGGTCTGGTAGTCGAAGCCGGCGATGTGTGGGAAGTGCACCACTTTGCCTGCTTGTTGGCGTTCGGCGCGACGGCTATCAATCCATACATGGCCTTGGCAAGCATCCGTACCCTAAAGGAGCAAAACCTGCTTGACACCGAACTCACCTGGGACGATCTCAAGAAAAATTACGTCAAAGCTGTATGCAATGGCCTATTGAAGATATTCTCCAAGATGGGTATATCGACACTTCAATCCTACCATGGTGCACAGATTTTTGAAGTACTGGGTATTGATAAATCCGTAGTCGACAAATATTTCTGCGGTGCAGTATCACGTATTGGAGGTCTTACTTTGGACGATATTGCCAAAGAAACTTTGGCCAAACATTGGAGAAGTTTTGAAAACAGCCGCGCAGAAAAAAACTTACTCCCTGAAGGAGGTATCTACCAATGGAAAAGGCGTGGAGAAGGTCACCTGTGGAACCCCCAAACGGTACACCTGCTACAGCAAGCCTGTCGAACAGGAGATTTTGAAACCTTCAAAAAATATTCGGCACTGATCAATAACCAAAAAGAACACATGTACACTTTACGGGGCTTGTTGGACTTTGCCAAGCATCGCACACCAATCCCTATTGATGAAGTCGAACCGGCAAGTGAAATCATGAAACGTTTTGCGACGGGCGCGATGTCCTTCGGATCCATTTCTCATGAGGCACATAGCACCTTAGCCATTGCGATGAATCGTATAGGTGGAAAATCCAATACGGGAGAGGGTGGTGAAGACGAAATACGGTACGAAAAATTACCTACCGGAGATTCTATGCGTTCAGCCATCAAGCAAGTGGCTTCCGGACGATTTGGCGTGACATCCAATTATCTTACCCAAGCAGATGAACTCCAGATCAAAATGGCACAAGGTGCAAAACCAGGTGAGGGTGGACAATTACCCGGTCATAAAGTCGATGAGTGGATCGCAAAAGTACGTCACTCTACTCCGGGAGTAGGGTTGATCTCGCCTCCTCCACATCACGACATTTATTCCATTGAAGATTTAGCACAACTCATCTTTGACTTGAAAAATGCCAACAGATCCGCACGTATCAACGTGAAGCTGGTCTCTAAAGCAGGCGTAGGTACGATTGCTGCCGGCGTAGCCAAAGCTCACGCCGACGTTATACTCATCGCAGGATACGATGGTGGTACTGGAGCCTCTCCGATCAGCTCGATCAAACATGCTGGCCTGCCCTGGGAACTTGGACTGGCAGAAGCGCACCAGACATTGGTACAAAACAAGCTCCGTAGCCGGGTTGTCCTTCAATCGGACGGACAGATGAAAACCGGACGGGATTTGGTCATCGCAACATTACTCGGCGCCGAAGAATGGGGTGTAGCCACAGCTGCCCTCGTAGCTGGCGGCTGTATCATGATGCGCAAATGTCACTTGAACACATGTCCGGTCGGTGTGGCTACCCAAGATCCCGAACTGCGCAAGCTCTTTTCCGGAAAACCGGAAGACATCGTTAATCTCTTCCACTTCCTGGCAGAGGAAATGCGTGAGATCATGGCACAATTGGGCTTCCGTACGATCAATGAAATGGTAGGTAGAGCACAGTTTCTAAAAAAACGAGAGGATATCGGTCATTGGAAAGCAAAAAAAATAGATTATACAGGTATTCTCCACGTGGCGAGAAATCAAGCTGGAGAAACATTATACAACACCGAAGAACAAGACCATGGTATGGGCATGATCTTGGATTGGGGATTGTTGAAGCAAGCCAAGGGTGCCTTGGAAAGCAAGACACCTGTATTCGGTACATTCAAGGTAAAAAATACCGACCGGACTATTGGTACACTCCTTTCCAATGAGATTTCCAAATTATACGGTTCGGACGGCTTGCCGGACAATACGATCAATTTCAAATTTGAAGGATCGGCCGGACAATCGTTTGGGGCCTTCAATACGAAAGGAATTTCTTTCGAGTTGGAAGGCGAAGCCAACGATTACGTCGGAAAAGGTTTGTCAGGTGCACAATTGGCCATATATCCTGCAAAGGAGAGCACATTGACGCCTCATGAAAACATCATCATCGGGAATGTGGCGTTGTATGGAGCCACCTCGGGCCACCTGTTTATCAATGGAATGGCGGGAGAACGTTTTGCCGTACGCAATTCCGGAGCGACAGCAGTGGTAGAGGGTATCGGTGACCACGGCTGTGAATACATGACCGGAGGTCGTGCCTTGATCTTGGGACAGACCGGCCGAAACTTTGCCGCGGGGATGAGCGGAGGTATTGCCTGGATATACGATATCCAAGGTACATTCAAGGACAATTGCAATCAAGAAATGGTAGATCTGGATCCATTGGATACCGAAGACGAAACAACGATTATCGCCCTTTTAAAACGTCATATACATCTGACAAATAGCGAAAGAGCGTCCTACATCTTGAACAATTGGGCCACTGAAAAGAACAGGTTCATCAAAGTATTCCCTCGCGAATACAAAAAAGTATTACAGGAAAAAATGGTTGTAGCTTAAAATAAGAGGAACATATATCATGGGAAAAGCAACTGGATTTTTAGAATTTGATAGATCACTTCCTCAGAAAGATTCTGTGGAAAACAGAAAGCAAAATTATCAGGAATTTGTACACGCCTATTCGGACGAGCAACTGAACCATCAAGCCGCCCGATGTATGAACTGCGGCATACCGTTTTGTCATTCAGGCTGTCCACTGGGCAATGTCATTCCCGAATTTAACGACGCTGTCTACGATGGTAAATGGGAAGAAGCCTACAATATTTTGGTTTCGACAAACAACTTCCCCGAATTTACGGGACGCATATGTCCAGCTCCATGCGAATCGGCCTGTGTGTTGGGCATTAACAAAAATCCCGTAGCCATTGAGGAGATCGAGAAGCATATCATTGAGATCGCTTATAAGAAAGGGTACGTCAAACCGGTAAAAAATTACATCAAGACCGGCAAAAAGATAGCCGTGGTAGGATCTGGCCCTGCTGGATTGGCCGCCGCAGCTCAACTGAACAAAGCAGGCCATGATGTAGTCGTCTACGAAAGGGATGACAAGATCGGCGGGCTACTGCGTTACGGCATTCCAGATTTCAAACTGGACAAATCTGTCATCGACCGTCGTGTCGAAATCATGAAAGAATCCGGCATTGAATTTCGCACAAACGCGGAGGTGGGCAACAATGTACCTGTATCCGAATTGGATCAATACGATGCTGTCGTCCTGTCGGGAGGGTCCACCATTCCCCGTAACCTCAACATCCCCGGTCGTGAGCTCAAAGGTGTTCATTTCGCGATGGAATTCCTAAAGCAGCAAAACAAGCGGGTAGGCAACTCCCCTATCGAAGTCGAAGAAATCCATGCCGGAGGCAAAAACGTGCTCGTCATCGGTGGTGGTGATACGGGATCAGACTGTGTAGGAACATCCAACCGTCACGGTGCAAAATCAGTCACCCAGTTTGAGCTCATGCCTCAACCACCACAATCCCGTACCGACGCCATGCCCTGGCCTACATATCCGATGTTATTAAAGACGACGACTTCGCATGAAGAAGGTTGTCAGCGACACTGGAGCATCAGCACCAAGGAATTTCTCGGTGACGAAAACGGAAATCTACGCGCGGCAGTCATCGTTGATCTGGAGTGGGAAAGAGATGCCTTGGGCAGACCGACAAAATTCAAGGAAGTAGAAGGTTCTCAACGGGAGCTCCCTTGCGAGCTGGTCACATTGGCCATGGGATTCCTGCATCCGCAACATGAAGGATTGCTACAGCAGCTTGGCATCGAACTGGACGAAAGAGGCAATGTAAAAGCCAAAGAAGGCGAATACAGCACCTCCAAAACAAAATACTTTGCTGCCGGAGATATGCGCAGAGGACAATCTTTGGTCGTATGGGCTATTTCCGAAGGACGTGAGTGTGCGCGCAAGGTAGACGAATATCTGATGGGATCTACGGAGCTGGAAAGCAAAGAAGCCGTATATTCGTATGCGTAAAATTAAATAGAGGCATCCGCCGTTTGGTGAATTAATATTGCCCTTATATAGGATATAATCTTTGTAGAGACGCAATGCATTGCGTCTCTACTATTTTTCTTACTGTCGCTTGATCAAGACCCACCCTTTAAACACACGCACATCATTACCTTTGAAGCCACGGATAATATAATAATAAGTTCCCTGATTAAGACCATTCCCGCTCCACTCGTCCTTGTAATCGGTATTCCTGTACACTTCGTTGCCCCAACGGTTGACGATAACAATATCGATACGGTCATAAGCTTCTGCTCCTACAATGACAAACTTGTCATTTTTCCCGTCACCATTTGGCGTAATCACATTCGGAATCATCAACTCACGCGGCATGACCGTGATTCGCACACGTGCCTTTGAAGTCAACCCGTTTTCATCTGTGATCTCGTATTCCAATTCATCTTCCCCTACGAATTTAGGATAAGGCTTGTAGACGATGCTGCCATTCTCGACCGTATACGTACCATTAACCGGTGGAAGGGTAACCCTTACGCTATTTACTACGATACTTGCCGAGCCTTTGCTATCATTGTGCAGGACATGGATCATAACTTCATCCCCAAACTCCACTTTCGCTTCATCATCCACTGCTGTCGGTGGCATAAAGGCAAGCTTGGTAAACCAGGTACCCGACAATGTAAAAGAAGAACGTGTTTCTATATCCTTACGTGTATGGATGCCTTCTCCTTCCAACAGGGTAACATCCCCAATCCAATTGCCGCCATCGGCATTTTGTACGACCTGTGCATCCGCATCGACATACATCATGCCATTGCTGGACATATTGTGGATCAGCGTATAGGTCATCGTCATCGCCCTGTCGGCATAGATATTCCACACCCGGTCCATACCAATGGTTTCGTCGGCAAACGGTATACCCGAAGCCAGGTAATCGGTTACAGATACGTAGATTTTGCTGTTAGCCTGCGATGGGGTAAGCAATGCAGGGGTATAGTCTCCCTCCTCTTTGCCCACCGGGAACAACCATGTGGACAATCCGACAAAGTTCTTAATCAAATGCCCCTTGACCGAATTACCTGTCACGACCATACGACGGGAGCTATGATGCAGGATATCGGCCTGCTCCCCCATCTCCAGGTCAAATCCGTTGAGGAAGATATTGGCTCCATCCACACGCAGATCAATAGGTTTGGCAAGGCGCAGAGCTCCGGTTTTTGCTAAAGGTGGGAAATGTTTACTGTCCATATCATTGGGATATGAAATATCGCTCAATCGCAGTCCTTTCGGATTTGTCAGGACGATGTTGACGTCAATGGGATTCAGAGAGTTGTTGCCATCAATATCCGTCGCCACATCTGTCCAATTCTCATAAAAAGGGTTGTCGCCCGGACTATGGATATACAATGTACCCGAACCTGAGATTTTTGCTGTGGATGCAATATAGATCTGCCGGCTGTAGACATGCACTTCTCCATCGATATGCCAGTCTGCATTCGGTCCCAGATAGAGGCTTTCCGAAAACACCAGTTTGTAATTGTCTGCCGATACGACTTCCAGTCCATTGCCCGACTCAAAGCTGCCCGCACCCTCTTGGGCTTTGGTAGCGAAAGTCCAACAATACATAAGGCCGATGATCAACAATACACTTTTCATGGCACATCAGGGTCTTTTGGCCTTGCTCGGCAGCATAGGGTTGGAGATAACTTTGCGGGGTGTTTCGACACAATTTTGTATAGTTATCGTAATACCTGTCCTGCCACTGGGATAAACAATAGGATCTCCTGTTCGAGAATTTGAAATACGGTATTCTGCTTCGACAATACCACTGGTAAATGCCGGATCGGGAGTAAAAACAACTAGTTTTGTCGATTCATTATAGGCAAATACCCCTTTGCCCGAAATAACCAGATTTGTACTATTATTTGTGTTGTTGCTTGCATTGTTTTTATCAAATAAGCGAACAGTATTGTACAGAACAGTATAGCTTGGATCATAAGGAGTCACATTCGGCTCATCCAATGAAAATGTCTGCGTAGATGGATCACATAGGGTCACGCTAAACGGTGTGGTGTTGGGTGGATCTCCGGCCACAGTTGGCGGAGCCGTACAGTCATAGGAAGTAGAATCCAATGGTGTCATTGAGGCAGGACGGACAACATTGGAGACTGTTCCTCCCGGAGCATCAAAGATATTGGTTCCTGTTTGGGATGCATCGTAAAAAAGAATTGGATCAGCAGTACTATTACCAATAATAGATCCACTACTATTCGCATTGGTATAACCTGTAAAATAAAAACGGCCTGATCCGCTTATATGTCCAGAGTTCACAAAATCTATTCCTCGAAGAAATCCTATATTAGAATTTATTAAATAAGAAGTACTTCCTGCTATTTTAAAACCCTCAGAAACGTTTCCTGTCGCATGAATAAGCCCGCTATTGTTGGCTGTTCCGTTTCCTACAAAAAAACTTCTGGCCACGATCGTACAGCTGTTCACCAATAGCGATCCTGCTGCATTTTGTTCAAACTGACCAGACACAGTTATGGTACCATTATTGAATACCTGATTGATCGCCTGATTCATTTTAAAATTACCGGTAGTACTATGAGTAACCGATAATGTACCGTTATTGGTCAGCATCGGACCGTTATACTGAATTTCAGCTACATCTATAAACTCTAATAAATCATCATTGGTCAGATAAGTTGTTGAAGATATATTACTTGCCGCATTATAGACCTTCATCTTCCCATAGTTGTTAAGCGTAGAAGACAAAGAACTGATACGTTCAAATTCCCAATATCCCGAATTATCCAGATCACCGGTAAAGTTTACATTCGAACCATTTAAATAGACCTCTCCCCCCAAACGGTTATCCCAATATCCACTATATACATTCACGCCACCAGTTACTCTAAATTCAGCTTCATTATAGTTGGTAACGGTCGTGCCATAAAAAGAGATGTTATTAATAGTCATCTGACCATAGTTGGCGATTGAACTACCATTCTTTGTTATTAAACCGCCGGTTACATTAAGAGTACCGGTGTTGTGAATACTCCCTTCAAAATCTTGTAAATAAGCAGAGGTAAAAGTTCCAATGTTTTCTATATGCACAGTATGGTCATTTCCACTGCTTAGCGGATATGCCGTAACTGTTCCACGGTTGATAATCGTACCGGAATGAAGTCCGGTTGTATAACTGGCCGTAAAAGTAGCTCCCTGTGCTATACAGATAGTACCGCCATTGAGCGTTACCCCTCCTGACCAGCTTCCAGAATGTAAACAATAAATTTCACCGGGACCGACAGTAATCGCACCACCGGAAACAGTGTGTGTACATCCTGCACAGACATTACTTGGCGTCACAGACGTAGTATTATTCGCTGATACCGGATCACTACCATAATGGGAAACTGTAGCCGTATTCGTATGAGGGCCTGCGGCCTGCATCTGCGCCGTGATTTGTAAGGTAGCCGAAGTACTGTTCGCTAAATTTCCAATTGTCCATATTCCTGTACCCGAATTGTATGAACCCACTGAGGCAGTATTACTTACATAAGTAAAGCCTGGTGGCAACTGATCCACGACCGATGTTCCCGAAGCTGTATTTGGCCCAAGATTGTTTACGCCAATAGTAAATACAACATTGTTGCCCGGCGAGGGTGTCAGGTTACTTATTGTTTTGGTGATCCCTAAATCTGTCGGGTCGCCTGTAACAGCTGGGCTGACTGTCCCTGTAATAGTAGGTCCTGTTGAGCCCCCCCAGCTATGTCTAATTCTAAGAGAATTCCAGGTATTATAAACATATAGCCTTATATAGACTGTTTCTCCAGGTAAAACAGGATTTACACTAGATAAATTTCCAGATTTAGCAACCCAACTACTACTTATAGTTCCATTAAAAGAAGAATAACCTAGCGAAAAATTTTTCGAATAACGTACCTCAAAATCAGCACTACCACCGTCCATCTGTACTTCGAAGTTAAATTGACTTAGGTCTATTTTATACCCTGCCTTAGGAGTGATTGTAAACTGAACATACCTAGATGTATTTAATGCGCCACTAGGCCAATTGCCTGTTTGGAAGTGCTGGTTCCATTGTCCATTGTTGGTTAATGTACCCCCTCCGTGATTGGTAATATTAGATGCGCTGATATTAGACACTAAAATGTGTGGATTGAAACCGTCACTGGCACCATTCCACCTCACCAAATCCGTTTGCCCCTTTACCGCTCCTCCTCCAAGCAGTACAAACAGCAAAAATAAGGCCTTATGAAACAGCGTTGTTTTCATATCGTTATGCTTATTCTTTGACAGCAAAGACAATATTCATAAACGAACCTACGGTAACGTCGGCCCCCGGCTGAATGGTATAGGTCATCACGCCACTATTATCAACGGAGACTGTGGCAAAGACGTCTTCATCATACCAAGTAATATAATAGTCTAGCTCGCCTGCAGGAAGCACAGGAAGCGTCGTTGTTTTACCAGGATTTGATTTTTTAGGTGAGCCAAATTGATCCACATATTTCTGGTAAAGATCAAGCGTACCAAAAGTCTCACCGGGTTCGACTTGGGAACTATGTGTAGGAATGATAATCGACGGCATATAGAAAAACTTAGGCAAAGCCGCTTTGAGTTGTTTCAGTACACCTGTAGCCGGATCTGCAACGACCACACGGTCGCTCGTACTACCCGTTTGCAGTCCCGTGATCGCCAAGGTGTTGTTAGCATCTGCTCCGATTGCTGTAGGAGCTGTCAATGCACCACCTAGCCGGATGTTATTGCTCCCTGTTTTAGTTAGACCGTTATCTGCTGTCACATTCAGCCCCAATGCGGCAATATCAGCGTCATTGACCAATCGGTTCCATCGCTGATCGGCAGTTGTCCAATAATAATAACCCGGCGTAAGATTATTGGGTATGTTTTCAGTCTCGTTGTACACGAGCAAGGAATTAACTTTGGGTACATTTGTAGCCAATTCGCCTTGGATCGGGCTAAAAGAGGTAAGTGAGATCAACTCCACCCTCGGAATTAGCAAACCTTTGGAAGGGGACAGCATCTCGACAACGGAGGCTTTGCTCGGTTCTTTTGTGCCATGGCCAATCTGAGCATCAGCGTTCTGATACACTAACAACAGCACAAATACAAATAAGCTATAACCTATTATCGATTTCTTCACTTTACTCCCTATTATCTCGCCAACCATCCCCCTCCCTCCCATGCCTATAGCTAAGCAAGGGAGGGATGATAAACGGTGTTTTCAAAATTCTCTTAACCCCGAGTAGGGTATTTTTTCCCTTTTGGGGATTAACGGTAGATTAATTACGTCCTACGATCATCCAGTTTGTACCATTGGACTTTAATATCCAGCCTTGGAAAGGCAATGCCCCATAAGTAAGTGGATTTGGTGCACCATCCGAAATCTGCACCTCCCCTGTGTGAGTTTCATCAGTATTGGTGATTTTCACATTGATTACCTGACCTGTAGCTGCAGGAGAAGGCAACGTAACCACGATATTTCCCGAAGATGGCAAAGTTGCATATACATTCACTTCCTGTGCATATTGATTATAACCGGACTGACTGCCTATGGCAAAAGATCCTGTTGCAGTAACCGGATAGTTCAATACACGCTCCACCGTTTGCAATACACCCGTACCATCATTGGCCACGACGATTTTATTTGCGGCGTTAGCTGCCCCTAATCCAGCAATAGCCAATGTATTTGTTACGTCTGTTACAATTTCTGTAGCTTCATTTAAAGTACCTCCCAGTATGACTTTGCCCTCATTGATTCCTGAAGCACCAACTTTCAAACCGTTGTCAGCTTGTACCAATGACGACAGATCAGCGGCTTGCAGGACACCGTTTGCATCCAGAACCATTACCTTATCATAGGAAGTCACTGTTTGCAAGCCGGTAATAGCCAATTGGCTTGTTGTACCATTGGTTGCAATATCAGTTGTACCTGCATTCAATGTTCCACCCAACCCGACTTCTACTACACCCCCATTCACTGTTGTCGTGATACCGTTGACACCTAAAATAGCGTCATTGACAAAATCCTGCGGATTGACCCATGTAGCCTCAAATACTCCAGAACCTGGGGTTGTTTCTTTAGTTACCAACACCTGTCCGGCTGTACCGCCGCTGATTTTATTCTCATCTAACTTGCCGCCTGTGGTGCTAAGATTGTTGAGCTCGATCTTGGTTTCGTCGACAGTAAGCTCGTAGTTGGTATTGTTACCCGTTGTGACAGGAGCACCAACAGTCAACCTGTCGTTTGCAGAGCTGACAGATGTTGTCTTTTCGGTCTCACTGGAAACAAACTTTACCCATTTACCTGCACCGTGGTTACCTCCCCCGGTCACTTCGTAATAATAGAAACCCGGTGTTACTTGATCAGGGCCGCTCGCCGATGTATTGGTATTATAAACCAACAGCGAATTGTGCGGGTTATTAACCGTTGTGGCATCGTTTGTCCCTGTCAATGAGATACGCGGAATCAAAAGACCTCGTTTGGTCGATACGATATCCACTGCGGCGGATCTGTCAGGAGCATTTGTTCCGAATCCTTGTTGAGCGTACACTTGTTGGCCCAACCATGCTGTACATAAGAAGACAGCGATTAATATTACATGTTTCATTTTCGTAATTGATTTGTTTCTAGTTGATATTTCTGTTTTTTTATTTTTTATGATATTCTATTTTTTAAAATTTATTGACAATCCTCCAGCTTACACCATCCGAGACCAGATCCCAACCCGAATAGGGTAAGGCCGTATAGAGACCTGAGACCACACCACTGATATTGCCCACGACATGCACATAGCCGTCTTCGTTGGTATCTTCTTTTTTGATCGTATACTTCTTTCCTTTATTAGCAGATGTTGGCGTCGGCAAAACAATCGTTATGTCCCTGGTGCTGGCATCGCCTAAGATCACGGCATCGTTCGTCTTAGCCATATAGTTCACATCCGTCTCGATGATATTGATATGATCTGCAGCAAGCCTGCTCACGATCTCATCTATGGCTTCCTGTACACTATTGGCTTGCAGACCTGATGCGCTGTTGTCGTAGTTGAGCTGGTTGGCATTCACATCGATCGTGGCCAGGGCATTGCCTTCGGCATCTTTAAAGGTGTACACACCATTGGCATGGGTCACATTAACCATGCCTGGATCAATAGTCACTTCTGCTCCCACTTCGTTTTTATACGTAAATGTACCGTTGGGATTTTTTACTAAGGTGGTCACGGTTTCATGGGCCTTGACGACCTGCTTGAAATCCACCGATACCGGCTGGCCACTTACATCCGTAAACGACAATAGATAGGTAGACGGATCATATGTAATATTACTCGCCGATCCGGCAGAAGCCAATACCCATTTGGCACCATTATTATAGTAGATCCCTGCGACGACATCGTTCCGGTTTTCGGTATTGTACACCATCATACCCGCCACATGCGCCGATAGTGGTGCCGGACTGTTGGACGCGACCAACGCCACCCGTGCATGGAGCAAGCCTTTCTGTTTGCTAGCCAGTTCAAGGATAGCATCCGCATTGGCTACAAAACTTCCCCCATCCGTCCCGTCAGACAGCTTTTGCTGAGCATGAGCTGCATGGGTACACACAAAAATTACGAAAACAATCAAGAAGGCCGACAACCTCATAAAACCACTTTTAATACACTCTATCTATGTCCCTTGACTATGGCGGTGACGTGTCTCTTGCGATGGTTTGTAAAGTTTGGTAAAAAAGCACAAGATAACTGATATCGAAACATCACCTCATAAGTAAACCGGACAAAAGTATGATTTTGTACAAAACCATATATCGGATAAGGGGTGCATTTTTTTTATTTTGTAGTTAAACAACTACAAAATAAGTATATTACATGTCGCATATCATTAAGAAAGAGCAGTTTATTCGAATTTTGGCCTGTTTTTTGATAAATATTTTCTTCGCCTAAAAATTCAGTAAAATTTTCGAAGCTTCAAAAAAGAATTTCCACAAGACAAAAGAAACTTCCGCTCGAAGTTTAGGAACCTTTGGGAGTCTTCACACCTCACTCATTTCTTCCTTCGTGAAATGAATAAACACCGAAGGTGTCAGTCCTGTCACGGTTTTGAATACGGACGAGAACTTGCTATGGCTTGAAAAACCCGCTATCTCGGCCAGATAAGACAACTTATAGTCCAACAACTTTTTGTCTGACCGTATGCGATTGATGATATAATGAATACGTTGCTGATGAATATAGCTATTGAAATCCATTCCACTATGTTTCCTGACAATGTAAGAGATATAGCGCTGATTCGTGCCAAATTGATTGGCCAATTTTGTTAGCGAAATATTCTTGTCCAGGAAAAAGGCCTCAGCCTCCAATTCGGTAAGCTGCTTCAGCAATCTTTCTTCAGTTTCTCTGGAAATCATCGGATCCTTAGTATCCAACTGCTGATCGGATTCCTCTTCGCCAAACGCCACCAATGTCGCTACCATCATATTCTTATCTTTCATTTGATGGACAAGATCAATATAACGCTGTCTATCTTTGCTTCTTTGACGTATTAGATAAAGCAAAATCAGGGATAAAGTCAAGATCAAAGCAAAAAGAATGCCTCCTCCCAACAATAAATTATCTTCATATTTTCGATTTTCTTCTCCCAATTTGCTGACTATTGCATCGGCAATCGCCTTGGATGAACGCACTTTCTCATCTTTGAGCTTGACATACAATTCTTGATATTTAACAGCTTCTTCTGTACTTCCGAGCAATTTATGATAATGAGCGGATGATTCGTAAAATAATAGCTTGAGTTCTTCTCTATCCGAAGATTCTAGATAAGGTTCTGTAAGTCGGAGATAGCGAAGGGCCGAATCCGCCGATCCTTTGCCTATGGCCACTTCTGCCAACCCTCTATAAATATAAGGCCTAAGGTTATTCTCTTCTCCGTCAATCCTTGCTAAAGAGGACCGTAACAACGAATCAGCAAGGTCCAACTTGCCCAATTCCAAATAGCAGACACCGAAGAGCTGATCGTTTGTTGCTTTTATCAAAAGAGATTTGGAGTTCTCATTGTCACCATAGTGAATGTTCTCCTTCGCCTTTTCCAAATGCGCAAGCGCCTTTTCATAATTGTTCTCTTCTATGGCATGGAATACCTTTTCGTGCTCAATATTGATCTTGGTTAATGTATAATTGGGGGAATTATGCTGTCTTTCGTTGGCTTCTTCAGCCAACGAAAGGTTTTTCCTGGATTCGTTCATCAATCCTACATGACGAAAGGACGTTGCCAAAAATCCGCACACACTCGCTTGCCAACTTGAATTGGATGAGGCTTTCGCTATTTGTTGGGCTTTGATGGCTTCTTTAAATTCTGAAGGACGGTCACCCAAGCTATGGTAAATAGAGGCCAATAGCATATGGGATTTAATCCGTTGTTCATCATTTTTGGAGACTGATAATAGGGAATCTGCCAAACTCAACGCTTTCCGACCATCTGATGCAGAAACATGTACATATATTTCGTGATAACGTCTATCGAAATCATCATCCTGTGCCCTTATCTGCCCAAAAGCTGAAAAAATAAATAATAGGAGACATAAAACTAAACGGCAATTATAATAAGCAAAAGCTTTGTTCATGGTCATGGCTTGTAAAAAAAGGATATCGCATAGACAATTCCCTATTAATCCCTATGACAAAACTAGCATTATTCACCTAAGAAACAAATGTTTCATCTCGTTTCATTATGCAGTTATTTTTCTTTTGTAGAGAAACTACGACTTACATTGTGTCAAACATATTTACCAGGTAATGACCAAATCTGCCAAGATCGGCAAATGATCTAAATCATTTAGTCCCGTTCGAGGAGCAGACACATTGAATATTTTGATATTCGGAGAGGTAACGATATTATCGATATTGGTATTGGGTTCGCCTTTCCGTCCAGACTTCATTACAGCTGCTGCAGCTGTCGAAAACCATCCTAAATGACCTCCGTTGGCCATATTGAATCCTGCTTCAACAAACTTCAATTGGTTCTGATCTCCGGCATTCATATCTCCCATACAGATGAAATATTCGTATTTTCGGAGTTCATCGATAAGGGCTTGCAGCGAATTCTCATGCTTGCCTTTTTGCCAGGGAATATGGGTAGAAATGACCGTAATAACCTTGTCTCCTATCGGCAGATCTCCCAAGATGGCGTAATAATCACCGTCCCACTTGACCTGCCGAATATTCGTCAGATTGTAATTGGTCACTATGCCATTGTATATCCACTTATTGGTTTTTCCAAAATAAGCATTCTTGTAAAATGGTACAATCCGACGAAGAAAATACGTACAACGTGTCCTTGCCGCCATCCACTGTCAGGTCCAACCTGGAGATAGCATCGGATCGATATTCACTCGTCGAAACTGCTAAGGTGCCGTTCATCTCTTCAGCACTTTGTTTGTCACATGATACGCCTATCCATATTATTGATAGTCCAAGAATAGATTTTAGAGCAATACTCTTCTGTTTGCGAATAATATTCACATCTTTTTTTTCCATGATTTTTAGTTTTCTACGAGTGGACCAAACTCAGTAGAAAGCGACGCCGCAAAATTATGCAATCCATCTAGCCTTGTTGTTAAATAACCTTTAACGATTTATTAAATCATCAAACAACTTGTACTGTCTATATGCATATCGTTTTCACGGTGGTTAGCCATGTCTCGGACCAAGTTACAACTTTTTATAACAAAACCAAAATTCTCATAAAAATAAACAATAAGATTATTTACTTTTATGACATGAACAGCATAATCCCACTTCTCTTAGCCATAGGCACCTACACAGTCAACACATCCAGCTCAGGAATTTATCTTGTCGAACTGGACCTAGCCAACAAGAGTTCCAAAGTTGTGAAGACTATACCGGCCAACAATCCTTCTTTCCTACACTATACAGACCATTCTTCGACACTTTACTATGTGGAAGAAGTCGGCAAGAGGGAAGGCATGATCAATGCTACACGCTTAAACCGTACAGACCTCTCTTTCGAAAAGCTCTCTGCTATGAAAACACAAGGCAATGGGCCTTGTCATGTGGAAGTCAGTCCCGACAAAGGTACACTGATCGCCTCCAACTATTCCAGTGGCAATTTTACAGCTTTTGCGCTCAGCCCCAATGGTGAAATAAACCAAGAGCTATCCAATTATCCCTTTGAGGCAAATAGCATACACCCTACAAGACAAAAACGTTCGCACATACATTCTGCTTTCTATAGCCCCAACGGCAAGAACGTCTTTATCCAGGATCTGGGTGGCGACCATATCTATCAGTTCGAGGCTAATGCGATCCATAAAAACGGACAACCTTACACTACATACACTACACCAAAAGGTGCAGGGCCACGGCATATTGCCTTTTCATCCGACAACAGATTTGTGTATGTCATCAATGAACTGAATGGGACCATTGATGTCTACGGTCTTGACAAAAAAGGATTCATTCGTCAACATCTGCAAAACATCGCTACAGATACTACGGTGGGAGACAATCTATGTGCGCACATCCGCCTATCTGCGGACAGCAAGTTTCTATACGCCAGCAATAGAGGGGACAAGAACAGCATAGCCGTATATGCCGTAGCAAAAAATGGAAAACTCACCCTACAGCAGGTGATCGCCTCCGGTGGCAAAGGGCCCCGGCATTTTGAGTTTACGAAAGACGAAAACTATATCATCGTTGCCCACCAATACACCAACAATGTCACCCTTTTGCACAGAGATCGAGATAAAGGCCTGCTTACGCCTTCGGGTATAGAAATCAGCATTCCTTCTCCCGTCTGTGTAGTGATGTTGTGATATCTTTTATGCCTACTGCTTCTCCAACCTTCTGTCTTCGGCAGATTTGTCTTCCGCTACACCTGCTTTCCAATAGGAAAAAGCGTAGAGTTCAGTATTATTCCACCGGAGTTCCTCTCTAAAATAAGTCCGTAGCTGTTTTACGCTATTGTATTCGCAAGCTACATACGCAAAATGCGAACTCTCAGTCGGAATACTTTTATTCCTGGCTTCCTGCGCCAGTGCACTCCCTTGTTCGGGATGTGCGTTGAATACCCATTCGATGGTGAATCCCGGATGTACAATTTCCGGATGAATATCCGCTTCGCCGGCTACTTCCACTAAACAATGACCTCTCGCCTCAGCCGGCAACCCTTCCAAAATACAGCTCAGCACGGGTATGGCTGTAGCATCACCTATCAGAAAATACCATTCGGCTTTCGGACAGAGGACTGTTTCTCGTATTTTCATGGCCACGCCCAGTTGATCACCCGTTTCGGCATGTATAGCCCACGAGGATGCAGGACCATTATCTCCATGATTGACAAAATCGATCACAATTTCATCCTTTGCTATATCGATTCGGCGATGAGTGTAAGTCCGGACGATGGGCTTTACATTTTCATCCGGCATGACCCATTCTCCCCGACCTTTATCAAATTCAGCAAACCTGACTTCCTTTGTTCCCGCTGGCGGAATAAAGATCTTGTTGTTTGCACCGGGTGTACATTGTACAAAGTCTTTTGCTCCCTCTCCTTGTAGACGGACACGGACATAATGGGGGGTCAAATGCTCTTTGGCCACAACCCTAAAAATATGCTTGGCTATGATCGGTTTTTCCATACCTTATTTATTTTATCATGTTTACAATATCCTCGACCATCAACTGTACAGATGTCAGTCCGCCTCCTGAGATAAACCACACATTGGGATCAAGGTAGTAAATTTGTTTATTCTTATAAGCCGCAGTCTGTCTTATCAACGGATTTTCCATCTCTGAGGTATTGGCTTTTTTGCCCACTACAGCCGCATTCCGGTCGACAATAAAGAGAAAGTCCGGATTAGATTCGGCAATCAGTTCGTTAGAGACTTTTTGACCATGTACCGATTCGTCTTGAAGGTCCATGACAGGTTTTATATGCAGTACATCGTGGACAAAACCAAAGCGTGACCCTTTGCCAAAAGCACTAAAACGACCATTATTGTAAACGAGAAATAACCCCTTACGTGGATCCTGTGCAAACTTTTCCTGGGCACTCTTTATACTTTTCTGCAAACCTTCCAATTTTTGCTTGACTTCTTCTTCTTTGCCCACAATCTGGCCCAGCAATACTGTATTCTGTATAAAAGACGGTATATAATCCTTGTTGTCTGTACCGATAAATACGGTAGGCGCAATATCACTCAACTCTGGATAGAAGCGTTCCTGACGGGTAGATATCAATATCAATTCTGGAGACAGTGCACTGATGGCTTCAAAATCGGGCTCTATGACCGAACCCACATCAGCGATCTGTTCGTTGTTTTTCAGTACATCCAGATAAGATGGCAGGTATTTTTTCGGAATACCCGTGGGGACTACGCCCAGCTCATAAAGTGTTTCCAACGCACCTATATCAAGCACCACGATCCGCGAAGGATTTTTGAGCACAGGCGTGTTCCCTAGCTTATGCGTCACTTGCAATGAATCCTTTGCTTCGCCTTGTTCCTGGGTCCCTGGGGATTGACAACCGGTCAGCCATACCATAGCGGACAAAAGTATCAGAAAGTTTTTTTTCATTTTTTATTCATTTAAGAGGGTGTCTAAAAAAGTCTGGCAATTCATATAATCGTCATTTCGAACGAAGAGAGAACCGAGTGAAACGAGCTCATCGAAGATAAATCTATGGATGAATTAGAATTAACTAATTTTCAACAAGTTGAAAAACTGCTTAACCATAGATTTCTCGTCGTACCTCCTCGAAATGACGGTATGATTGGTTTTTTAGACACCCTCTTCCCGTTTACAAATTAAAATAATTACAGATTTTTTTATCATTTCTCTCCACAATATCAAAGTCTATATCAAATATATCCCGAAGGATATCACTCTGTATGACCTTGTCCGTACAATCATTGTAACAGATCTTTCCTTCCTTGAGCGCCATGATATGATCCGAATACTGTGCGGCAAAATTGATTTCGTGAATGACCAGGACAATAGTTTTGCCCAGCTCATCGACCAGTCGGCGCAGGGTTTTCATGACATGTACCGCATGCTTCATATCCAGATTGTTCAACGGCTCATCCAACAGCACATAGTCGGTATCCTGTGCGATGACCATCGCAATAAAGGCGCGCTGTCGCTGGCCGCCACTCAACTCATCGATATACTCATCTTGCAGTTCGTGGAGATCGGAAAAAGCAATGGCTTCATCCACTTTGTGCCAATCCTGTTCGCTGAGCCTGCCCTTACTATATGGAAAACGACCAAATGAAACCAAATCACGTACGGTCAGTTTCAGATCAATGTAATTTGACTGTTTGAGGATGGATAGTTTCTTAGCCAAGTCATTGCTTTTATAGCTTTCCAAGGATTGTTCCATGAAAAACACTTTTCCTCCGTCCTGCTTCAATAGACGGCTCATGATAGCCAAAAGTGTACTCTTGCCAGCTCCATTGGGACCGATCAAAGAGGTGATACTTTGATGGGGAATACTTCCCGACAATTGTCTCAGCACATGCTTTTTACCATAAGTTTTTGCTATATTCTCAAAGATTAGCTTATCGTTTTTCTCGTTCTCCATAAAAGATACATAAAATACACACCACCGACAAAATTAATCACTATACTCACCGTCGTCGCAAAACCCAGAACATGCTCGATCAGAAATTGTCCAAAGATCAGGCATATACAGGAGATGATACTGCAATACCAAACCATATACTGATGTTTACACGTATTGAAAAGCTGATAGGTCAGATTAGCTACTAAAAGGCCTAAAAAGGTAATCGGACCCACCAAAGCTGTAGAAACGGATACCAGAAATGCGATCACCAACATAAACTTACGAATCAGACTGTTATAATCCAAGCCCAGATTGATCGCATGATCCCTTCCCAAGGCAATGACGTTTAGATATTTCAGATAGCGCAAGAGAAAGAGTATCGTCCCTCCCAATGTAATGGATGCGATTGTCAACAACTTGGTATTCATCTTCGCAAAGGATACAAACATGAAATTCTGTACGATCGAAAATTCGTTTGGATCGATCAATACGTGCATAAACTGACTCAGTGCCTGAAACAGTGTACCCATGACCATCCCCATCAATAGCAGATAAAACATGTTTCTTCGCTCCCTGCCAAATATCAGCAAATACATAAATACCGAAAAGCCCAACATCAAGAGTACGGCATAAAAGAAATTCGACTCTTGCGAGATGGTCTTGAATGCCTTATCTCCATACACAAATACGATTACCGTCTGGAATAATACAAAGATGGCTTCATACCCCATAATAGAAGGTGTCAGAATCCTATTGTTTGTAATGGTCTGAAAGATAATAGATGAAAAAGCCACACTGACACCTACCACAATCATCGTGGTCAATCGGATACTACGTCGGCTAAGGACGTACGCTATATTTCCTTTCAAATCAACTGTCATGAACAGGAGCATAGACACGAGCAACACAAGGAGAACCAAAATTACTTTATAACGATCTTTCATCTGCTCTTTTTTAAGATCAACACCAAAAACACAATTCCCCCGATCACACCAACCGTCATTCCTATAGGAATTTCATATGGATAGACAACCAAGCGGCCGAAGATGTCGCAGACCAACAGAAAAGCAGATCCGCAAAGTGCGGTAACGGGTAACGTACGTCTTAGATTATCCCCTACAAACATGCGTACGATATTCGGGATGATCAGCCCCACAAATGGAATAGCACCCACCGTTATGACAGAGGCACTGACCACGAGCGATACGGTCAAAATACCGATATTCACAATAGCGGCATAAGACAATCCCAGGTTTCGGGCAAAACTCTCCCCCATACCTGCTATCGTAAAGCGTTCCGCATAAAGATAAGCCAACACGACAGCCGGAAGTATAATAAAAACAGACTCGTATTGTCCCTGCATGACCGAAGAAAAGTCCGCCAAAAGCCACTCTTGCGTATTTTGAACTATATTATTTTTATAGGCGAAGAATGTCGACACCGCACTCAGAATACTTCCGAACATAATCCCGGCCAACGGAATAAACACCGTATTCTTCACCCGGATCTTGTGGACAAACAAGATAAAAAGTAGGCTGCAAAAGAAGGTCAGCAACAAAGCAAACAACAATCTGCCAAACAAAGAAATATCCGGCACAAGCATCAATGCAAACAATACGCCCATCTTTGCCGACTCCAATGCACCGGAAGTCGTAGGCGACACAAATCTATTCTGCGACAGTTGTTGTAGGATGACACCACTGATGCTCATTCCCGCTCCCACCAATACCAGAGCCAATGTCCGCGGTACACGACTGATGACGAATACCATAAACTTTTCCTCGTCTTCAAATAATGCACGGAAACCAATATCCTTGACTCCGGTAAATAAAGAAATCCATACCAACAGTAGAATGACTGCAAAAGTCAACAGATATATACCGAATTGGTTTCTTTTTTTTCTCAAACTAAATTTCTTTTGTTCATACGTTGGCGCACGAATCCCTTCGTGTGCCTATACTTCAAGCACACGAAAGGATTCGTGCGCTAGCATGGGTACCTATATTTTATGTAGAGACGCAATGCATTGCGTCTCTACGTAAGGATTCGCTAGCATGGGCTAGAACAGCATATCTTTACCCCCAATCAAAAAACCAGGAGTAAAGATATATTTAAACAATGAAAGCCTGTTAATTTATTTTTGTGACTGTATCACCATTGTCATCGACAACTAGTGGCTGCCCTTCTACCGGCCTTCCTCCTTTGGCTTTGTTGATCACGTAGGCTGTCCCTGTATTTGGATCGATCTTCACATGGTTTGGATGGGATCCTGTCGGCAGATCCGCCAATACGGCATAGGTTTCTGCATCGATTACCGTTGTCGTGCCTGTCTGTCTATTGGCCGAATAAATACGGTTTTTGACCGGATCATAAGCAATGCCTATTGCACCTGCACCCGTAGCTATACTTTTGAGCAATTCACCATCCGTAGATAGTACCGTTACCGTACCTGATTTTTGATTGGTCACGAACAAGCGTTTTCCATCACTGACGATATTGATTGGAGATTCGCCGCCCGACGGAAAGCTTTTTTCTACCTTACGGGATTTCACATCGATGACAGCAATGCCATTGTCTCCCATATTGGTGACATAGATCTTGTTTCTGTCGTTACCGACAAATGTCAGCCCTGTAGTGGTAGCACCCGTATTTTCGATCAGATGGGAGAACGTATTCGTCTTTCCGTCTATCACCCAGATACTACTTGGCTTGCCCACATCGGTCACATAGATGGTATTACTGTCTTCATCCACCAATACTTCTCTGGTATGGGATTTTTCGCCACCGTGGTTGAAGGTAGCAATCAGTTTTCCAGATTTCAAATCCACGGCACTCACCGAGTTTGTACGTGTATTGCTCGTATAGGCGATTTGCGTTTTATTGTTAATTGCTATACCAAATGGTGGATTTTCTTTCAAAGGGATACTGTCCACCACAGCGAGTGTTGCCAGATCAATTTTATAAAGAGCTCCATTTGGATTATTCCGTGATCCTGCTGCTGTGACATAGATATGATTGTCCTGACTGCTGATGACTGCCTCGTATACGCCTGTGCCTGCTTTACTGGATTTCTCCACTTGCTGCGCGGACACCTGATATGCAGGTACACACAACATGCCTGCCAAAGCAAGAGTCCACATTCCTTGCACTTGGTTCCTTCGATTAAAACTGTTTGTAGCCATAGAAATAAACTTGATTGAGTATGTAAAAAAATATATTTAATAAATATCTTGTTTGCACCACCATGCAAAAAACCGGGCAAAAGCCTTTTGCCAATATAAAGCTCCATGTTTACCTTGTGGATCTATGTCCAAGCAAACGGTAGCCGAACTATTATCCCTAAAAAAATCTACGAACGCTTTCATGTCATCCGCCATTTCACCTGGCCTGCGACTTTTGTCACTACGTTCTTCCTTATCACCTATATAAAAATAATAGTACTGCGGGCTTAGAGACAAAACTTCTCTTGTCGCATCGTCTTGCAGCTTCTCATACAGGCTATGTCCTATCCATAGCGACGGGGAGAATACGCCCAATGTTCCAAATACAGAACTATATTGAACACCAGCATATAATGTCAGTAAGCCTCCCAATGAACTTCCTACCATGGCCGTAGACCGGAATGCCGCACAAGTCCTGAAATGACGGTCGATGTAGGGCTTCAATGTATAGACAATGTCCGCTAGATAAAGATCTCCACGGTAATCAGTTCTCTCTTCAGAAAGCCCTACCTTATACTCAGCCTCACGTTCGCGATAGGTGGGTGCATGCGCAATGCCCACGACGATAGCATTGTTTGGCGACTCATCTATGGTTTCGTCCACCATCCATTCCACAGGCCCTGCACGGCCTACAGATGTGGCCTCGTCAAACAAATGCTGACCATCGTGCATATAAATGACCGGATAATGCTTTTCTGAAACTTCATAATCGGCAGGAAGATAAATCCAGACAGGCCTGTGTACGTCAAGTCGCGGAAAATAGAACCTTTCATCCAATACATGTACCTGCGGGCTAGCGGTAGACCTGGAAAACTTATCTCTCCATGCATCAATCGTGATATACATCTGCATATCTTCAGTGACATCAAAGGTATAGGGAGCCATCAGTCTACCGTGCGGATCACTCTGTAAGGTCGCCCAATCTCCACGCGTAAGTTTAAGTTCCAGATCACCTTCCTCTATATCCGTAAGCTCGATCTGAATACGCTCACCAACCGAAGGAATAACCCCCGCCAAAATTCCATCTGCCGCCCAATTATTAAAATTACCTGCCACATAACAGGGTTCACCTATACAATCAGGGCTGTTGTTGGTGATATCCACCCATACACGATATGTTTTCTTTCGTTCCAAAATCCTAACAGTCGATCACTCGTATTTTATTCAGCTTTCGGCTCGCAATTTAGATAGATTCTAAACAATTAGCAAGAATTATTTATAATTAATCCAGATAAAATTAATTTTGACAAATTCAGACAAACTATTACTTTTGCATCAAAGTTTATTTAAACTTATTCTAAACAAAATGGATAAAGCATTAGTAATAGTCATATCTCTCTTACTGTCAGCAAGCTTTCTTTTTGCCCAACATAAAGAAGTTACCATAAACGGAGTAGTAAAAGACGCTCAAGGGCAACTTATCCCGGGGGCTACGGTTTACCTCAACGGGACATCATGGAGTACGATATCAGACAATAACGGAAAATATGCATTGAAAGTTCTTAACAAACAGTACGAAATACACTGCAATGCGGAAGGCTATCCCCTATTCAAAAAGAATATAAACCTGGCAAACGCGAATATGGTGCTGGACATCCATCTTGAAGCTACCCGAATAAACAGCATTGAGGAAACTGTTGTCGTTGGACGTTCAACCCTTAAAGAAATCAAAGAAAGTGCCTACACAGTGACTGCTTTAAACGCAAAAGCTTTTCACAACACCACAGCAGATATTTCGACATTGATCAATAAAGCCTCCGGTGCACGGATGCGTGAAAGCGGTGGATTAGGTTCAAGAACGAATATCAATCTAAACGGATTCACGGAGAAGCAGGTCAAATTCTTTATCGACGGCGTTCCCGCCGAGATATATGGCAGTACGTTCAGAGCCAATATCATACCTGTCAATTTTGCCGAACGCATAGAAATATATAAAGGTGTGGTACCAGTCAGTCTCGGAGGAGACGCGCTAGGCGGAGCGATCAACATCGTGTCGGATTATTCAAAAAAGAATTTTCTGGACGTTTCATACTCCTATGGCTCTTTTAACACCCACACATCCTTTGTCAATGCCGGCATGACTACGGCAAAAGGCTTTACCTTTAACGTGAATGCCTTCCAAAACTATTCGGACAATAATTATTGGGTCGACGTACCCATAAAAAACCTAAGCACGGGAGAAGTTCCTTCCGAAACAACACGTGTAAGGCGCTTCCACGACAATTATCACAACGAGACCGTGATCATAAAGACAGGTGTGGTCAACAAATCTTATGCAGATGTGTTGCTGGTCGGTATCAATCTGGGCAGTGAACGTGCCGAAGATCAGCACGGCAACGACATGAAAACTGTCTTTGGCCAACGTCACCGCAAGGCAACTACTCTGACACCTTTTCTAACGTACAACAAAAAGAACGTATTGATCGATGGGCTTGATATCCGGCTGGCCGCCAATTACAACCTGGGATATGCACAGTTTATTGACACTGCAAAAGTAGCTTACAATTGGCTTGGGGACTCGGTACGCACTTTGGTTCCGGGAGAATTCAATTATTCTTCGGCCAAATATTATGACAACAATGCCCTGGTTTTATTTTCCGCCGATTACGCCATACATCCGCAACATGCCATTACACTAAGCAATACCGCATCTGTGTTCAATCGGGAAGGCAAGGATCCCTTCGATTACAGCACAGAATCCCACATGCTCGAGGCGACCAAAACCAGCACGAAAAACGCATTAGGATTAGCATACAAATACAGGCACGGTGAAGACCTGAACATCACCTTGTTCGGGAAACATTATTACCAAAAAAGCGAAGGGCCGTACAACACATCCAACGGATCCAATCTGCGTCAGTACGAAATGCACAGCACAGAATTCAACTATTTTGGCTACGGTGGAGCAGCCACCTGGTTCTTGAACAGGTTTCAGTTCAAGGGCTCTGCCGAACGGACCTATAGATTGCCCGAGACCGAGGAAATATTCGGAAACGAGAGCTTCAACGCCGGAAATATTCTGCTCAAGCCCGAAAAGAGTCTAAACTTCAATCTCACTACGGTCTACGACGCGTCCATCAACATCGCCAATCAATTGGAAATAGGGACTTCCCTACTGTCCAGAAAAACGGAAGACTTTATCGTGCGGATGCTGTCCAGCAGCAACGGTACACCGGCCACATACAGCAACCAAGGCCTTGTCCACAATAAAGGAATAGAGTTTGAGACTAAATATTTCTACAAGAACAAGCTGAACGCCGGATTTAATCTCACCTATATGGATCAGATTTTTAAAGATATGTACGAAGAAGGGATGTCCGGCGAAAACATCAGTAAGAAATACAACTCGCGTGTACCCAATATCCCCTACTTCTTCACAGCTGCAAATATAGGCTACAGCTTCCATAGCATTTTTTCCTCCGAGGATAGGATTACCATCAATTACAGCAATACTTACGTCCATTCCTTTCTGCGTGAAATATACAGCAACAGAAACACCGGGAAAGTTCCCACGCAATTCAGTCATAATACCGATATCGGCTACACATTCCTGCAAAACAGGATGCACTTCACCCTCGAATGCTGGAACCTCACAAATGAAGATCTTTATGACAATTTCAGCCTGCAAAAACCCGGCAGATCTTTCCGGGCAAAAATAAGATATAACATCAGTAAATAATTCATCTATTAAAACAAAAAATCAACAATATCATGAAAAAAAACACACTCAAATCATTTTTAGCTGTAGCTTTATTGGCAGCAGCCTTTACTTCGTGTAAAGATGATACTCCACCAGATAATACGATAATCGATGAAGATGCGGAATACTCATACGTAGTTGTTGCACGCTCAGCATCTGCCGAATCCGCTGGAGAAAACACTATCATCCAAACGGACGTCATCACCGAAGGCGAGGTCAGCCTTGAAGACGGCGACACCTACGATGACTATTCTTTTGCACCGTTAGCCTCACAATGGCTCACACCTTCGGATAACGACATCTTGTACAATTTCAACTATGGTGGCAACGGTCCGAATAAGGTTGGTGTATATACACTAAAGACCGACAACAAATTACAACGGAAGACTGGGTTCGACGTGCAATCTGGCGGTGGAACCATTGCCGGAGCCTTCGAGTTATTCGGAAAAAAACTGGTCAATCTGTTCACATTTATTGACACGGATGCGACACCCAAATTATACGTTTCTATCTACGATCCAGCTACTAATACGAGACTTGAAAAATCATTGACACTGGAAAGTATCCTTGGCGAAACACCAACGCAAGTACTGTATTTTGCCGGTATTTCCGAGAAAGATGGTAAATTTTATTCATCAATAGTAGCACATGGTGATGCCACAGCTCCTGCACAAATTGTAGAATTCACCTTGTCGGGTGAAAATATCACTACCAAACTGATCACAGACGACAGAATCGCGTATTCCGGTAGTCGTATGAGATCACTTTATACCGGATTGATGGATACTGATGACGACGGCAACCTGTATGTGTTTTCATCCTCTTTCGAACCCGGTACCGTACAACCTTCCGGAGCATTACGCATCAACAAGGGCAGCAGCACATTTGACAGTGACTATGAGTTCAATATCGATGCGGAAACAGACGGAAAATCCGTTTACAAAGTATGGCACCTGAAAGGCGATCTATTCTTGTTGCAGACCTACACCGGCACAGTCAAAGATCAAGGTACCCCCGATGCCAAAAGACTAGCCATTGCCGATATGAAAAAGAAAACGGTTACGTTCGTCACCGGGCTTCCTGACCCGAGTAAAATTATTAATCTGGGTATCGGCAACTCTATTGCTATTGACGGCACAAAGGCTTATGTCGCTGTCAATACCAGTGACCAAAAGCCATCTGTGTATATCATTGATGGGACTACGGCTACAGCCACAAGAGGCCTGGTCGTAGACGCAGGAAGAGCTATCGCGGTCGCAAAACTGAAAAAGAACAAGTAATCTTTCTGACACCCATAAAATAAACATTCAGATCAGACAGGCTATGGAAAATATACCATAACCTGTCTGCTGCTGTCTAAGTAAAACCTATATGTCGACATATACCCCAAAAATAAAGCCTCGCAATTCAGCAGCAGATACTCTCCCCTATCGCAAGAAGAGTAAACATTGGCTGACCCGTCTGAATGCCTGGTTGCATCTATGGCCCAGTATTGTGTCGGGCATTATCGTAGTATTGGTCTGTCTTACCGGGACGATCATCGTATATGCCGACGAGATCATCGACGTCATGGCAGGTGATGCAAAGTATGTGGAAGCACAACAGCATAGAGTGTCCTCAGAGGCTATGATCGATGCCATAGCGGCAAAAGACACATCCTTGTTCCTTGTGGAATGCTTATTTTACAAGGATCCCGATCGGAGCACACGCTTTCGGGCGTTCAATATGAAGAACCGACATCTGACATTTATCTACGTCAACCCCTACACTGCAGAAGTACTTAAAATCGACGATAAGGCTCATTTTTTCTATGTCACGGCACATTTGCATGCAGACCTTTTGGCCGGTATGCCGGGAAGGATTACGGTTATTATCGCGACCATCATCTTCCTCATCAGTACGATTACAGGCCTCGTGCTATGGTGGCCCAAACGATGGACGAGAAAAACCGTTAAAGACAGTTTTACCGTAAAATGGGCCGCAAAGTTCAAACGACTCAATTATGACCTGCACAATGTCTATGGTTTTTACTCCCTCATACTCTGCTTTGTTCTGGGCTTCTCTGGCTTAATGATTTCGTTTCATTCCTGGATGGACTTTACCGTCAAGCTTGCCGGTGGGGCCACACACGAGGAGATAGAAAAATATGTACCTCCGCATATCGAAGGGAAAAAAGCTGTTGACTTTGTTCCTTTGGCCTATCGGGTATTCGAAGAGTTCCCTAACAAACCACACATTATCATTTGGCCCTATACCATTGATAAGATGGGTGTATACGTCTTTAGGGCAGGTGTAGGCGGACTAAAAAGTATCGAAAACATGGAATTAAGCATTTTTGATAAATATACAGGTGAACCTATCTCCGTAAAAAAGGAATTGGTCATCCATGAAAAAACAGAAAATATCGTATGGCAACTTCACATGGGACAATGGTGGGGCCAGCTTGGCAAGCTTTCCACATTCTTGGCCGGAATCATTGCCACATCGCTACCGATCACAGGTTTTATCATTTGGTGGGGAAAACGTAAAAAGAAACCTAAGCAGAGACAAGTATCTTCCTAGACATGCTTATCTTTGGAAAGCATGAAAAACACTCTTTTTCGATTTAAAGAATTTGAAGTCGACCAGACAGGTTGTGCCATGAAGATCAATACAGACGGTGTACTGCTTGGAGCCATGGCAGACAGTGATGTACCACGGTATATCTTGGATATAGGTACCGGTACGGGCGTCATTGCGATGATGTTGGCACAACGCTTTCCTTCAGCAAGTATTGATGCTGTAGAAATTGACAGCCAAGCAGTGGCAACAGCACAAAAAAACTTTCAACGATCTCCCTTTTTCGATAGACTACAGGTTATTGAAGGTCCGTTCGAGAATATCAAAAGGGAATACCTGTATGACCTGATCATCTCCAACCCTCCCTTTTATACCAACTCTCTACATAATCCCGATGAACGAAAAAAAACAGCCAGACATACGGATCTTACTTTTTTTACGACCATGCTGGCCTTTGCACAGAGAAGTCTACAAACGTCAGGGACGCTCCAACTGATATTGCCGACGGAACTAGCTGCTGAGATTACGGTATCAGCTAAAGATTACGGTCTGCACCTTGCTCACGCTATTTCTATCCGCTCTTTTGAAAACACAGAAGTAATCCGACAGATCATTTCTTTACAAAAAGCCGCAAACAAAATGGAAACCAGAGACAATTTTGTCATTTATGCTGAAAAAGGAGTCTACTCTACAGCATACAGAGATATATTGCAACCCTTTTTTCTGGCATTTTAGATCAGTCACTAAGAAGCTGTTCGCTGGACTACATTTGCTTATGGAGTCAGAGCTCCTTTTTCATTTGTAAAGTCCTTAGACACCCTACGGAAATCTAAGGATAGTGATCCTTGCTCCTTTATCCTTACTCCTTGCTCCTTTACCCTCGTTCCTTTATCTTTGTTCTATGAAAATAGGCCTACTTTCCGACACGCACAGTTATCTCGACGACGCCGTATTTAAACATTTTGACGCCTGTGATGAAGTATGGCACGCCGGTGATTTTGGTGACATCGCCGTTTTCGAACAATTACATGCATTCAAACCTTTCAGAGGAGTGTACGGCAATATCGACCAAAAGGATATCCGTACGGTATGCCCTGAGCACCTGCGTTTTTCCTGTGAAGGAGTAGATGTGTGGATGACCCATATTGGCGGATACCCCGGCAAGTACTCTCCCCAGGTAAAGCATGAAATTTTCACCAACCCTCCCAAGCTATTTATTTGTGGACACTCACATATCCTAAAGGTACAATACGACCCCAAGCTTTCCTTATTGCACCTCAATCCGGGTGCTGCCGGCAAGTACGGCTGGCACACTGTTCGTACACTGATGCGTTTTGACCTCGATCAAGGGAAGATAGAAAACCTGGAAGTCATAGAGTTATCGGGAAGATAAGGAAAAGAGTTCCCCCCAATACACAGCGGATTCTTACAGGAATAGAAAAAAAGGGATCCCTTTTGCGCAAAAAGGGGGCCCTTTTGGAGCGAAAAGCATACCCTTTTGTAAAAAAAGCGTACCCTTTTGTTCCGACATAAACCGCTTTTGCAACAAAAGCATACCCTTTCGGAACAGAAGCATTTCCTTTTGGAACAAAACGGTACACTCTTGTCCCGACATGAGTCACTCTTGCAACAAAAGCATTCCCTTTTGGAACAGAAGCATCTTCTTTTGGAACAGAAGCGTCCCCTTTTGAAGCAAAACAAAACCCTTTTCATCCAAAAGGGTACGCTTTTTCAACAGTAGTACAGCAAAATACAACCAATGCCGAGACATCTCACAGAAGTCTGCATACACAAAAAATCACGTTCATCAATCGATTGCGTAAAAATATTTGGCTTAGTTCCTTTATAATTAGGGAAGCGATAATATATTTTATACTTTTGCCGAAGTATAAACAAAAGTTATGAAATCACTCAAAACACTCGGGCAGTTTATCATCGAAAAACAGGCCGATTTTCCCTATGCCAAAGGGGAATTGTCAAGGCTATTGAGAGACATCGGGATAGCCGCCAAAATCGTCAACAGAGAGATCAATAAAGCAGGGTTAATTGATGATATCCTGGGCAGAACAGGGGATACCAATGTATTTGGTGAAAGCCAAAAGAAACTGGACGTCTATGCAGACGAACAATTTATTGCTGCACTTAAAAGTGGGGGAGAATGCTGTTTTGTCGCTTCCGAAGAACAGGAAGAAGGTATTGAACTGGTCGATAGCGGTATTTCAAAAAACGCCAAGTATATTGTTTGTATAGATCCTTTGGACGGCAGCTCCAATATAGAAGTGAATGTATCGGTAGGTACGATCTTTTCCATTTACAGAAGGAAAAGTGCTGTTGGTGAACAATTGACACAGGAAGATGTCTTGCAGTGCGGATTGGATCAAGTGGCGGCCGGCTATATAATCTATGGTTCGTCCACCATGTTGGTCTATACTACAGGGAAAGGGGTCAACGGCTTTACCTTGGATCCATCCATTGGAGAGTTTTGCCTCTCTCACCCTAATATGAAGATACCGGAAACAGGGCAGATCTATTCGATCAACGAGGGAAATTATTTAAAATTTCCCCAAGGGATCAAAAATTACATCAAATATTGCCAAGAAGTAGATCCGGAGAGCAAAAGACCATACACCTCCAGGTACATCGGTTCTATGGTCGCTGATATACACCGTAACCTATTATTGGGAGGCGTATTCATCTATCCGCAGACAGCCCTACAGCCTAATGGAAAGCTGCGGCTGATGTACGAATGCAATCCCCTCGCCTTTATCATCGAACAGGCTGGAGGAAAGGCTTCCACCGGGACGGAGAGAATCCTTGAAATCATTCCCGAAGAATTACATCAAAGAGTTCCGGCCATTATCGGAAATACAGAAATGGTAGACAAAGTATTGGAATTTATAGCCAATTCAAAGACTATCTCGTACGTCTAACAGAAAAGACTTCAACCGCTCAAGAGAATCAATGACACGTTGGTTCTCTTTTGCTTCTGACTTATTGGACTTCAGATAGTCCCGTGCCCCCTGCAAAGTATAGCCTTTGTCCTTGACCAGATTAAAAATAATCTTTAGGTTGGCAATATCCTCCTGTGTAAAAAGACGGTTGCCCTTCTTATTCTTTTTAGGTTGGAGAATATCAAATTCCCGCTCATAAAAACGAATCTGTGAAGCGTTTACCCCAAACATTTGGGTTACCTCACCCATAGTGTAGTACAACTTATTTATTTCCCGCTCTTTGTAAGGCATGCCTATATCGTATTTTATGTCTTTAACAAACTTAGATAAAATGCTTTGCATTCACCAATTCCTAACGGAAAAAAAATAAAAAATGAGGTATTCTGTTATATATACAAGAAGCTGTGTAAAAAGCAGCGCATTATCCTCTTTTTGTCATCCCGAAAGCATTCGCATTGGCGTCAAGTTAAGGGTATAACCGTTCTTTTATGTCATCACCGAATTGTCGGGGCAAGCCCATGTTAGCGCACGAATCCTTTCGTGTGCTTGTTATTTATAGACACACGAAGGGATTCGTGCGCCAGCGTTAGGCATATAATGCACTGATCTGCAAGTAAGGTGAATACGTACTGGACAGCGTTCGTCCATTTCACCAGCATCGGGAAGAATAGCCCTGCAACGGGAGGCTGTGCGATGGGATGCCCCTGGCTCCGTTTAGATTTTATTGAAGGGTTCGTGCGCAATGGCCCTAGGGAAATAAAACCAAGGGCAGCAGTTGCAGGGCTATTGAGCGTTGGGACTGTGCGACAGGATGCCTTGAAATGGGACAATTGTGCTTGCACAATCATCAACACCAAAAATAAACACGAGTTGATAACCACCTTGGATACTTGGGTGCCTCCAAGTATCTGGCCCGTCTGGCCAAGAAGACGGAGAGGTGGTGGGAGGGAAAATAATACCCGATCGCCCTGGATAATCGCGCCTCTACTTTCACCTTTCCTATTAAATCACTAACTTTGTGTCTTTTAAAAAAATAGAGATAAATACGCACAATGTACAAGGAATATAAGCAGCTGAATCTGTCAGAAATCGGCAAGGAAGTATTGAATCGTTGGGAGCAGGAAAATATCTTTGAAAAAAGTATTTCCAATCGTCCGGCTAGCAAACCGTACACTTTTTACGAGGGACCACCTTCAGCAAACGGTATGCCCGGTATACACCACGTCATGGCCCGTACCATCAAAGACATTTTCTGCCGCTACAAGACCTTGAAAGGATATCGGGTAAAGCGTAAAGGAGGTTGGGATACACACGGTCTTCCCATCGAACTCGCTGTCGAAAAAACCCTGGGTATCACCAAAGAAGATATTGGCGTAAAAATATCCGTCGAAGAATACAACGAAGCCTGTCGCAAGGAAGTCATGAAATACACCGACGTGTGGAATGACCTAACCGAAAAAATGGGCTATTGGGTAGACCTGGAGCATCCGTACATCACCTACCAAAACGAATATATAGAGACGCTATGGTTCTTACTGAAAGACCTGTATAAAAAAGGGTTACTGTACAAAGGCTATACCATCCAACCCTACTCTCCAGCTGCCGGCACGGGGCTAAGTTCGCATGAGCTCAACCAACCCGGCACGTACAAAGACGTCAAGGATACCACTATCGTCGCCGAATTTCGCCTCGACAAGACCCAGATACATCCTATGATGGATACCTTGGTCGAAAATCAGGACGAAGATGTGGCCTTTATCGCCTGGACCACCACGCCATGGACATTGCCCGGCAACTCGGCATTGGCTGTAGGCAAGAACATTGACTACGTCAAGATCAAAACATTCAATCAATATACAGGCAAACCTGTTTCTGTTATACTCGCAAAAAATCTGATCGCCAAACATTTCAAATCTGAAGGAGAAAATGCTTCCTTTCAGGACTACAAACTTGGTGACAAGACCATCCCTTGGGAAAAAGCCACAGAATTCAAAGGTGCCGAATTGGTCGACTTGCGTTACCTCCAGCTGTTACCCTACATCACATCTGAAGAGCTTTTGGAAAAAGCTTTTCGAGTGATTCCTGGTGATTTCGTGACCACCGAAGACGGTACAGGTATCGTACATATCTCTCCTACGTATGGTGCGGATGACTTTCGGGTAGCCAAAGAAAATGGTGTACCAGCGATTTTGGTCAAAGATGAAAACGGCAAGGACGTTCCGACCGTAGATCGTACCGGACGCTTTGTCAAAGAAATTACGGAATTTGCCGGACGTTTTGTCAAAGAAGAATATTATACGACCGAAGAACGTGCAGATAAAGATTTTCGCCCAACAGATGTCTTGATCGCCATCAAACTGAAGGAAGAAAACAAAGCTTTTGATGTCAAAAAGTACGAACACAGCTACCCACATTGCTGGCGTACCGACAAGCCTGTCCTCTACTATCCATTGGACAGTTGGTTTATCAAAACGACTGCCGTCAAAGATGAGTTGGTCGCACTGAACAAGACCATCAACTGGAAACCCGAAGCCACAGGAACCGGACGGTTTGGAAACTGGCTGGAAAACCTGGTGGATTGGAACCTGTCCCGTTCGAGGTATTGGGGGACTCCCCTACCGATCTGGCGTACAGAAGATGAAAACGAGGAAATTTGTATCGGATCGATGCCCGAACTGAAATCCTATTTGGAGGCCTCTCTGCAATCCGATGTACTTTCGGAAGAGGAAAAAGCTATCAACAAAGCATATTTGGACAAATTCGGCACGGATCAGCTTGATCTGCACCGTCCTTACGTAGATCATATCGTCCTGGTTTCTGAAGGAGGACAGAAGATGTTCCGGGAGCCTGATTTGATCGACGTATGGTTTGATTCCGGTGCGATGCCCTACGCCCAGTGGGGACTCGATTATGCCAAATTACAAAACGGCGAGGCATTGCCTTTCAAAGACGAATACAACCACGCTTTTCCGGCAGACTTTATTGCCGAAGGCGTAGACCAAACACGGGGATGGTTCTTCACGCTCCATGCCATTTCGACCATGTTCCGGGGATCAGTAGCGTTTAAAAATGTGGTCTCCAACGGTTTGGTACTGGACAAGAACGGCAACAAAATGTCAAAACGGCTGGGCAATGCGGTAGATCCGTTTGTCACTATCGACAAATATAGCGCCGATGCGACCCGTTGGTACATGATCAGCAACGCCTCGCCTTGGGACAATCTCAAATTCAACGAAGAAGGTTTGGATGAAGTACGCCGCAAATTCTTTGGTACATTGTACAATACCTACGCGTTCTTCGCGCTGTACGCCAATATCGACAAGTTCAGCTATACCGAACCCGAAATTGCCATAGCAAAAAGGCCTGAAATCGACCGTTGGATCATTTCGTTGCTGAACAGCTTGAGCCAAGAAGTAGATGCATACTATGCGGATTACGAACCAACCAAAGCTGCACGGGCCATACAAACCTTTGTGGACGAGCATTTGAGCAATTGGTACGTGCGTCTATGCCGTCGTCGTTTTTGGAAAGGCGACTATACCGAAGATAAAGTTTCGGCCTACCAAACGTTATACACCTGTCTGGACACCATCGCTAAATTGATGGCTCCAATATCCCCTTTCTTTGCCGATCAGTTGTTTTTGGACCTAAACGCTGTGACCAAAAAAGAAAATACCGAGTCTGTACATTTGACGGACTACCCAACCTATCATGCAGAGTTGGTCGACAAGGAATTGGAAGAAAGAATGGCTTTGGCACAGGACATTTCTTCCTTGACATTGTCTTTACGCAAGAAAACAGGCATCAATGTACGTCAACCTTTAAGCAAAATATTGCTCCCCGTATTGGACAGTGCTTTTCAAGCAAAGGTCGAAAAAGTCAAAGATCTGATCTTGTCTGAAACCAATATCAAATCGATCGAATTCATTACAGATACTACCGGCATCATCAAAAAGAAAATAAAACCAAACTTTAAGGTTCTGGGCGCTAAGGTGGGCAAGGATATGAAGTTGGTCACAGCAGCTATACAATCCCTAGGTGCAGAAAGTATTGCTCAACTGGAAAAAGAAGGAAACCTCCCGTTGGAGGGCACACCTTATACCCTCGCAAGTGAAGATGTGGAGATCATTGCGGAGGATGTAGCCGGATGGCAAGTGGCAAATCTGGGCAATCTGACGGTCGCGTTGGATATACAGATCACCGAAGAATTGAAAAACGAAGGGATAGCCCGAGAATTGATCAATAGAGTGCAAAATCTACGAAAAGAAAAGGGATTTGAGGTAACGGATCGCATCAATGTGAGACTAAGCCAAAATGTTGAAATAGAAAAAGCTGCCCAAAATAATTTATCGTATATTTGCACCGAAATTTTGGCTAATTCATTTATCTTCGACAGTCATTTGTCTTCGACAGACAACATCGAAATTAATGAACAAAAACTAGAGGTATTAATCGAAAAAAATTAGATTATGGCAGAGAATACAGAAAAAACGCGTTACAGTGATTCTGAATTATTGGAATTCAAAGCGATTATCTTAGAAAAATTGAGGATAGCCCGAGAAGAGCTTTCAGCATTGACCAAGATATTGAGCAATAGCAACGCAAATGGAACGGATGATACCGCTGGTACATTCAAGACGTTGGAAGATGGGTCTGCGACACTGGAAAAAGAGCAAACCAATCAATTGGCTGCACGTCAGAAAAAATTCATCGATAACCTGGAAGCAGCTTTGGTACGTATTGAAAACAAGACATATGGTATCTGCCGCGAAACCGGTAAACTGATCCAAAAGGAACGTTTGAAAGCTGTACCACACACGACATTGAGTATAGAAGCTAAGAATAAGCAGTATTAGAGTGGAGAGTGGAGAATGGAAAGTGGAGAGTCATTTTCAACTATCAACTATCAACTATCAACTATCAACTGTCAACTGTCAACTGTCAACTAATCTTCAATGAAAGGCTACACTAGACCAATTTCGCTTATTGCAATCGTCTTATTGATCGATCAACTTTCTAAGTTTTGGGTCAAGCTCAACATGACAATAGGTCAGGATTTCAAGGTCTTGGGCAACAAGTTCCTGATTCATTTTATCGAAAATCCCGGAATGGCCTATGGCATCGAATTCGGTGGCGAATATGGCAAATTGTTTCTCAGTGTATTTCGTATCATTGCTGTCATCGGTATAGGCTATGGCTTACACTACATGGTCAAGAATAAATACAACCGTGGATTTATCTTGAATGTAGCCTTGATATTTGCTGGAGCTTTGGGCAATATTATTGACAGTGTTTTTTACGGCATGATATTCAGCGAGAGCACATTCTATGAAAAAGCGGTCTTATTCCCCGAAGGTGGGGGGTATGCATCGTTTCTACATGGAAAAGTCGTAGATATGCTTTACTTTCCGTTGATCGAAGGCACATTCCCTTCTTGGTTCCCGATCTGGGGAGGAGAGGATTTTCTATTCTTCCGCCCTGTTTTTAATATAGCCGATTCGGCTATATCCATCGGAGTCTTTCTGATTTTGATCTTCCAAAAGAGATATTTCAAAGAAGAGCACAAAGAAGAAGAAAGCGTACACAGCGAGATATTGGAGGATTAGTTTTTCAACTTTGCCAAAGTTCAGAACTTTGGCCCTACGCTGGCGCGCGAATCCTTTCGCGTGCCGATAAACAAGCACACGAAAGGATTCGTGCGCTAGCATGGACAGAAAGCAATATAGAACATACACATGAAAAGCAAACCCGCCAAAGAATCCTACACCGAAATGAACGAGCTCGTGTTGCCCAATGATACCAATACATTTGGCAATCTGATGGGTGGACGCCTCTTGTATTGGATGGACATCTGTGCCGCAATGGCGGCTCAAAAGCATTGCAACAACGTGGTTGTCACCGCATCGGTAGACAATGTTTCGTTCAAACGTTCGATCCGATTGGGTGAGGTCGTAACCATACAGGCACAGGTCACGCGGGCATTCAACACATCGGTAGAGGTTCGTATGGAAATCTTTGCACAGAATCTTCCCGAAGGCACCAAGGTCAAGTCCAACGAAGCCTATTATACTTTTGTGGCCTTGGACGAAGCCAACAGACCTATAGCTGTCCCTGCATTAGTCCCCGAAACGGAAAAAGAAAAACTCCTCTACAACGAGGCTTTGCAGAGGAGGGAGCTACGTCTACTGTTGGCCGGAAAACTTACTGTGGATCAAACAACCGAAATCAAGTCCTTGGTCAACCTGTTCCATCACAAAGGCTAGTATAAAAAAGCCTATAAGGTTTTGATCATTAAAATTTTTGACGTTTTTATATTATAAATATATATCGCTCATACATTTTCATTTTACCTCGTCAAATGTGCCGTGGTAGACTTTCACTCCGCCAGTTTGATCCCGATAATTGACCTCTAATTTACCATCCACCAGCACCATTATTTCGCTGTCTGTATTTGCACCGGATACCGATTTCACCCAAGCGGCTATGTTGCCCACGTTCACGTAGGATTCTGTCCTTTGGGTGATACCCGATGCTAGTGCGCTTACTTCCACTTTATTGTCGCCGGCAAACCGGTACCAGAAATTCTCGTGTAGCACTGTGCCGTCTTTCCTGTAATATTTACCTTTAAAAGTTTTGCCGGCCAATTGGTTTACCGTCGATTTTTGGATGAGCGTGGTATCGGAAAATGTGAAGTGAGGATTCTGTACATCGGTAATCCGGCGGTTCGCGAAGGTGAATGTATACGAAAAACCACCCAAAGGATCAGTCACAATGGTATTGCCGCCGACAACCGTATAATCTGCTTCAGAAGTAGCTAAGTATGACGAATAAGTCCGTATGCGTTTCCCTGGCAGAAAATCAAATAAATAGATATAATTACTGGAATAACAATCCGGGCAGGTATACTTTGTGAAAATCATATAGCCCTCGGGGTTGTTGATGTCAAAACCGGTTTCTTCTTCCGACGGATCGTCTTTTTTGCAAGCGCTCAAAGCAAGGATGGCAAGTAGGAATGGAAATATTTTTGTTTTCATGACTTATATTATCTTTTAGACAGAAATTTTAGTTTTCATAGTCAACATGTTTTAGTTTTAAGCAGGAAGATGTGATTATCCTCGTAAATATTTATTTAAGGCTGAACTTCAATCTATGTCCTTTTATCTTTGCACCTTAATCCAAATCTACCTGTAATTTCTTGTGCTTTTTTAAGCAATGCGTCAAGGCTTTGTTTGAATGTGTGAACAAGGTGTTTGAATGAGTGAATGATAGCACGGCATTGATTTTTTTACCTAACTTTACTATATCATCATGACCAACAGCTAGTAACATGAAAAAAAACAGCAGTTTCATTACCCTATGCTTTATAGTATTCACTTTGTTGATGACACCTGCTTTGGGACAAATAAATATTGACTCGGCTATGCTTAAACTTAAGACCGCGGACACAGACACCAACAAGGTAAAATTGTTGTATGATCTCGGTTTGCATTACCTGCCAATAGAGCCTCAAAAAGCAGCAGGGTATCTGGACGAGGCCATTTATCTGGCAGAAAAAATAAACTGGCAAAAAGGCTTGAGCCAATCATACATTACACGCGGAGAGGTTTATAACGAAAGTGGACAACATGACGAAGCATTGAAATGTTACGACAAAGCACTTGTGATTGCCAATAAAACAAAAAACAAACTTCTGATTGCGAGAACATTAAACAACATTGGCACAGTCCACTCACAAAAAACAGATTATGTAAAGGCTACTGAATTTTACTTGCTTACCCTAAAGTTGGCAGAGGAAATCGACAACAAAAATCTGCTTGCAACCGGACTGCTCAACCTTGGTATTATTAGCCAAAAACAAAACGATTTTAAAAAATCCCATGATTATAAACTAAAAGCTTTACGGATTTACGAACAGGAAAAGAATCAGGACAAAATAGCACAGACTCTAAACGGCATAGGGCTAAATTATCAGCAGGAAGGAAAGACAGACGAAGCAAAAAAATATTTTTACCAAGCCTTGCATATCTACGAAAAGGAAAACAACAAAACCGGTATCGCTATTTTGTATTCACAAATCGCCGTACTCTACGAGCCTGACTACCAGAAAATAATCAGTTTACAACTAAAATCAAAAGAAATATGGGATGAGATCAATCCTACACATTACAATGCTATGGTCAATCTGGGGAATCTGGGATATACTTACCTCATGTTGGCCTCTTCCAATAAAAACGAAAAAAACAGTAACCTACAAAAAGCCGAACACACTGTAAAGGAAGCCATACAATTAGCCAAAACAATTAAGAATAAAGAATTCGAAAGTTATTTTACTGGAATATTGGCAGAAGTACAGGAACATCAAGGCGATTTCAAAAATGCCTATCTCAATTTCAGAAAATACCATGAATCCAATGATTCCATCTACTCGCAGGAAGTAAAAAACAAAATCAGCAACATACAAAGTGAAAGGGAGATCGCCCTACTCGACCAGCAGATTGCCGTCGAAAAACTGAAAATGAAACAGTTGTGGCTGTATGGCATTATCTCTATTGTCATATTGATTGGTGTTTTCATGTATTTGCTGAACAGATACCGGCTGAAACAGCTTAGGTTAAAAAATGAAATAGAACGAAAAGAAGCTGAAATGACCAAAGAAGCTCTCCTTATTCAAAATAGAATTACCGAAAGCGAACTTAAAGCCATCCGCTCACAGATGAATCCACACTTTATCTTCAATGTATTCAATTCCATCGAAGCTTATATCGTGGCACAGGATACGGACAAAGCCAGTGATCTGATCCGCAAATTTGCCCGACTTAGCCGAATGATCCTTGAAAATTCTACACAGCATCTTGCAGTGGCTTCACGCGAATGGACCATCAACCAACTCTATACAGAAATCGAACATGCTCGTTTCGACGAAAGCTTTACTTACGATTTTACGGTAGAAGGCGATCTTGATCTGGATGAAATATTCTTACCTCCCATGATGATCCAACCACTTATCGAGAATGCGATTCACCATGGCATCAGACATACCGGACAGGCCTCTCCCTATCTATCGGTTATGATCAAAAAACAACTCAATCAAATACAGATAACTGTGCAGGACAATGGAAAAGGGTTGTATAACCCAGACCAAAAAGTTCCTGTACCTTTGTATAAGAAGAAATCTTTTGGCTTATCGTCCATCAAAGAACGCATTGATATACTTAACCAGGCGGATTATGACAGTGTTGCAAAGTTTGAATTGATTGATCTTTCTACACAAGGACAAAAAGGTGCCCTGGCCGTACTTTCATTGCCTTTGATCTATATAAATGAAGTGGTAGAATAGCTAAGATGCAAACAGTCTCTCCAATAACTGGATTTTTTTCATGGGAGACACCTCTATTTCTGCTCCGTCAAGTAGTTCGAGCGTACCGCCGTCACCTTTTCGGTATTTGATCACATAATCCAGATTGACGATGACACTACGGTTTACCCGCATAAAAGTAGATCCCTCCAATTGTTGTTCAAATTCTTTTAAGGTCTTGGATACAATTATTTTCGAGAGGTTCATGACATAGAACACACTGTAGTTGCTCATGGCTTCAACACGAAGTATTTCGTTTTTTTTGATCAGATGTATACCTTCTGCAGTAGGTAAGGCAATACGTTGCGAAGAAGCCTCCACCGTTGGCAACGCACCGGGTGTCAGTTTTACTTTTGCAGAAACACGCTTCTCGAGCTTATCCAAAGCCTGGGCGAGTTCTTCCGGATCGACGGGCTTGAGCAAGTAATCCAGTGCATCTGCACGCAAAGCATCCAATGTGTACATATTGTAAGCTGTCACAAAAATAACCTCAAAATCAAACTGCCCTAACTGCTCCAAAAATTGAAATCCATTCATCAACGGCATCTCCACATCAAGAAACAGCACATCAACTGTATAGTCACGAATATGTTTGAGGGCTTCCTGCGGATCGTTAAATATCACTTCCACACACACCCTATCCGAAAATTTTTTGAGTTTGTGCTGTAAAAGTGTGCTACCTTTTACCTCATCATCCAATATTATTGCCCTAATCATAATCCGATTATTAATGCTCATCCATATCTTTTGTAATACTGTTAACAAAAGATTGATATAAAGCTAAATATTCTATTTAGTACTTTATACTAAAAATGAGCAAACAAGACTTTTTGCTATGTAAAATGGGTTCATGAGATAGGGAAAGCAAAGGGAACGAACGGAAATCTTCCAGAGCTTTGAACCAAAGCTGTAAAAAATTTTGGAAAAGTCGGCTATAATTACCTTACACCGACGATCCTTTTGTGTGTTCTTATCATCCAAATCACTCTGTCTGTTGGAATATGAAGCTGACGTCGCCCTCGTAAGCATCAAAGAAATAATCTTCCGGATAAGCTTGAGCTGTTCCAATTCTCGCCCAACAGCCATCTATGGTTAGATTACCTGCCACAATCGGGTATGTAACGTTCCCCTGATCGGTTCTGAAATGAACATAAACATCATTGGTATTAAATGAAATTAGGTATTGTACGTCTTTTTCCAATATTATGGGATTTATGCTTTCTTTTTTCTCATCACCTGCCGTAAGGTCTGTAATATTGATGGTTTTCAAGACGGATTTATCCGACACTTTCCAAATAGTCACCCTTATATTATCTGCATTATCTGGAATTTTTACTGTTACCGCATGTATTTCCCCTTTTACTTTCGGAGTGAATGTAAAGCCCAATTCCCGATAAACACCTAGATTAACCTGAGGGGTTGTATTCTGATCAAAACCTGTAGCTGCGAGGTAATCCGCTAACGGGTTTTCTTCGGGATATTTTTTCGTTTTGTCTGTGCTGCCTTTCTTGCATCCCGAAACAGCAGCTATTGCAAGGAGCAGTAGTAAGACCTTTGTTTTCATTGTTTTTATTTTTAGATTAAAACATATTATTCTGTCTGTTGGAATACGAAGCTGACGTCACCCCAATAGCTATTTAACATTGTATAAGTAGGGAAAGCCTGAGCTTGCCCACTGGTGTAATGAGCACTAAGCACCGATATGTTTCCTGCGTCTATCGGATAAGGTGCGTCGGAGAAATCTGTTCTGCGACGTGAATAGGTATCATTTCCATTGAAACTGATAATGTATGTTTCTGTGGGTACGATATCCAATGGGTCGATATCACTCCGTGCCTCTGTATGGGCAATCACACTCTGAACGGTAATGGTTCTGATAACAGTTTTGGTATCGGCATTCCAGATCGTTACCCTTGCATTAGACTCATTATCAGGAATTTTTAGTGTGACCGCATTTATTTTGCCCTTTACTTTTGGTTTGAATTTAAATCCTTGTTCGACATACGCATCATTGATGAAGTTGATCACCTCTTGGTCAAATCCGGATTTTTCCAGATAAAGAGCCTGGGGATTTTCTTCGGGATATTTTTTCGTTTCATCTGTACCGTCTTTCTTGCATGCTGTGAACAACAGCGCAGCAAGAATAATAGTAAATAGGATTTTTAGATTTTTCATTGTTTTGTTCTTTATTGTGAGGAAGTTGTTTTCATGACTGTTTTTGTTTAAGGATTAAAAATCGGGGTCTATCTTAAACTTTGAGCCTTAATCAAAAATACGAATGGAGATCGTGCTTTTATTTGTAAAAAACGGAGAAAGTTATTTTTGGGAACTAAAACAAACAGGCAGGTTATTTGTATATTTAATGATAAATTAGATCGTGTACTACGGCACAAACGATGGAGCAGATCCTCTTAGATATCCACCCGAGGCTACAGCCACATATCATCAAAGCCTTGATGTTCGAACAAGACAAAGGTCTGGAAAGCATGTTCCGGTATGTGCCCCGGATATTTCCGGCATTTCTTTTTATCCTGAAAGACACCCATCAGATTGACAGCTTTCATGGTTGGGAAATGCTTCCGCTCAAACCGGCTTCTATCTACTACATGGGTGTCAGCTGCAAACCGGCCAGCATCACATGCTCATCAAATATACAGGTCATCGTTGTCTTGTTACATCCTTATAGCGCTTCTTTCTTTTTTGGTGATGATGCCCATTACTACTCAGATATTCGTTTCGAAATCAGTGATACTACTCCTGATTGGAGACGATTGAATGAACAGATAAACGAAATCGACAGTCTGCGTGCAAAATGGCAACTAATCCAAAATTTTTTCATGAAACGCTTTACCCATGATTTTGGATACACATTCAACTATGTGTCCCATGCCATAAAGTACATGCATCATCAAAAAGGGATCGTCGAAATCGATGAAGTGGCTAAACAGGTGTGCACGAGTCCCAGGAATCTATTGGACATCTTCAAGCACTATATCGGGATGTCGCCCAAAAAGTTTGCCGATGCGATGCGTTTCAATACATTTGTCAACAGCTTTCAGCAGGAGAGCCGATCCCTATTAGAGGCCGCATCAGTACACGGTTACTACGATCTGTCTCATTTGCACAAAGATTTTCTGCGGTATATGGCTGTATCACCTGCGGATTTCTTTACTATGGCCAAAGTTTCTAAGTCCAACCTTCACGGAAACTGGGAAGAAGCAGATTATCTTTCGTGATATATCCACTTTCTACCCGTTGCCCAACTCCACTATCCGGTCAAACTCCTCTTGCTTCAAGGGCATCACTGAAAGCCGCCCCTGCCGCACCAAGGCAATATCCTGCAACAAAGGATTGCTCTTGATTGTCTCCAAAGTAACCGGACGCTTGAAAGTCTCTATGGGAGAAAGATCCACGACCACCCATTTCGGATCATCGGTAGTCGGATCCTGATAAAATTCCTTGACCACCTTAGCAATACCTACAACTTCCTTACCCTCATTGCTATGGTAGAAAAGAACCAAGTCTCCTTCTTTCATTGCCTTTAGGTTATTGCGTGCCTGATAGTTGCGCACGCCGTCCCAAAAAGTTCTCCCATCCTTGTTAAATTGTTCCCAGCTATATTTAAATGGTTCAGATTTTACTAAAAAGTAGTTCATATCTTTGTAGATTAAGGATTATAGAACAAAGAATAAGGACTATTCGCTCCTTGTTCTTTGCTCTTTCGTCTTTGTTCTCTATTGCTTCATTACTTCAATCTGATCACTGTTCAGTAAGTATCTCCATCTTATCACCAAAGTGTGCACAATAATCCCGTAAATCTCCAATCACATTTTCGGCCATAGGATCCCCTCCTGACGATCTCAGAAAAGAATCCCCCAGGGTCTGCAAAGTTTCGTAGAAAAACCTCTTCATCTCATCGTAGGGCATATCCTTTGTCCAGAGATCTATTCGCAACGAATTTTTGTACTGTGCATCCCACAATGCCAAAAACATGGCTTTGGCAGGTAGGGATTCTTCACTCTCTCCATCGGTAGAAGACCATTGTATGGTATCCGGGACATTGTTTTCGTCCAATGTCACGTTGATTTTTATTTCCGCTGTTTTCATCGTTATAGTATTGAGTGGTGAGTATTGAGATACTCTACCTGATTACTCTTGTTTGTTTTTATTTTTTGTTTAAACTTTCTTTTGTCATGCTGACGACAGGAAGCATCTATCAACTAGATCCCTCCAAAGTCGGGATGACAATCTATCTGAGATTAACAATATCCACCACCTAAGTTCTCCCTACATCAGCTTTATCAGCACCGATAATATACCTACCACCAAAATAAAGCCGATCTGTGCAAACCAAAGGTTTTTTACATCTTTGAAGATCAAGCGAAACCCCAGATCCAACAGGCCCAGTACGACCAGCAATACGATCAGCCAGCCTATAGAAAAGATACGGTCTCCTTCTTGATTCCACTCGGAAATAACCCAAACCAAGATACAAGCCAATGTAATATTCAGTGGTGTCAGTTTCATGGGGTTATCTTTTTTTGAAGGTTTTTGCCTTATTTCGTCCTCCCCTTGTGTTATTGGCTTCCCCTTTTGCCCAATGACCACTTCTCTTTTTCGTCGCAGAAGGTTTAGCCGCATGTTTTTTCTCATGAAACGCACCTTTGAAATCCGGATTGTCTTTTTTCTTTTGATTGTCGATCTCACGGGCCATCGCCTGGCTTTCATGAAAGGGTGTTTTCTCCACAAACACATCCTTCGGCAATGCTATGAGAGGAATAGATTGACGGATCAGTTTCTCGATCTTATCCAGGTAATACTGCTCGGCCGGATTGCAGAATGTGATTGCTTCGCCTGTATGGAAAGCCCGACCCGTTCTGCCGATACGATGCACATAGTCTTCGATGACAATGGGTACATCAAAATTGATCACATGGCTCACATTCGAAACGTCTAATCCTCTGGCCGCCACGTCCGTAGCAACCAAAAAACGGACTTCACCGGATTTAAACGCATTGATCGAGTTGATACGGGTATTTTGTCCTTTGTTGGCGTGGATGACCCGTACATTGTCTGCTCCATATTTTCTTTCCAAAAAGCTGTACACATTGTCTGCCACAGTTTTTGTTTTGCAGAAAACAATGACACGATGAAAGGCCTCGTCGTCCTCAAACAGATGCTGCAAGAGATTGATCTTCGTCTTTAGGTTAGGAACATGATACAGCTGTTGCGAGACAGTCTGCGCCGGTGTGGCCTGCTCCGTGACCTCTATCACAGTAGGAAAGGCCAGAAAGTCCCCCGCTATCTTACGTACCAATTCACTCATGGTAGCCGAGAAGAGAAGATTTTGACGCTTGCGAGGCACGACTTCCAAGATACGGTGTATCTTACCGATAAAGCCCATATCCATCATCTTGTCCGCTTCGTCCATGACTAAAAATTTCAGTGCTTTCACAGGGATATCACCTTCCAGATATAGATCCAAAAAACGTCCCGGAGTAGATACGATAATATCACAACCCTTGGCCAATTGCTCCTTTTGGGTCTTAGGCCCCAAACCGCCATATAGCACCACCGTACGCAAATCCAGATACGTTGAAAATTGTCGGATATTCTCCTCGATCTGCATCGCCAATTCTCGTGTGGGGGACAAAATCAAGGCTCGTGGATCATCATCCTGCGCATATTTCAGCTTCATGAGCATGGGCAAGACAAAAGCGGCAGTCTTACCTGTACCGGTCTGTGCTATACCCATGACATCCTGTCCGGCCAATATCGGTGTAATGGCCTTTTGCTGAATCTCTGTCGGCACCGTGTATCCTGCTTCCGCAATAGCGGTGAGTATCTGTTTGTTAAATTTAAAATCTTCAAAAGATGCCTGCATCTCACAAAGATAGGGAAAAGCAAGCACTTAAAAAGCTTCAAACTGACGATCTAATCGTCATTTCGACAAGGAACGAGGAGAAATCTATGGTTAGACCAGTAAATTAACTTCTATCCATCTATAGATTTATCTTTGAGGAGCTCGTTTCACTCGGTTCTCTCTACGTTCGAAATGACGGCATGAGTTTTTTATGTATTATTGTACAAATGAAAGGAAAAGTTATTGTCAGTAAGTTTTGGACACGTTTTTTCTCTGTCGGAAAAGCACGTGCCATCACGATATTTCCTTTCATATTTCTATTGGAAAAGTCCTGCAAAAAGGAAACCATATTACTGAACCACGAACGAATCCATATCCAACAGGCTTTAGAGCTATGCATACTCCCTTTTTACCTTTGGTATTTGGTTGAGTTCATCTATCGGTTTATCCGATTGCAAGATTTTCATCAAGCCTACCTACATATCTGCTTTGAACGGGAAGCCTATGTGCATGAAAAAGACTTTTCTTATCTGAGAAAAAGACGCTATTGGAGTTTTTTGAAATATCTGTAATTTTGGATTTAAAAAATTCAGCATGATTAAAGCGAAATATTTTTGTATATTATTTTCATCATCAGCTATGCTATCCTGTGCAAGCTGGCAGGATACAAAAACCAGTGCGCAGTTTGCCACGAGTCCGTGCAACCGCCAAAATGCCTACACATATTCTGCCAGTGAGATTCCAGAGCCTTTGCATCGTCTGAAAATCGACAACCTAATCACCAAAAAAATAAGCAAAAGTAGCTTGAATATTGCTAATGCCATAAATATATTGGAGCCACTGACCCAATACGCCCACTTAAAGGCGAATAGCGCACTCCACGAAAATCTCAACGAACGTGTGCGCGCATTGGAGCTCAAGCAGGAAATCGCACAACGTATCAATAATGCCTCTCTGGTCATTTCGGCCGTATCTTCCGAATTGGATTGTGAAGAGGAACGCACCAGCCAAGTAGCTAATTTCTTGAAGAGCAAAGAAAGTGATTTAGAGTCCAGATTGACCATGGGTGCCATTGTCATCGGAGCCAGTGGTGCCATAGCCACAGGTGGTACCATCAAAAACGAAGCTGTCAGCAATACCATAGGTATCACCACAGGGATAGCGGAAGCAACCCTAGGGATACTCATGTTGTTCAATAACCGCAAAACCAATTTCTACCATGAGCGGAATGCGCTAAAAGATATTTGGGAAGGCCCTGCCGTTTCACAGAACTTTCCGCCTTTTGTATGGTATTATCTGAATACCGGAGATGGTGGAGATTCCACAAGAACTACGGTGAGAGAGCAAATCATTGCAAAATGGAAAGATTTTGGACAGCTTGGCGAGGAAGAAGTCGATTCTGAACTGGTCAACCTCTATTTTGGTAAAGGAGGAAAATACGCTACGGAACAGCTCAATAATCGGGCTGATATGTATGATCAGGTAGAATCGCAGATTAATCTAATGAAACAAGGGTTGATGGCCTTGTCTATGGAGATAGATAAAATATAAAAATCATAGAGACGCAATGTATTGCGTCTCTACAAATATTATTTTACCAACCGTAAAAACGTCGATACTTTTTCTTTCAATTGACGCCTATCAACGATAAAGTCCAAAAAGCCGTGTTCCAACACAAACTCCGACGTTTGAAAACCTTTTGGCAGATCCTTCTTGATGGTTTCCTTAATGACACGAGGCCCCGCAAAACCGATCAAAGCTCCCGGTTCTGCAATATTGATATCCCCTAGCATGGCATAAGAAGCCGTTACCCCTCCTGTGGTCGGATCCGTCAAAAGACAGATATAAGGTAGCTTAGCCTGACTCAATAACGCCAGCTTAGCGGATGTTTTGGCCATTTGCATCAAAGAGAATGCCGCTTCCATCATACGGGCTCCTCCCGATTTGGAAATCAGCATAAAAGGCAATTTGTGTTCTATACAGTAGTCTATCGAACGCGCAATCTTTTCCCCCACGACCGAACCCATAGAACCACCAATGAAATTAAAATCCATACAGGCGATCACGATCTCTTGCCCATCCAGCTTGCCATGTGCACTTCGCAATGCATCCTTCAATCCCGTCTTGGCCTGACTATCCACCAACCGCTCATGATAGGGCTTGCTATCCACAAAGTGTAACGGGTCTCCGGCTGTTAGATTAGGGAATAGTTCCGTAAACTTATTATCGTCAAACAGTATGGAAAAATAGGCTGCAGAACCTACCCGTAGATGATATCCACAATATTGGCAGACATATTTATTTTCAATTTGCTCAAGGTTTAAAAGGGGCTTTTTGCACGAGGGACACTTATTCCACATCCCATCCGGAGCCTCTTTCTTGTTCTCTGTTGCAGTACTGATCCCTGCTTTGTTTCTTTTAAACCAACTCATATATTCGTATCGATATAACTTACAAATAAACGAAAGATAAATAAAAAGTTAAAATTAAAAGTCAAAAAGGAATTATTAATATGTACATGGAGGGGATAAACAAAAAATGGGCAAGCTCCCTTTATCGCACCGCTCAACCTAATACCCTTGCTATGTTCCCATCCTGGGGGAGTCAAAGGGAGCTGGTCGTAAAGGACTTACCCACGGCAAAATTAGCATTTTTTTTGCGTTTTTAAAACCAATTTGTTTCAATCCATGTAGCACCTTGATAGTCAAGGCATAAAAAATTTTATATTACCTTTACTATACGGTTTAGATCAATTTAAAAATCTTGCCGGGAAGGGACAATAAATGGCCTTTCATTTCCATTTCCAGTAGAATAATGGCCAATTTGCTTTGTGGCCAATCGCAATGTAGCGCTATTTCATCTATAGTCGCCTGCTCCTGCTCTTTCAGAAAATTGTAGACCTTAAGTTCATCTTTGCTCAAATCCACCGGCAATAAAGGCAACTGCCTCTCCTTTGGCAAAGTATCCACAGTATCCCAATTCATGAGATACCCCACATCTTCGGCATGCCGGATCAAATGGGCCCGGTGTGTCTTGATCAGATAGTTGCACCCCGCCGAATATTCCCGATCTATACCTCCCGGAAATGCACACACGTCGCGATTATACGTGTTGGCTATCTCGGCCGTGATCAAGGCTCCTCCCTTAAAAGCTGCCTCTACCACAATGGTCACATCCGCCAATCCGGCGATGATACGGTTGCGCATCGGAAAATTTGACCGCTCCGGTATAGTTCCCGAAGGGAATTCGGTCATCAACCCTCCTTCTTTCAACATTTTCGAAGCAATATCACGATGCGAAGACGGATAGATACGATCAAGCCCATGCCCCAATACACCTATAGTGGACATGTTATTCTTCAAAGCTTCTCGATGCGACTGGATATCTACACCATACGCCAATCCACTGATGATCTGTACATTATAAGGTCTTAATCCTTCAACCAACTGTTCACAGATACGCTTACCATAGGTGGTTGCATTGCGTGAACCGACTATACTCACCGTGCGCTTGGGATTCAGGTCACCCTCCCCTTTGAAATACAGCAACAGAGGAGCATCATCGCAATGCTTCAAGCGTTTGGGATAGGCGGCATCCTCTACCCACAACATCTCGATCTTGTGCCTTTGGATAAAATCAAGCTCCTGCTCCGCCTCCTTTAAGTACGTTTTGGAAAGAATGCTGTCTACCGTCTGCGACCCTATGCCCGGAATAGCCATCAACTGCTTTTTATTACTGGAGAAAATAGCATCTACAGAACCACAATAAGCCAATAGCAAACGGCTTATCTTAGGCCCCACACCTTTTATCTTCGTTAAAGCAATCTTTTCTAATATGTTCATAAATGGCTGGACTAAAGATATAAATATAAGCGACCTTTTGCAACAATACTTTAAATTTTAATGATTAATTTTGTCCTAATGAACAACGATATGCATCAACAGGAACCTTTTGACATTGAAATCGGCGACATGGTCTATTCGGTATTCCCCGAAGAGAAGGATACCTATACCATATTCAAGGATGGTCAGGAATATATTCAGATCGTCAAAGACACAGAGACATCCTGGCTGAAGCTAAATCCGGAAACCGGTCTTCCTATGTTTGGCATGGATGAAGAGGTCAATCTATTAGGTGCAGAGATACAGAAGGTAGTAGGGATATAAAAAAGTAATCTACCGTATCTTGGCCAATTGATATTTCTGGGCCAGGTCTCCTCTGATTTCATTACCCGACAGATCCAATTGGTACAATCTATCTTCTTGTATCTTATATTGGTAATCTACTCCATGGAGTATCAGTTGGTTTTTGTTGATTTTCCAATAGCCTTGTTTGACAAAAGTATCGTCAGATTTTCCTTCGTACGTATAAGTCAGTTTATAGGAATTGTCCCGACGCAACTCCAAAAGAGTATTGATCGATTCGCAATCCACACAAGGTAAACTGCCCAGATATTCACCGATCACATTAGCGGACATCAATTCCACATGATCGCTTTTCTCCTTGGCATCCGATGTCTTTTGGTTGTTGATACAACTTGACATCTGTACAAGGAGCAAAACAATTATCGATATGAAAATTTGTGTACGCATGTAAACCTCTTTCGATTACGTACTCAAAAAAAATACCAATTTTTAAAAATAGCACAACTTTAGCACAAATTAATCATCTTCGTCCTCGTCTCCAAAACCTTCCAATAGGTTCAAAGCGCCTTGAAGCTCGCTTAAAGCATGTATATTGCGTAAACGTCGGCACATTTGTATACCTATTAGATAAATTTCTTTGGCTCGCTCCGGTTCTCCTTTTTTTTCCAATAATTTGCCAAAATGATAATACGTACCCACATAATCCGGATAATCCTTGACCATATTTTCAAAAGCCGTCAACGTTTTTTCATCATCACCGAGTTTCGCATACTCCATGGTCAGAGCATAGTGTAAAAAGGGATCTTGTGGATTTTCGAGAAGAAATTGTTGCAATTGCTCTATTCGTGTCATTTGATCTTTTCGCTGTAACACAAAGAAAGTCAAAAGAATTTCAAAATCAAAAAAATATTATGCCAGCATAGAATTTTCAAGGATTTTTTGTATAAATTTGGAAAACACGCCTTCAATATCCGTAGTATAAAGCGAAGCGCACTATAGGGTATGAAAGCCAATCTATAAAGAGGTGCTAAAGATTATATTTAAAATGCAATAATTATGAAAATATTAGTATGTATAAGCCATGTTCCGGACACCACTTCCAAGATCACATTCACTGACGGCAACACCGCTTTCAACACTGCCGGTGTACAGTTTATCATCAATCCCTATGACGAAATAGCCTTATCAAAAGCCGTAGACCTTGCCGCTGACGGAGCGAGTACCATCACGGTCATTACTGTTGGAGATGCTTCCACAGAAGCCACCTTACGCAAGGCATTGGCCATAGGAGCAGACAGTGCTGTTCGCGTCGATGCCCAACCGCTCGATGCATGGTTTGTCGCCAATCAGATAGCAGCCTATGCAAGGGCCAACAGCTTCGATCTTATACTGACCGGTCGCGAATCCATCGATTACAACGGTGGACAAGTAGCAGGCATGTTGGGTGAATTATTGGGACTTCCATCGGTTTCGATTGCCAAGAGTTTGTCCGTAGAAAATGGACAAGCCCGTGTAGAGCGAGAGATCGAAGGAGGAAAAGAGATCATCACCGCTTCCCTACCACTCGTGGCGGGCACTGCCGAGGGTGTCGCAGAACCCAAAATCGCCAATATGCGCGGCATCATGAGCGCCCGTACAAAACCATTGGAAGTCATTGCCCCTATCGCTGTAGAACCATTGACCAAAATTGAAGTGTACGATACGCCACCCGCACGAGGCAATGTCAAGTTGATCGATGAAAACAATATCGACGAATTGGTAAACTTACTGCATACCGAAGCTAAAGTTATTTAATCATTTTTTAAAACGAACACTCATGTCAGTATTAGTATATATCGAAAACACCGACGGCCAATTGAAAAAATCAGCATTTGAAGTCGCTTCCTATGCTCGAGATGCGGCCGCACAATTGCATACCGATGTCGTCGCCCTATCCATAGGCCAAGTCAATCAAGACGAACTGCAGAAACTGGGACAATACGGTATAAGCAAAATATTGGATGCCAATACAGAAAAACTCGCTACCTTTGTTAATCAAGCTTACGCATCCATCCTAGCAGGAGCGGCACAAAAAGAAAATGCCCATACTGTCATTCTCTCCAATACCTTCAGTGGAAAGGCATTGGCCCCACGTGTTGCTGCTAAATTAAAAGCTAGTCTGGTTTCGGGAGCAATCGATCTACCAAAGGTCGAAGGCGATACCATGGGAATCAAAACGACAACATTTTCCAACAAAGCTATCGCTTCCGTATCGTTGCAATCCCCTACCAGGGTCATCACCATAAACCCTAATGCATATCCCGCAAAAGAGCAACCAAATGGACAAGTACAGATAGAATCCTACAGCGCTGATCTTCCAGGTTCAGATTTTGGCACTATGGTCAAAGAGATCGTCCGTGCCACCGATAAGATCTCCTTGCCTGAAGCCGAAATTGTCGTATCGGCCGGCCGTGGCCTAAAAGGTCCTGAAAACTGGGGCATAATCGAAGAATTGGCCAATGTACTTGGTGCCGCAACGGCCTGTTCAAAACCCGTATCGGATGCAGGATGGCGCCCTCATGCCGAGCACGTGGGACAGACCGGTATCGTCATCAGTCCCAAACTGTACATTGCCATTGGGATATCCGGAGCGATCCAACATCTGGCAGGTGTCAGTTCTTCAAAAACGATTGTCGTCATCAACAAGGATCCAGAGGCTCCCTTTTTCAAAATAGCTGACTACGGTATAGTGGGCGATGCCTTTGTGATCGTCCCCAAACTCATAGCCGCACTGAAGGCACACAAGGGGATCGGATGATCCATCTACGCCAAATGAAAATGAGCGACAGGTACAAATTTTACCTTGTCGCTTTTTTTTTGAACTTAATATTCACATATTTGTATGAAGAAGGTTTAGGTATAGGATGAAGAAAATACAATTAGACATCGTGGGGCTGTCATATAGCCAGACCCAATCGGGAGCTTATGCATTGGTTCTAGGAGAAGTACAAGGAAACCGACGGTTGCCGATCATCATTGGTGGTTTTGAAGCACAGGCAATTGCTGTTGAAATTGAAAAAATGACCCCTAGCCGCCCTTTGACCCATGACCTATTCAAATCTTTTGCTGATTCCTTTCAAATCCAAATTGAAGAGGTATTGATCTATAACCTTGTCGACGGGATATTCTTCGCCAAAATCATCTGTAAGAGTAAAGACATATCCATTGAATTGGATGCACGTACTTCGGATGCTGTCGCCTTGGCTATACGTTTTGAATGTCCGATTTTCACATACGATTTTATCATGTCTTCTGCCGGGATCGTTATCGAAAGCAATGATTTTGCTTTTTTGGAGAATATAAGTAATCCCGCAACCGGTGAGACGGTACAGGAAGATATTCCCACAGCTCCTAAAGAAGAGGCATCCCCTTATGCCTCACTCTCTCTTGAACAACTCGAAAAAACATTACAAAAAGCAATAGAGAATGAGCAATACGAGACAGCCGCTAAAATAAGGGATGAGATAGAGAAAAGACAAAGATCTTAAATTTTTACCTCGCCTTGACCTCGGCGATCATCGTCATGACCGCATCAATAGTAGATTTAGCAGCATCTTTCATCTTTGGGTTACCGGGATAATCGGCATCCAGCGTCACTTCTTTTGATTTTTCCTTGTAGGTGTATTTCAGTACAAAACGAGGAATATCTTTGCCTTCTTCGGGAGACTTGCGAGGTGTGGTCATATCATCGTCTACATTCCAAAAACCTAATTCCTGTGCTTTGCGGTGCAGATAGAGCAAATCATCTTTACGCATTTTCAACGTATCCTGCATAAGCTTATCATCCTTGGTCAGATATTGGTAATACTGCGTCTTTGAGTTGTATGTATTGACCATCTCATCCGGTGTACCATAGGTGATCTCTATAGCTTCAAAATCTGCAAACCGAAAGGGCGCATTCTTGATCATGGACGAATAGTACACAAAACAATACACGATAAAAGGTATCGTGATACAGATGATTAAAAATATTTTCTTTGATTTGACACTCATGCTATAAGATTATTTATCCGCAAAAGTACTATTTTTTTAAAGCTTATTTAGGGTTAATCTATGCTGTTTTTTATACTTATTCCATCCGGTGCACAACAGATTCCATATTTCACGCAAAGATGCAAAGACACAAAGAATTTTTCTTAGCGACCCTACACCTCTGCGAGAGGCTTTGAGAAGCAAAGGGATATCTGCCGTGTAGCCATTTCATTCTTTAAAACTCTTTAAATCTTCGGCGTACCGCAACGACTGAGATACTTGTAGTACCAAGCATCTTTTAAGTTAGAAATCACGACCCCTTGCTTCGTAGATACATGGACAAAACGGTCATTGTGCAGGTAAATACCTACATGGTCAATATCCCTCCCTCCAAACGAAAAAAACACCAGGTCCCCTTCCCGAAGCTGATGATCATATTTTCTCTTTACGATCTGTGCCATATCCCTGGATGTCCGTGGCAGATCCTTATGGTACACCTCCCGAAAGATCAAGCTTACAAAACCCGAACAATCTACCCCTTGTCTCGTCATACCACCCATCCGATGGGGACTCCCCATCCAGGAATCGATGAATGCATACAGGTCTTTATTCAACTTCTTACTGTCTACGCCCAATATATCCGCATAATGCGATGTGAGATTGCCCTTGTCCGCTTTGATTTGGCCTGAAGGTACAGTATTTGGATTATGGGACAGTGTTTTCTTCTTTGCGCCACAGGATGCCATAACAACGAGCAAACCAAATATCCCTAAAACAACATGTATTCTATTCAACAACTGCATAATTAGACCTCCTTTGCAAAAGTATAGCCCTACAATAACCAATAAAATTATCTTTTTTCCACATTTGTTATTTACTTTGCCGACATGGAACGCTTTCGTGGTGCAATAGCTGTCTTTATAGGTGCGGCAAGCTTTGGGATACTATCTACTTTTGTCAAACTGGCATATGCGGAAAACTTTACGCTGGGTGAAGTAACAGGTGTACAGGTTTTGTTTGGCACGATCATACTATGGTCGCTCTATGGGCTATACGCATTCAAAAACAAGGAAGCGTATCCCAAAAAGACAAATAAAATAAAAATATTGCTGACAGGTATTTCCACTGGAGCAGTCAGTATCCTCTATTACAAATGTGTCGAATTGGTTCCGGCTTCGATTGCTATTGTGCTATTGATGCAATTTATTTGGATCAGTGCCTTGATCGACCTCGTGGTTTTCAAACAAAAACCTTCAAAAAAACAGTTTTGGGGTATTGCAGGCATACTCTTGGCTACATTGCTGGCTACGGGTGTCTTTGAAGCCTCCATCAAGACCATCAACCCTTGGGGTATCGTCTATGGTATGTTGGCTGCCATGGCTTATGCCATCTTCATTATTGTCAATGGCAAAGTAGGAAACGATTATCCCCCTATCCAAAAAAGTGCTTTAATGGTTACCGGAGCGTGTATATTTGTCTTTACGGTATTACAACCGGCCGAGCTCATTTTTCTGGAAAGCGATAGCCGTATTATGTATTACGGTCTGCTGCTATCCCTCTTTGGGACAGTGCTTCCTCCCCTACTTTTTGCCTACGGCATACCCAAAATCGGTATCTCCCTCGGCAGTATCCTTAGCGCGGTAGAATTGCCCGTGGCCGTATTGATGTCGTATACTATTCTTTCCGAACCCGTGTCTCTGTTGCAATGGGTTGGAGTGGTCGGAATACTGGCGGTTGTCGTGTGGATAAATAAATCCCGTAAAGGCAAATTGTCAAATTAAAATTATACCCTCTGTAAACACCATTGTGAAATGAAACTTGCACTACAACACCCTCACCAATAACCCCTTCAAGTACTCTCCTTCCGGAAAAGAGGCCCGAATGGGGTGATCCTCAGGCTGTGAAAACTGGCGGATAAACTGGATTTCCTTGCCCGCATCCAAAGCTGCCCAAGCAATAACTTGCTTGAACATCCCTATATCCATAGCTCCCGAACAGGAGAATGTGGCCAATAGCCCTCCGCTTTCTAAAAGCATCAATCCTCTACGGTTCAGATCTTTATAAGCCCGCGAAGCCTTATCCAAAGCCGAGCGGGATGGCGCATATTTCGGTGGATCCAGGACGATAAGATCAAATTTTTTGCCTTCTTCACCCAATTGGCGCAGATACTTATTGACATCGGACTGCACAGCGGTGTATTGTGAAGGGATAAACTTGTTCAACTGCATATTCCTTTCCAATGTCTCCAAAGCCAACGCCGAACTGTCCACCGCAGTCACATGCGCTGCACCTTCCCGCAAAGCGTTCAACGTAAATCCTCCGGAATAACAAAAACAATCCAGCACATGCCTATCCTTGGTATATTGTGCAGTAAGTAGCCGGTTATCCCGTTGGTCACAATAAAAGCCCGACTTTTGCCCCTCGATGATATTGACTTGATAATGCACATCATTCTCTTTGATATCGACAAATTCGGGAGGCAATTCGCCCCATAGCAGACCATTGGTATCCGGCAATCCCTCGTGCTCACGGGACTTCAAGTCGCTACGTTCGTAGATGCCTTTCGGAGCAAGAACCCTAGCCAATTCGTCCACAATAACGGACTTCATCAATTCTACCCCGGCAGAGTGCACTTGAACAGAAATATAATCGGCATATTTGTCCACGATCAGGCCGGGAAGAAAATCGGCTTCTGCAAAGATCAACCGTACACAATCGTTTCCTTCATGCAAAAGATGTTTTCTGTTCTGCACAGCTTTTTGGACACGGCTGCGCCACCAGTGTTCATCCACTTGCTTGTCTGGATCCCACTCCAATACCCTCACCGCTACACGAGACCGTCCATTATACACCCCATAAGCGATGAATTCCTGGGCAAAATTGAATACGGAAACGATCTCTCCATTTACCGGCTGTCCATAAATCTGAAGAATAGCCCCGGAGAACACCCAGGGATGCAATTGCCAGGCAGCCTTATCTTTACCTTTGTGCAGGATTATTTTGTTCATCTCCACAAAAATAGAAAATTACAGAGATATACATTGTCCTAACGAAATCAAATCGAAAAAACACTAATTTTGACGAATAGGATAAAATAATTACTTTAGCATTAAAACAGCTAAACGAGAGCCATGAAAAGAAAACCTACTATTCGGCAAATAGCCCTTACGTTCCTATTGGTTACCCTTACACACACTCTTTTTGCACAAAAGAAACTGGAATTTGTCCTTCCTTCGGATACTACCGTAAAAGCCTTTTATAATGGCAAAGTAAAACATGGCAAGGCCAATGGCTATGGTGAAGCAAAGTTATTCCGCAAGGGCAACGAATATGGCACATACAAGGGACATTGGGAAAACAATGATTATCATGGCACAGGCACACTCACCTGGGCAAACGGGAGCAAATACGAAGGAGACTATGTGGATGGCGAACGTACAGGCAAAGGTATATACACCTGGGCAAACGGAGACAAATACGAAGGGGATTTTATCAATGGCAAACGTACAGGCAAAGGTATTTACACTTGGGCAATTGGAGATAGATACGAAGGAGATTTTGTCAATGGCAAAGGTTCAGGCAAAGGCGTGAAAACATGGACAAACGGGCACAAATACGAAGGAAACTATGTGGATGGCAAACGCACAGGCAACGGTATATACATCTGGCCAAACGGAGACAGATACGAAGGGGATTTTATCAATGACAAACGTACGGGCAAAGGCATATTTATCTCGGCAAATGGAAATAAACAAGAGGGGTACTTCCTCAATGGTAAACTCATCAAAGATGAAAAAGGGGAAGTATTAAGAATAGATTCAGCCGATCAACTTAGTCCGGAGGCACTAATAGCCTATAACAAGACACAACAAGAGATAGCACAGGCCAAACGAGAAGAAAAAAGAAGAGCAGCAAATCTAGAATATGAAAAAAAGAGGATAGAAAAAATCAAAGCTGCCAAGATCGGTGACCGCATCCGTTTCACGCAAAGGGGGAAACTTATAGAACATAACCCAAGACCCCTGGAGAACGAAAGGAGCGAAAACACAATTTATTATTCGACGAAGGTCATTGCTTATATTGAAAGGATAGAAGCAGATAGAATGCAGATCAGAATAGCAGATGTACAAGCATCTCTAAATAACAATACCGCATATTATAAAGACGTGAAGATGACCGAAGGCTCAATTCATTGGATAAACCCTATATTGGACAAACAGTGGGAAATAATACCAGATCGGGGGAAGTGGGAACAAGCTGTCTTCGAAGCTGTAGAAATCAACCCATCCCCAAAGATGGGCATGGATGCATTCAGAAAATGGATGGCAGACAATTATCAATACCCTAAAGAAGCTATAGAAGCAAAGGTAAAAGGAACCGTTACAGTTTCGTTTGTCGTAGAGAGAAATGGTCAGCTTACAGACATCAAAGTACTTACGGATATTGGCTATGGAACAGGCCAGGCAGCTATCGATCTTTTAAAACGAGCTGAGAAATGGAATCCCGGTATACAAGGCGGACGTCCCGTACGTGTAGCCTATACTCTTCCTATCCGTCTGGATACTAACCCCATACAAAAAAAGTAATATTTCCTTGTATTGCTATAAAATTATTCAAGGAGCCTCCGACTAAGAAGAAAACCTAAGAAAAACAACTCGTTACATTGTTTGATTATTGGTGAATATCAACTATAATTTGTGTAGGATACTTCGTGAACAAAAGTTATGGAAGCAATTACTATACATCCCGAATAGGAAGAGCAGTTTGAAACAGTAAAGGCTGTTTTGAAAGCGCTTAAAGTACCTTTTGAATCTCACACCACAGATTTGCCCGAACATGTTTTAAAAAGTGTAGTCAAAGGGCTTCGTCAATACACAGAGGGAAAGACTATTTCCTTGGAGACTTTTAAGGAGAGGCATTTCCGAAAAAGCCGATAATGTATGAGATAATATTTACACCTGAAGCCGAGGACACTTATGAATCAGTCGTCACTCAATTATCAGAACGTTGGGGAGAAAAATTTGTCCTTAAATTTGAAAATCGTTTGGAAAAGGCTTTGGAAACATTGGCACATTCACCTTTTATGTATCCCGTCGTTGTGGAGGCGACACAAATCCGCTGTGCATATTGCATAAAAATTGTTCACTACTCTATAAGGTGATAATATGCTTTTGGGACAATAGGCAAGAGCCTATATTTGTATAGTCGGTCTCGGATAGTATCGACAATTCTTACAATACTATTTAAAAAAAACACCACAAAGATACGAAGACACCAAGAATTTCTCCTTTGTGACTTCGTGTCTTTGTGGCTAAAATTAAGCGTATTCCTACTTATTCGACAATAAATACCCCTTAAAAGCCTCGTAATCCACAGGAAGATCTGTAGCTAATTTTGGTTTTCCGGCCAAGTCTTCGGCACCTTTTGGCAATTCGATTTTGGCAAACACCTCTTCCGAAATAGCATCGGGAAATTTACAAGGATGAGCCGTGGACAAGAATACCGAAGCATATTCTCCAGGATGCTCGTTTTTATACGCCTGTGAAGCCAAATAAGCAATAGCTGTATGTGGACAAGCAATGTATTTGTATTTGTCATACAATTCACGCATAGCGGCGACCGTCTCCTCATCAGTATACGTATACGAAGAAATGATTGATTTCAGTTCATCCAGACTGTTGTGAAACATATCCTGTATACGAACCCAATTGCTCGGGTTGCCGACATCCATAGCATTTGCCAGAGTTTGCACAGATGGTTTAGGTTCATATTTTCCAGACTGCAAAAAACGTGGAACAGTATCATTCACATTCGTACCTGCTACAAAATGTTTTACAGGCAATCCCATCTTATACGCCAATAAACCCGCTCCGATATTACCAAAATTGCCACTTGGCACGGTAAATACAACTTCGTCGATCCCTTGCGATTTCAACTGTGCATATGCCCAGAAATAATAAAATGTCTGTGGAATCAATCGGGCAATATTGATGGAATTGGCGGATGTCAGACGCAATTCCCTATTCAGTTCTAAGTCGTTGAAAGCCGTTTTCACCAAGGTCTGACAATCGTCAAAAGTCCCGTCCACCTCTAGTGCACGGATATTCTGCCCATTGGTGGTCAACTGTTCTTCCTGTACTTTGGAAACCTTACCTTTCGGATAAAGAATGGTCACACGTGTACCCTCTACTCCCAAAAATCCAAGAGCCACCGCCCCTCCCGTATCACCCGAAGTCGCCACCAATACATCCAACAACTTGTCGCCTTGCTTGGAGAAATACCCCATCACCCGGCTCATGAAGCGTGCACCGAAGTCCTTGAACGCATACGAAGGTCCGTGAAACAGTTCCAAAACAGCCGTATCCTTATCCAAAAATCGGACAGGCGCATCAAAATTAATAGCATCGGCAATAATTGCCTTCAAATCAGCTTCTGGAATATCATCTCCTATCAAAGCGTTGGCAACGGTAAAAGCAATCTCCTGCAAAGAATATTGTTGGATATTTTTAATAAAAAGTGGATCCAGCTGTGGAATACGTTCCGGCATATATAGCCCTTTGTCCTGCGGCAGAGAATTGAATACGGCTTCCTGAAAAGAAACCCTTAGATCTTTATTGTTTGTACTGTATAGTTTCATTTTTTTAATTGATAGTTGACAGTTGATAGTTGACAATGATTTTCATTCTCCATTATCAATTTTCCATTGGCCATTATATAACCCTCGGCCCTTCTACATTCACGGATGAGACATATTTAAAACTGTCTATACCGCTGGCAACGAGGTGTTCCTGAATTTTATCTGCGACAACTTGAGCGATATCCTGTCCTTTTGTAATAGCAACGACAGAAGGTCCCGAACCTGAAATTCCAAAACTCAATGCCCCATTGTCCATCGCGATCTGCTTCATTTCGTAAAACTGCGGGATCAATATTGCTCGGGTAGGCTCGATCAACACGTCGTGCATACTCCGGCTGATCAGATCGTAATCGCTCTGGAACAACCCCGCAATCAGTCCGGCAATATTCCCCCACTGGGTCACAGCATCTTTCAACAAGACTTTTGCCTTGATCAGCTGGCGTGCATCACGTGTCGGCACATCCACTTGCGGAAATACAATACCTGCATAAAGATCCTGGGGAACAGGCAGTTTGATCACATCCAATGGCTCATATCCTCTGATCAATGTGATACCTCCCAGCAACGCGGGAGCGACATTGTCGGCATGTCCATGTCCACAAGCCAAACGCTCGCCTTCTACGCAGAAGGGTAGCAATTCCTCTCTGTCCAAGGGGTTGCCCAACAACGCATTGATGGCAAACAAGCCTGCTACCGTACTCGCCGAACTCGACCCCAAGCCACTACCGATAGGCATATGTTTGATCAATTCGATCTCCACCCCGATATCATCTTGCAGATCCAATTCCTCAAGCAACATTTTGACACAGGCACTGACCGTATTCTTGTCAGGATCCAATGGCAGCCGACCATCATCTCCCTGTATCGAACGAATGCGAACACCAGGCTCGGCACTGCGGTACATGCAGACTTCATCTCCGGGACTATCTACTGCAAAACCTAAGATGTCAAAGCCACAGATCATATTGGCTACCGTAGCCGGAGCAAATACACGCACCTGATCAAGGATCTTGTCGAAGTCTATTTTTTTTTGTGTTTTATTTTGTTCCATTGTTTTTATGAGTTTTCAGTGATCAGTAGACAGTTGTCAGTAACTGATTACTGATCACTGAAAACTGACCACTATTACTTATGCCCCTACATTGACCAAATCAGCAAACACACCTCCGGCAGTCACCTCAGCTCCTGCCCCCGGCCCTTTAACAACCAATGGTCTTTCCTTGTATCGCTCGGTCGTAAACGAAATGATGTTGTCACTACCAGACAAAGAATAGAACGGGTGAGTTTCATCTACCATTTCCAAAGCGATGGATACTTTTCCTTCTTCCAGCTTACCAATATACCGAATGACTTTATTTTCAGCCTGCGCTTGCTCCTTCAAGGCATTGAAATACTGATCAGCTTTCAGTAGCTCCGTATAGAAATCATCTACCGAAGTAGCTTCGAGACAAGCCTGCGGCAAGATTGCTCCCAAATTGACATCAGATGGTTCTATTTGATATCCCGCATCACGGGCAAGGATCAACATCTTACGCATGAAATCTACTCCCCCCAAATCATCCCTGGGATCCGGTTCGGTGTACCCCAACTCCTGTGCTTTCTTGACGACATCATAGAAGGAAGCATCCCCGGTAAAATTATTAAAAATATAGGAGATTGTTCCAGACAGGATCGCTTCTATCCGCAACAACCTATCTCCGCTCATCATCAAATCTTTCAATACCCTTACAATCGGTAGTCCTGCCCCCACATTGGTCTCATAAAAGAAATCTACGCCGTGTTTACGTGCCGTATCGCGCAATAGTTTATATTGCGCATAATCTCCTGAGTTGGCGATTTTATTGCAGGTAACGACCGATATATTCGCTTTGAAAATATCTTCATAGTAGGTAGATGGCAATTTGCTAGCCGTATTGTCGATAAACACACAGTTCGGCAAATTCATCGTTTTCATGCGCTCTACAAATCCTGCCAGATCAGCCACTTCCCCTTCATTTTCCAATTGTGCCGACCAGGTGCCCAAATCAACTCCTTCTCCGTTGAAATACATTTTCCGGGAATTTGAAACACCCACCACTTTGATTTCCAAATCGTTGTTTTCCAATAAGAAATCGTGCTGCTCATGCAGCTGTTTGAATAAAGTCGCACCGATATTGCCTGTTCCGAGATTAAAGACATGAAGTGTTTTCTTCAACTCCGCAAAAAAAGCATCGTGTACAGCATTCAACGCTTTGGCCAAGTCTTCTTTGGAGATGATGACCGAGATATTGAATTCCGAAGAGCCCTGCGCAATAGCTCTTACATTGATACCATTCCGTCCCAAGGCATGGAACAGTTTACCCGAAATACCCGGTGTACGTTTCATGTTTTCACCCACGATCGCCAATACAGATAGGTTTTCTTCTACCTCTGGCATGACCAATATATTTGCCTGCAATTCCAATTCAAACTCCTGTCCAATCAACCGCAATGCTCTTTCCGCATCACTTGGATTGACGGCAAATGTGATGCTGTGCTCCGAAGATGACTGCGTAATCAACACCACATTGATCTGCTCTCTGGCCAACAATGTGAACAAACGTCCCGAAAAGCCAGACTTGCCAATCATACCGCTTCCCGACAGATTGATGATCGAAATATCGGAGATAGATGAAATCCCTTTGATCGGATAAGACGAGCTGTCCGATTCGAACTGTATGATCGTACCTGGAAAGTCAGGTTGAAACGTATTACGGATGGCAATAGGAATCTTTTTCATGAACGCCGGAATCATTGTCGGCGGGTATATCACTTTAGCACCGAAGTACGAGAGCTCCATCGCTTCTGTATAGGAAAGTACCGGCAGAGAAAAAGCTTTCTTCACGATACGTGGATCCGCTGTGAGCATGCCGTTCACATCCGTCCATATCTCGATTACCGAAGCGCTGAGTATAGATCCAAAAATGGCCGCAGTATAGTCTGATCCACCTCGTCCAAGTGTAGTCACCCTCCCCTTATCGTTGGAACCGATAAAACCTGTCACAAACAAAAGGCTGTCTGCATGTGTTTGTGCCAGAGACTGTACAAGCTGCGTAGTCAGTTCTTCATTGATATTGGCATTACCAAAATTGGAATCTGTCTTCACATAACGTGAAGCATCTATAAAAGTGGAGACCGGCACATACTGTTCCATGATCTTAGAAACCATATAATTAGAGAAACGTTCTCCAAATGAAACAATAAGGTCTTTACTTTGTGTACTCAGTTCCTTCAAAGCAGACACCCCTTGTAGGATATCGTCCAGCTCGTTGAGCATCAATTTCAATTTTGTAAAGACAGGATTTTGGTATTTGACCGCGATCAATGCCTTGACCACTTCAAAATGCCTGTGCTCCAGTTGTTTCAAATCTTCATCAAAAGGAATACGTTCAGCGGCATTCTCGGCCATTTTGGTCAATAAATTTGTCACCCCAGACATGGCCGACAAGACCACGAGTGGTTTTTCTTGGTCATCATAGGACTTTTTGACAATATCAAGTACCGATTTGATACTCTCTACTGTTCCTACAGATGTGCCCCCAAACTTTAATACTTTCATGCTGTTCGATTAATTTATCTTGTTTTAAAAAGTTCCCAACAAAAAGACCTTCCCCATTATCGGAGGAAGGTCTTATTATATCCACTGTACAAGTACTTATGACAACAGTATTACTTCCTCCGAATGCTATTCCCGGTGGTAATAATAATTGTTGAAATAATAGTACTAAAATTCACGTCGTTTTCAAAATTTTGGTAAATATAGCCAGATTGTACTTAATAATGCAAATATTTTTTAGAATAATTTGAATTTGGGGGGCTGTCTAAAAAGGTCTGACAATTAATCTAATCGTCATTTCGAACGAAGAGAGACCGCGAAGCAGCTCCGAAGGAAAATCTATGGATGAATTATAATTTGCTTATTTTCAACATTTTGAAAAAATTGATTAGCCATAGATTTCTCCTCGTGCCTCGTCGAAATGACGGCATGATTGGCTTTTTAGATACCCTCTTTGAAATGTTAAATCTGTTAAAAGAATGTTAATATAATATGTTAAAATTTGGATAAAAAGATCATATCCCCTATCTTCGTGCAGTGTCTACGTAAAAACATAGATACCTAAATAAGAATTTGTTCAAACTTAAAGCGATTTAATGAAAACAAAAAAACTAGTAGCAGTAATGCTTTTCATAGGCTTTTGTCTAGTCTCGCAAGCACAATCCAATAAAAGTAAAGCGCCTTCGGATCAGGATAACTTGGCCAAGGAATATTTTTCACAAATCATGGGCGTAGCGATCAATGCTACAACTAACACGAAACTTTATCAGTTTGTATATGATTGGTTAGGTACTCCATACCGTCTTGGTGGAGACACCAAAAAAGGGATTGATTGTTCAAAATTTTCATTGGCTTTATATGAAAATGTCTTCAACACCACAATCGGATACAATAGTCGCAATCAATATGCCAATGTGACCCCTGTGAGAAAAAATGATCTTCAGCCCGGTGATTTGGTATTCTTCAAAATTAGGAGCAGAAATATTACCCATGTAGGCGTTTACCTCGGCGACGATAAGTTTGCCCATGCCTCCTCAAGCAAGGGCGTGATGGTGAGCAATCTGAATGAAGCCTATTGGAAACGCTATTACTACAATGGCGGTCGTCCAAAAACAGATGAAGACCACCGTATCATGACCGCCGATGCGGGCTCTTACGATGACACCGTAATAGATTAAGATTTTTTATAAGTTTATTTTTTTTTAATTTCTTCCAAACGTCCGAATGGTCTTCACCATCCGGACGTTTATGTTTAAATATGCCTATAGTCAATTTCCATTCAAGCTTTAAGAAGCTCCAAAAGCAGCACTCCTTAAAACTGAATATTATACCCTACTGACAGACGCCCGTATGGAAATTCCCGCTGAAAATCCGGGTATTGTGCATCCTTAAACTCTCCTTTCAAAGCAAAATACCCCGAAGCCAGGTTGATCGAGAAACGTTTGAATACCCGCAAACTTCCCTCCAAACCCAGTGCATGTAGCACATAATACGAATCTGTACCACTGATCGTATAGAAAACACCACCATTGTAATCTGCAGTAAACAGGAGCCTGTTGAGCAAGCTTAGCTCACCCCTAAAACGATAGGAAGCTCCCGATCCATAATTGTAATTGCGACTTTCTCCGTACAAAAGATACGGATCCGGCACAGCCGCCAGTAGCACAGCTCCTGCCCCTACACTCAAGTTCAGCTTGTTATCCCGCTTATAACTGAATTCGGAAAGCCAATTGTAATTCAAACTTTGTGCGCCGTAGAAAAAAGCATCGTTGTTGTAGAAATCATAGTGGGCATTCAACGTACCATAATGCGTCCCCCGTTTTGATTTAAAAAACTCTGCCCCGCTCAACAATGCATGGACATTGACTGCATTGATAAAAGTACTGTCGCCGCTTCCCACTTCGAAATTGACCGAAAACTGATCAAAAGGCCGCTTATAATTATGATCGCCATTGCTATATCGAAAACGCAGCCTGCTATAAATAGAATTCTTTCCCTTTTGCAGAAAGTCACCTTCCTTTCCATCAAAACGCCTAAAACCCATATCAAATTCTGCTGCGATCACAGAGGAATCTACAGCATAATAATCATCAATATGCTTTCCCCATTTTCCGTCCAATAGCCGGTTTAGCCCATTGACCGGATTGACCAAAAAAGCAACAATCTCATTTCCCGTTCGGTTATGTCCATTCCTGCTTCGAGCCAATATATTTCTCGACACCCGGTGCGTCATCTCTCCCAATATAATCCCTCCCAAAGTGGTATTGACAAAATCGTTGATCGAAGGATGCTGTGTCTCCCCGGCTGTCTCCCAGATATAGCTTCCCGCTACCGTAGCCAAACTCGACTGATAAAAATTATAACCATTACTCCTAAAAGCATTGAAATACAGTTGCCCATGGTAAGGATGGTCAAATTGATTGGTCGTAAACTGATTGTCATCCCAATCCCAGGCACTTATACGTTGATGATCCAAAAAATTTTTAAAAGTAATGTAGGAATAAGGGTCTTTGGTAATGAAGCGATTGAAAGTTGCCGGAAAAGCCTGTGCCAGAAACCATTCCGTACCTGCCCGCCAAAATTTCTTTTCACGTTTAGGGTTCAGAGAATCCACTTGCAAGGATCGGAATGCAGAACTATCTATCGCTATAGAGTTTGGCAAGCACAAAACCCTGCCAGTCACACCTCCCTGTGCGACTGTACTATCCGGAAGTGAATGAGCTTGGCAAACATGGACAAAAAACAAGCCAAGTAAAAAGCAAAAAACAATACACCAATATCGAGAAGCCATATCATGTAAGATACCGCAAATATGATAATTTGTTTTTTATTTAACGAGATTATTACAAAAAGAGCGTACTCACATCTGAAGCCATTCACCTATCCTCCCCATTATCACAACACCTTATTTTTTGATAAATAAAAACCCTGCAAAACTTTTAAGGGTAGCACTGGTGTCTACAACACCTATCTCCATCGAACCATCTTCATTGTTAGCAATAATGGCATTGCTCTGGGCATTTTTCCAATACCAGGTGGCCAAAGTCGTATCCAATGAAGCATGATAAGTCGCTGGCACGCCCGGATCCGGAGAGACGGAACTTTCCATAGCGATGTCTATCATCATGATAGTACCCGAATTGGTAATGGTCCATTGGACATGCTGCGGTGTAAATCCTTTGTTGTTCAGTTCGGCAAGCTCTTCTGACGAATAGAAATCCGGCCAGGATGCCATGGCCCAGGTACCGGCTAGACGCACCGTACGGCTACTGGTATCCGATGATGCCGTTGTCAAGGATATCTCTACCGTCTTATTGTCTTCTGCAAACGTGATCGAAAAACTGAAATCTTCTCCGGTCAGGTTCTTGATAGTGACCGTTGCTACCGTATCCAACGAAACCGTCTTGCCATCATTGCCCACCGTGTAGGCCCCCGTCCTCTTCTTCGTAGAAGGTTCGCTCTGCGGTGCAGACACACTGGCAAATTTCTCCCTTTTAAAGTCAAAACTATTTAAAGATGGGGGTACTTTGCCGGCGACAAACAGCGTAGAAGCCGCATCGACCTCCATGATATAGGTGCCATTGTCCATGAATTCGAGGCTCTTTATCTCCCCCGAACCGGAGAGCTCCCATTTTCCTTTGATCTTTTGTTCAGCTTCGGCCTTACTCTGCGGCACATGTTGTTCCTCTGTCTTGTCTTCTCCCCCACCATCTTCTTTGGAACATGAACCGATGGTAAAGGTCGCACAAAACAGTAAGGTCAAGAGAAAATAATTTTTAGTTTTCATAGCTTTTGATTTGAGTGTACTTCAAAAGTAACGGAACAGGTTTGGCAGAAAAATACCCCCTAGTTGGTATTTTTCAGATTTTCTTCCAAGAGACCATAGCCAAACGCACCGATACTTACGAAACGGTGATTCAAAACCTCAAAGAGGAGATAGCTTTTTTGCGGAAATTAGTGAAAAAGGAGTGAGAATGAGGCCAGATCACAAAACTCCTTGCAAATCCCAGGCCTGTACATGCTTTATTCCTTTGTTTTGGGGCAGCTGTACATCGTCGAGCGAAACCACCATTTTTTCATAATTGTCCTTTATGGCTTCGAGTGAGGTATATTCTCTCTTTGTAGTTTCTGCGTCCACGAGCAGATAAGCACTTTGTAGATAGACGACTTTGTCGGCTTTTTGGGCGACAAAATCTACTTCTTTGTTTGGCATGGTTCCTACAAAAACTTCGTAACCTGCCCTGCGGAGTTCCAGATAGACCAGATTTTCCAGTTTATACCCGATTCCGTAACCAAATCCGCTGTACAGGTAATTTTTGTAGGCTAGATCATTGATGTAATATTTACAATTCCCCGATATGGTTTCCTTTCCCCGGATGTCGTAACGCTCTGCCTTGTGTACCAAAAATGTATCTTCGATATACCCGATATAGTTGGCAACGGTATCGTATGTCGTTTTACGACCACTGCTTTTCATATAGTTGGCTACATTATTCACCGATAGCATATTCGAGGCATTATTGACCAAATAGACAAAAAGGTCTTCAAGCAGTTTCGGGTCTTTGATACTGTGTCGCTGTATAATATCCCGAAGCAGTACCGTATCTTTGACGGAAGTGACATAGTTTCGTTTGGTATCTTCGTTGGGCAATACAAAAAGTTCGGGCAAGCCTCCGCTTTCCATATAACGGACATAGCTTTGTTTATTGCTTTCCGACTTGGTAACGCCTAAATATTCGGCATAGCTAAAGGGAAACACCTCAAAGGTCACATATCTGCCCGAAAGCAAAGTTGCCAGCTCACCCGACAGCATTCTGGAATTAGAACCACTTATAAACAGCTCGTAGCTTTCCGTAAAATCCTGCGCATAAGAATTGACAAACCGCTCCCACTCGACGATGTTCTGTATTTCGTCGATAAACAGGTATATTTTTCCTTTGGGCTTTAGTTTATCTTTATACAGCTTTACCAGATTTTCCAGATCTTTGTAATTCCCGACAAAATCAAAGTCAATAAATTCTTTGTTGACATAAAATATATTTTTTGGATGCACACCGCCCGCAATCAATTGGTGTGCTATCTGCCGTAAAATATAACTCTTGCCCGAACGCCTTTGTCCGACCAATACTTTTATCAGCTTATTACCGATATAATGGAAAATATCGCTTGTATATTGCTCCCGCAAAAAACCTAGCTCCGGTACATTTCCATTCCAAAAATTGTACTTTTCCAATGATACAAAATTTTCCTCCATACTCGAAAAATATATACAAATATATAAATTTTTCTTTTATACTAGAAACAATATAATAGAAATACATAATATTCTTTTATACTAGAAATAACACAACATAAACGAACTTTTTTCGTCTATACTAGAAAAACCAATAGTAGAAGAGTTATGAATGGAAAATTACGAATGACAAATTTTGTATATTCGTAATTTTAAAATTCATAATATAGTACATGACAAAAATTACAAATCATATAAAAAACGCGTCATTACGAGAGCCTGCTCCGATGAATCGGAGCAGGCTCTCGTAATGACGGTAACATTTTTTGTCATGTACCAAGAATTCATGTATTAAACTAAAACATGTCGGAAAGGGATAAAATATACTTCGCTTCGGATTTTCACTTAGGATCTTTTCCTGTGGACAAGTCTGATCTACGTGAAAAGGCGGTCGTTGCATGGTTGGATAGCATCAAACACGATGCTGCTGAATTGTATCTCGTAGGGGATGTGTTCGACTTTTGGTTCGAATATGCTACCGTGGTACCTAAAGGATATATTCGCTTCCTCGGCAAATTGGCCGATTTGGCCGATTTGGGCATAAAGATTACACTTTTCAAGGGCAATCACGACATGTGGATGTTCGGTTATCTCAAAAAAGAACTGAATGCGCGTATCGTAGACAACGAACTGGAACTTCAATTGAATGGGAAGTCCTTTTATATCCATCATGGCGATGGCTTGGGAGACGGAGACAGGTCGTACAAGTTGCTCAAGAAAATATTTCGCAGTCCCTTGTGTCAATGGTTATTTGCACGTCTGCATCCAAATTTAGGTATTGCCATAGCGCAAAAGTGGTCCAAACACAGCCGAATATCCAGCAATACAGAAGAACAGTTTCTGGGCGAAGACAGAGAATGGCTCATACAATATGCAAAAGACATTTTAAAACACAAACACTACGACTATTTCATATTTGGCCATCGCCACCTCCCCTACGACGTCAAGATCTCGGAAAATACACGAATAATCAACCTGGGCGAATGGATCAATCATTTCACTTATGCAATCTGGGACGGCGACACACTGGAATTAAGAAAATGGAACTGATCGAGATTATTCAAAACATACATCCTCTGCAGCCTGATGACCTAAAGCTGATTATAGACATAACAGAGCAGATATCCGTTCCAAAAAACACAATATTCATAGAAGCTGACTACACATCCCGGTATATCTATTTCTTAAAAGAGGGAATCTGTAGGATTTACTATCAAAAAGAAGAAAAAGAAATCGTACTGGGTTTTGGCTTCACAGGAGAAGTAATCACTTCATTCAACAGCTACGTACACGGAACAAAAGGATACGAAACGGTAGATAGTCTAGAAAACTGTATGCTCTATCGGACACCTATCGTTAAACTCAAAGAACTCTATAGCAAATCGTTAACCATTGCAAATTGGGGCCGGAAACTTGCCGAAATAGAAATGCTGAAAATAGAAGAGCGACTGATGAAAAAATTGTTTAAATCAGCATTAGAGCGTTACTATGACTTATTAAGCAAAGAACCTCTGCTGTTGCAAAAGATAAAATTGGGGTATATCGCCTCTTATCTGGGGGTATCCCAAGTTACCCTATCGCGTATCCGCTCCGGAGTAAAATGATTTTTTTATCATTTGTAAAAAAATATCTTTCTCAAAATCTCCATTTTTGCACACAACATTTAATACAGGCAACCAGATGAAATATCCATGTGTGCAAGCCTCACAGATCCGAATGAATGTAATATGGATATTCCAAATGGGCATTAAACATCAAATTATATACATATGAATTGGATATTTTTAGTTTTAGGGGGACTCTTTGAAGTGGGTTTTACGACATGCTTAGGTAAAGCCAAAGAAGCATCAGGACAAGCAACATGGATGTGGTATAGTGGATTTGTGGTATGCCTATGTCTAAGCATGGTATTATTGATCAAAGCGACCCAAACATTACCTTTAGGAACTGCATACGCCGTATGGACAGGTATCGGAGCTGTAGGAACCGTATTGATGGGGATTTTCTTTTTTAAGGAACCAGCAGACTTTTGGCGTATTTTCTTCATTTTTACGCTGATCGCTTCTATCGTAGGACTGAAAGCCGTATCGAGTCATTAACAAAAAACCTCTTTCTAAAACATAAATTTTGAGTACTTTTGTACTCTCGAAAAGCAAACAAGCTTTTTTGACAAAAAGTTATGCTAGAAAAATTACAAGCTATTAAAGAACGATGGGAAGAGGTCGAAGCCGAATTGAGCAATCCGGACACCATCAGTGATATGACACGCTTTGCAAAGCTGAACAAGGAATACAAAGACTTGAGCAAGATTGTAGAGCAGTACCACATTTACAAAAACATGGTTAGCAATATCGACGCTAACAAGGATATTTTGATCAATGAAAAAGATCAAGAACTGCGGGAAATGGCTAAAGAAGAACTTGATCTCTTGTATGTTCAAAAAGAAGAAAAAGAGGAAGAAATTCGCTTAATGCTGATCCCCAAGGATCCAGAAGACGCCAAAAATGCGATCATCGAGATCCGTGGTGGTACGGGAGGAGACGAAGCCGCACTTTTTGCCGGAGACCTCTACCGCATGTACACGCGCTATTTTGAGAAAAAAGGATGGCGGAGCGAAGTGATGGACGTCACTGAAGGTACATCCGGAGGTTATAAAGAGGTTATCCTAAAAGTAATCGGAGAGGATGTGTACGGACAGTTGAAGTATGAATCCGGCGTACATCGTGTACAACGTGTACCGGATACCGAGACACAAGGCCGTGTACATACGTCCGCCGCATCCGTAGCTGTGCTCCCGGAAGCAGAGGAAGTCGATGTGGATATCAATCCGGCCGATATCGAATTACAAACATCCCGTTCCGGAGGAGCCGGTGGCCAAAATGTCAATAAGGTAGAAACCAAGGTACAATTGACCCACAAGCCTTCAGGCATCGTCGTTGTATGTCAAGTAGAGCGCTCTCAATTAGCAAACCGGGAGTTGGCAATGGAGATGCTGCGTACGAAGCTCTACGAGCTTGAAGTACAAAAAAAACATGGTGATATCGCAGCAAAACGTAAGACCATGGTCTCTACCGGAGACCGGTCGGCCAAAATCCGTACATACAACTATCCACAAGGCCGTGTCACCGAACACCGCATCGGATTGACCATGTACAACCTGCCAGCTATCATGGACGGAGAAATTCAGGAAATCATAGACGCGTTGCAATTCGCAGAAAATGCCGAAAAAATGAAGGAAGGTGCAGTGAATTGATAACTCCGGCACAAGCGAATCTTATGTCTTTATATAAAAACAAAAAAGAAGGTGTCCAAAAAGGTCACCTTCTTTTTTTTGTTCATGGATTTTTTCGTAGATCTCTTCTCGTCGACTTTTTATGCTGCCATAGGCTGATTTGAGGCTTTATTTGGCACGTATAGT
>Ga0182746_1000204_pt1 | contig 100843 bp, 82 predicted proteins | sample eDN3rd30CBELigOP_FD_128881 | JGI IMG/M metagenome (GOLD analysis project Ga0182746, IMG submission 128881) | Enriched Organic Plus compost microbial communities from Emeryville, California, USA - eDNA 3rd pass 30_C BE-Lig OP (version 2) (version 2) ...
ACAGAGCAGTTAAGCCCGCCAGAGCCGATGGTATTGCCGTAACAGGCGTGAGAGTAGGTCGGTGCCTTATTTCATTTGTTGCTTACAGCGGCCCCGCAGATAGATACTGCAGGGCCGTTTTTTATTTATAGACTAATGATGAATGGGGGGAGAGAAAGTCAATCCGATGTCACCGCGCAATTGGGAAAGAGGAGTATCACTCTTCATAAAATTCCTGTAGACCACCTACATACTCATTTTCCCATCCTTCTACGATATCGTCATAATCCTCGTCAGGAATATTCGTGTGATTAACTTCGAATGAAGTCCCTTTTTTATGTTCATGTAGTTTGATCGTCACGATAGATTGTTCTTTCTGATCACCAAAATACCATTCCTGTACAATTTTTTTAGGGGGATCCAGTTCTAGAAATTTACCGGTGATAGCTCCGTCCCATAAAGAGAATTCTCCACCGACATTTGGATTGATGTCCACTTCATCGCTTGTCCATAACTGTAAGGTGGTTTCGGTGGTCAAAGCTAGATATATTTCTTGCGGTGTCGCAGGAATAATAAAATATTTTTTGAAATTCTTCATGTCTATGCGAAAATGTATTATCGGGACTTTGTAGCTAATAGCTTATCTACAATAGCATCTAAGTGTACAGAATCCGATTTATATTGTTCGAGATTGTATAGTTCTACTTTTCTGAAATCCAAAGGATGACTTTCACTCTGTAGATAAATGTAGCCGGATTTTATCAGTTCTCCGTCTTTTTTGACTTTAGGATCATGTCCACTTACATTACCGCCACCATATTGAGGTTTTGTGTATTCAAGGACCACCTCTCCATCTAGGATATGTTTGATGACCGAATCACCTAAGACCAGAAAATCGGCCGTGACCCACCGATTGCCGTGATATGTCTTTGAAGTGGAGCTTTTGCAATGTGGTGTAAATAGGCTATCAGCTATAACGACATTCGTGCCTGGTGTACAAAGATTGGAAGTCGTACGTTCGGCAGATCCGTCTCCTCCTAGAAATTGCCCTTCTATGGATATGGGAAAATCCTGATCTTTCAGCATGGATCCAGGAGATTGACCATGGAGCATGGCACCACTATTGCGCCAAGCCCACCCTTCGCCTCCTTTGGCTTGTTCGTCTACAAAACGGTATTCGATTCGAAGCAGATAGTAGCTGTAGGGTTCGTGGTAGGCAAGATGACCATATTTAAAAGAAAAATCGTCGTATTGATCGTAACGAACTTTTAGTAACCCATCTTCTACACGGAATGTATTGCCGAAATTTTCATTTACGTCATAATAACGAATTTTGGGGATCCATCCTTCCAGATTTTTTCCATTAAAAAGTTGGATGGCTTGTGGAGTATCGTTACTTTTATTCTTGGTCGACTGGCAGTTGGCTATAAAAATGGTCGTGGTGATCAAATAAAATGCAAATAGTATTTTCTTCATAATTATTATAATTTACTTATAAGAGGGTGTTGTGTTTTTTGACATAATCGCTGGGTCTAACGCCAACTATTTTATAAAAAGTATTGCTGAAAGTCGGTAAACTGCTGTAGCCGACTTGTAATGCTACCTCATTGACGCTTAGCTGTTCGTCCAACAAGAGTTTTAGAGCCGTGAGCATCCGGAGTATCGTGTAATACTGGATGAATGACATGTTGAGTTCTTTCTGGAAGAGACGAGCTAGGCTTCGTTCGCTGATGTCAAATTTGTCTGCCAAAAGTTTAGATCCTATGTTTTCCTTGATGTTTTTTTCAAGATAATCGACTATATTTTTTAATTTAGGGTGCTGTGGGTAGGGTAAGGCCAAAGGAAGCTCCGATTGTGACAATTCGGGAAGTAAAAGCTTAAATGCTTTTGCAATAGAATAATTCGGTTCGTTGGAAGGAAAAATGTTGCCGTTCCAGCGATTTGTAAACATGATGAGCTCTATCAACAGATCATTGACAGGGTAAATGTTTATCTTGTCAAAAAATGCCGTGTCGGTTTCAAATCTAGGGAAATAAAGATTGCGCATAATGACATGTGGAGAGCTAGGGTGTATGCTATGCCTTACTCCTGAAGGAATCCATATGTAATGACGTGCCGGTAAAAAATAAGATTTGTCAGCTGTTTTGAGAAAGACCACTCCCCCTTCCGTATACAGAAACTGACCTTTGATATGATTATGTTCGACGATGTAACTGTCTCCCATAAGTGCATGATGACAGTATATGCTGTCTTTGAAGACATCGATCTCGGTCATATAATACTTGTCTACATACTCTTTTTCCATGGGCCGTCATCGTTTACGCAAACGTAAATTTGCTTAAATATTCTTGAAATACCAAAAGTATATGTAGGGTTTCTCTAGAAGAATGGATAGTTTGTACTTTTGTGATATTGAACAATAATTTTTGTGATGTCAGACAATGGGAAATCAAAATTAATTAAGAACCTTTGTCCATCGTTATTTAAATACAATAGTATTATTCATTTATAATTTATTCAAAGAAAATAAGATGTCATTAAACAGAATCAGACTGGAAAGTTTACGGGATAAAGTGATGAGTGCCGAAGAGGCTACACTTTTTATCAAAGATGGCATGGTGGTTGGCTCTAGTGGCTTTACCAAAGCAGGGGATAGTAAGGCTGTACTGCCAGCCTTGGCCGAAAGGGCCAAATCAGAGAAGATAAAGATTACCTTGATGACCGGAGCTTCACTAGGCCATGATACAGACGGCAAATTGGCAGAAGCTGGTGCGTTGAGCAAACGTATGCCATTTCAGGTGGACCGTACGTTACGGAATAAAATCAATAGTGGCGAAGTGTTGTTTATCGACCAACACTTGAGTGAAAGTGCCGAATTGTTGCATAATAAAAACCTTCCAGATGTTGATATCGCTGTGTTGGAAGTTGCTTTTATAGATAGAGACGGTAGTATTGTACCGACTACTTCGGTCGGAAACTCTGTAACATTTGCAGCATTGGCAAAACATGTCATATTGGAAATCAATACTGCCGTGTCCGAAGATGTGTACGGTATACATGATATCTATCAAGCAGAAAACTATCCATACCGTAATGTGATCCCGATTGTGGCACCGTGGAACAAGATCGGGCGCAAGACTATCGCTTTGGACCCCAATAAGGTGATTGGCATCGTCTTTACGGACAAAAAGGATAGTCCGGCAGATATCTCTCCCCCAGATGCGAAGACGATGTCTATAGCTAAGTATATATTGGACTTTTTTGAAAACGAAGTCCGTTTGGGGCATTTGACGGATCGATTGCTGCCTATACAGGCAGGCATAGGTAAAGTAGCCAATGCTGTATTGACAGGGTTTAAGAATAGTAATTTCTACGACCTTACGATGTTTTCGGAAGTGCTGCAGGATAGTACGTTTGATTTGATCGACTCGGGAAAGCTGAGTTTTGCCTCGGCATCTTCGGTGACGGTTTCGGAGGAATGTTACGATAGGGTATTTAACAATCTACAGCGATATAAAGAGAAATTCGTGTTACGTCCACAGAATATATCGAATACTCCCGGACTCATAAGACGGTTAGGGATCATAGCTATTAATACAGCTATTGAGTTTGATATCTATGGTAATGTGAACTCGACACATATCTCTGGTACCAAGATTATGAATGGTATCGGAGGATCTGGCGATTTTGCACGTAATGCCTACCTCAGTATTTTTGTGACTCAAGCGGCTTCTAAAGAAAATGCTATTTCTCACGTGTTGCCGATGGTTTCCCATGTAGATCATACGGAGCACGATGTGGATATTTTGGTTACGGATATTGGATTGGCAGATTTGAGGGGACTAGCTCCACGCGAACGGGCACAGCAGATCATCAATAACTGTGTGCATCCGGATTATCGTGAAGAATTGCAGTCCTACTTTGACCGGGCCTGCCAACGGGGTGGACATACTCCGCATTTGTTGGAAGAGGCTTTTAGTTGGCATCTGCGATTGGCCGAAACGGGTTCGATGAAGAAAGAAGCAGTTACTTTTGCTTAAAACCAGACTATAGAAATAAGATAGATGATGATGAGGGCTTGTGTAGTATGGTGCAAGCCTTTTTTGTTTGAAGAAAAACAGCCTAAACGAGAAAAGGGATGCATCATATACATCCCTCATCAAATATTTTAACGCAAATCTTGAATTAACCGACTAGTTTATTTACCAATTTGGTCAACTTGGATTTGTTGTTAGCAGCTTTGTTCTTGTGGATGACATTGTTCTTCGCCAAACGATCCAACATAGAAGATACGCGAGGCAACAAGGCTTTAGCTTCTTCAGGGTTGGTTGTGTTACGTAATTTTTTGACTGCGTTACGTGTTGTTTTTGCTTGGTAACGGTTTCTTAAACGCCTCGCAGCGTTGGCTCTAATTCTTTTAAGCGCTGATTTATGATTTGCCATTTTTACTTAGCTATATTTTTATTTTTTTACTCAATTCGGAATGCAAAAGTAATGAGATAAAACCAATATTCAAAATCTATTTTTAGTTTTTTTAGTTGAGGGGCTAGAAGGATAAGGATTGGTGGGAGGGAAGGATGTTTTTGACTTTTGGTTTTTTAATTTTTACTTTTGCTTCATGCAAAAACTATCGATGGAACAATTGAACCGGGCAGATATCGATTCTTTCAAGCGTCAAGAAAAAATACCTGTCGTCATCGTATTGGACAATGTCAGGAGCATGCATAATGTGGGTTCAGCTTTCCGTACGGCGGATGGTTTTGCTATAGAAAAAGTGTTACTTTTGGGCATCACGGGTACACCACCCCATCGGGAAATCGAAAAAACTGCATTGGGAGCGACACAGTCTGTAGAATGGCACTATCACAAAGATAATGTTGAGGCTGTAAGACAATTGAGGGCACAAGGGTATAAAGTATATGCCGTGGAGCAGGCTACCGGAAGTGTGGACTTGCAGGAGGTCGCTATAGCAGATGGTGGAAAATATGCTCTTGTATTTGGGAATGAGGTATATGGGGTAGATGAGAACATCATGCAGTTGGTTGATGGCTGTATAGAAATTCCACAATTTGGTACTAAACATTCTTTTAATGTATCGGTCACGATCGGGATTGTGCTGTGGGAGTTTGTCCGAAAACTAAATTTTTAACAAAAAAAGAGGGATTTTGCACACTCTATTTCCAGAAGTCAATGCAAAACAGTAGATTTGCTCTGCAAAAAAATAGAACAAATGAGTGTATTAGTAAATAGAGATTCAAAAGTAATCGTTCAAGGATTTACAGGAACTGAAGGTACTTACCATGCTTCACAAATGATTGAGTACGGAACCAATGTCGTTGGTGGTGTCACACCAGGTAAAGGTGGACAAACCCACTTGGATCGTCCGGTATTCAACACAGTACAAGACGCCGTAGACAAGACAGGGGCGAATGTTTCCATTATTTTTGTACCTCCTGCATTTGCGGCCGATGCGATCATGGAAGCTGCAGCAGCAGGCATCGCTTTGATCGTGTGTATCACAGAAGGTATCCCTACCAAAGATATGATCCAGGTAAAATCTTACTTAAGTGACAAAAACGCTCGTTTGATCGGTCCTAACTGCCCAGGTATCATTACGGCAGAGGAAGCTAAAATCGGTATCATGCCTGGATTTATTTTCAAGAAAGGCAATGTAGGTGTCGTTTCCAAATCTGGTACGTTGACTTATGAAGCTGTGGATCAAACCGTGAAAGCAGGGTTGGGTATCACGACAGCTATCGGTATCGGTGGAGACCCTATTATCGGTACAACAACAAAAGAAGCTGTGGAGTTGTTGATGAATGATCCAGAGACTGAAGGTATCATTATGATTGGTGAGATCGGTGGTGGTATGGAAGCCGAAGCGGCACGTTGGATCAAAGAACACGGTACAAAACCTGTTGTTGGATTTATTGCTGGGCAAACAGCGCCTCCGGGACGTCGTATGGGACACGCTGGAGCTATTGTAGGTGGTGCGGACGACACTGCGGCTGCCAAAATGAAAATCATGCGTGAGTGTGGTATCCGTGTGGTAGAATCTCCTGCAGAAATCGGAAAGGCAATTGCTGAAGAGTTGGCAAAATAAGCCGTCTATATAGAGTTGTATATAAATCGTATTTTAGCCTTCATTTCAACCTTGGGTGAGATGGAGGTTTTTTTTTGCTAAAAAGAGGTGTCTTAAAAAGGTCTGGCGCAAGTTTGCTTGTCTGATAGGTAGGCGTTTGCTTGTGTCCTTTTTATTAAGTCACAAGGATCACTTTGTTAATTTTTGCGCCATAATTTGGTTTCCGAAATCTTATAGGTTAGTTATTATTTATTTTTATTTTTTTAATATTTTTGATTATTTTGGATTTAAAAATATGATTTTAATAAAAAACAACTGTTTATAATATAAATATTGTATATTTGCGGGAATATCAACTCTAAGTTGATTTCTTTGTTCATGTAAATTAACGAATAATGAAATTAAGTCAAAAACAAGCTGTCTTTGAAAATGAGGTTCTTACACGGTTTGAGCTTTTTAAAAGTTTATTTTTAACACTTCCTTTTCAGAGAGTAAAACATACAGGTACTATTCTTCCATTCTTTTCTACCCATTGCGAAAATGGAGTGGCCGAACATCTGGCTCCAGAAGACATTATAGATAGCTTTTTTGGTCAGTACGAACAGTATGTACAAGAAGAAGATAGAATTGACCTTTTGTTTCGTATCGTGCAATATATTGAACGCCAGGTTGTTTTGTTTGATGCTATTGAGGATTCGGCTTTTCAGGCTGTAGGCAAGACCGATGAAACAGGTGGATTGGACGCGCTGTTTAGGTTGGCGCAGAGTAATCCGGAGCTAAAAAATCAGATTATCGAGAAGTTGAAGGACTTTTCGGTACGTTTGGTCCTGACGGCGCACCCTACACAATTTTATCCGGGACCGGTCTTAGGTATCATCAATGATTTGACTGAAGCCATCAAAGCCAATGATATTTCTAATGTACATCTGTTGTTGCAACAATTGGGGAAAACCCCATTCATCAACAAACAGAAACCTACTCCGGTAGATGAAGCGGTCAGTTTGGCTTGGTATCTGGAAAATGTGTTTTATAAAGTAGCTTCAGGCATCCAATCCAAGATCGATGATGTGCTAGAAGTTCCGGCCGAGGATGTAAAACAATTGATTGAATTGGGGTTCTGGCCGGGAGGTGATCGGGATGGAAACCCGAATGTAACTGCTGAGAGTACGAAGAAGGTGGCTTCTATGTTGCGTACGATCCTATTTAGATGTTATTATCGTGATTTTCGTATCGTAAAACGCAGAATCACATTCCGCGGTGTAGAACAGTATCTGGATAATCTGCAGAAGCTGTTCTATGACAATAGTTTCAACCCTATCGAGAATCCGGAGGATGATACGGCTAAAATATTGGAAAATCTACAGGCCATCACACAAGTGCTGCATGAAAAGCATAATGGTCTGTTTGTGGAGTTGGTGGAAGATTTGATCCGTAAGGTCAATACTTTCGGATGTTACTTCACTACCCTTGATATTCGCCAGGACAGTAGTGTATTGCGTAAGGCTACCAACTATTTGGCAGAAGTGTATGCAGGTACCGTGAAGTCGACGGTCGATGAGCTTACGAAATCAGAAGAAAGTAAACAAGCTTCCTTATATTTTGATGAGCATACCTTGGATTATCGAAAAGATGCGGATCCGTTGATCAAAGATATTATTGATGTGATCCGTTTGTTGAAAAACATACAGAGATCAGGTAGTGAGCGGGCGGCACAACGCTTTATCATTTCGAACTGTCAACAAGCGTCCGACATTTTAGGTCTTATGCAATTGTTTTTGTGGCAAGGATGGAAGAAAAAGGAATTGACCATCGATTTTGTGCCTTTATTTGAAACAGTGGATGATCTTTCACGTGCTTCTGATGTCATGCGTACACTGTACACCAACAAGGCGTATGCAGAACATCTCAAAATAAGGGGAAATAAGCAGACTATCATGTTAGGTTTTTCCGATAGTACCAAGGATGGTGGATATTTGATGGCCAATTGGTCTATCTATAAAGCCAAGATAGAATTGACAGCGCTAGCGAGAGAATATGATGTAGATCTGATTTTCTTTGATGGGCGTGGTGGCCCCCCTGCACGGGGAGGGGGCAAAACCCAACGTTTCTATGCTTCTATGGGTAGTGAGATCGAAAACAACCATATCCAGTTGACTATACAAGGACAGACCATAAGTAGTCAGTACGGCTCGTTGGATACAGCACAATATAATATAGAACAGTTGCTGCATGCGGGTTTGGTTTCGGAGATCAGGCAAAATGGTGGAGATACCTTGACGAGCAAACAAAAACAGGTCATTGATGATTTGGCAACTGAGAGCCATCGCAAGTTTTTAGCGCTCCGTCATCATCCGCAGTTTTTGAAATATTTGGAAACGTTGAGTCCATTGAAATCATTGGCTTCTATCAATATCAGTAGCCGTCCTGTAAAACGAAATTCGGATAAAGAGTTGCGTTTGGAAGATCTGCGAGCTATATCATTCGTGACGGCTTGGAGTCAGTTGAAACAGAATATACCGGGTTTCTTTGGGGTAGGAACAGCTTTGCAATGGGCTGAGGAGAACAATCTATGGTCTTATGTACGAAACCTGTACCAGACTTCTGGTTTTTTCAATACCCTCATCGACAACTGTATGATGTCTATGACCAAGTCCAATTTTGATATCACTTCCTATATGAAAGATGATGAGACTTTTGGCACGTTCTGGAATATATTACATGAGGAATTTGTGAAAACCAACAAATATCTGTTGAAGCTAAGCGGGGCAAAATATCTGATGGAGAATTATCCCGTGGAGCGGTGCTCGGTGTTGGAACGTGAAAAAATCGTTTTACCCCTGCTTATCATCCAGCATTATGCCATCCGCAGGTTGCAGAGCAGCAAGTTGAAAGCCGAAAAAGAGGAAGTCTACCGCAAATTGATCGGTCGTACGGTATATGGCGTAGTCAATGCAGGAAGAAATCTGGCTTAAGCCACCTTTCGAAGTTTCGAAAACTTCGAAAGGTCTTATTTAAAATAAAGTGACGGAGGTGATGATAGTGATGTAGTTATGAAGGCAAAACGCATACCTTCATAACCTATTTCACATCCATAACTTACATAACTTTAAAATATAAGATTTTGATAGCCTTATAGTTTTTGTTTTGTAGCAAACTATGATTTGCTCTTACATTAACATGATCTTGAATATTGGACTAAGCAGGATAAAAGGCTTTTTGATATTACTAAAACAGGTGCTATATTTGTTTTATCAGGATTAGATCCTTATTAAGATTCCGATACCCATCGGTTTGTTTATAAAACTTAACAATATATGCACTTGCTGACTGACCATACGGAAACAGAATATCTTCATCAACTGATAGAGGGAGATCAGCAAGCGTTTACCTATTTTTATGATACATTCAAATTACCGATCTACCGGAAATTGCTGAAGATGGTCCGTATAGAGACTGTTGCCGAAGAACTTACCCAGGATGTATTTGTACGGATATGGGACAAAAGGATGTTGATCGATCCCGCACAATCCTTTAAGTCCTATCTATATCGTATTGCTCAACATATTTTGTATGATTTTTACCGAAAAGTGGCACGTGACGAACGTCTGCAACGGGAAATAAGTCTACTCCACATCACTACCCATGATCCGGTCAGTGAAGAGGTATTTCTGAAAGAGACCCAAAATATCCTTGATCAAGCTATCGCCAGTTTGTCTGATCAACAAAGACAGATTTTTACCCTTTGTCGGATCGAAGGAAAAAGCTATCGGGAAGTGAGCGAAATATTGGGAATCTCGGTTCATACGATCAGTACCCATATGACGAGGGCATCGAAAAATATACAGGCGTTTATGCTTAGAAATCAACACTTGATTTGGATCGCAACCATCCTTGCTGCGAGCTTCGAAAAAAATATTTTACATTGATGTAGTGATTCTTCTTATTGTAAACGTACTAATAACAAATGGTGGAGATTGGATGGAGCGTCTCCTCTTATAAAAGTACATTACAATGGAAGAGAAAAATTATATTCGCTCTATATTTAGCAAATTCATCAAAGGAAGGCATTCGCCCAAGGAACTGGACGATCTATTGCGGTATTTTGGTGAAAGCTCAGAGCAGGAGATGAGGCAGATGATCAGGGAAGAATTGGAAACTCCAGATGATGATCATGCTATTACTCCATCCGAAAAGCAGGCATTGAACCGAATCGACCAACAGGTCCATGCCCATGTCGCCAGAAGCTCTGTTCAAGATGAAGGAGGCAGCAGCCGTTTGATAAGACAGCAATCTATTTATCGCTGGATTGCTGTAGCCGCTATTTTTTTGGTTTGCACCTGGGGAGGCTATTATTTCTACATGCATCGTGTAGAGATACCGGATGCCGAACAGGTATCCCCTGTCTTGCATGACCTGGATCCAGGAGGCAATCGTGCAACGCTGACATTGGCCGATGGCCGTACAGTGGTGCTGAATGAAGACCAGGGAAGTATAGTTATGGGTTCAGATGGGGTGACGTATACAGATGGGACGATTGTTGTGGGACTTTCTGCCGATGTCGGGGAAAGGTTAAATGTCATCCAGACTCCCCGGGGAGGACAGTATCGCATTGTGTTGCCCGATGGGACAAAAGTATGGCTGAATGCGGCTTCATCTCTCCGTTATCCCGGACAATTTGTCGGTAAAGAGAGAAGGGTAGAGCTTGATGGAGAAGGTTATTTTGAGGTAGTAAAAAATGCAAAACAAAAATTCAAGGTAGTCTGTAGAGGACAGGAAGTAGAGGTATTGGGCACACAATTTAATATAAATGCCTACATCGACGAACCACATGTGAAAACTACTTTAGTAGAGGGAAGAGTACGTGTCGCTTCTCTGGAGAGCAAGGAAATAGCACAATTGTTCCCCGGTCAACAATCTGTACTTACAAAGAATGTCTTTGAAATTGATCAAGTAGATGTAAGTACTTCGATCGGTTGGAAGGATAATGATTTTATCTTCAAAGGTCAGGATCTGCGTACGACAATGCGACAACTCGCACGTTGGTATGATGTAGAAGTCCGTTATGCGCCCAACGCCCCCTTGCATTTGAAAATAGGAGGTTTGGTCTCCCGCAATAATCGATTGTCCAGTGTACTCAAGGCTATGGCTTCAACGAATAGTGTTCAATTTGACTTCGATGGAAAAACAATATTGGTGAAACCCGTAAATAACTAAAAACCTATAGATGATGAAAAAACAGAGAGGACCTTGATCGTGAAAAGTTCCAAATAAACCAGAAGTGCTGGTAACACTTCCGGTTCAATATTGGAATACATAGAAAATAATTGCACGACACAATTTATAAACTAATTATCCCATTCAAATGTATAAATTTTTTATTGCAAAAAATACGGGACGATATTCCCATTATCCTATAGCAAAGATACTACTCATTATGAAACTAACCCTATTTCTATTGACAGTTGGCTTCATGCAGTCGTATGCTGTGAGCTTTGCTCAGCAAATATCTATCAAAGCGAATAATATTTCGTTGGAACAAGCTTTTGGTGAGATCAAAAAGCAGACAAGTTATGACTTTGTTTATGACGAAGCCCTGATCAAGACAATAGAACCGGTCAATCTGAATATTCAAAAACTTGGCCTAGATGCGACCCTCAAACAGATTTTGCAGGGCAAAGCTCTGGACTACAGTATTACGGATAGGATCGTGACCATAAGACGTCGAGTGCCAAGGACAGAAAGTAGTTCTTCATCGTCCATACAAAGAAGGACAGTTACGGGCAAGGTCACCGATGAAAAGGGTAACCCCCTTCCAGGGACACTTATTCAAGTGAAAGGAGAAAGCACTAAGACAGTAAGTGAGGTGGGTGGAAGCTACATGATCACGGTGTCGGGTACTGAGGATGTATTAGTCTATTCTTTTATCGGTTTTCAGAACCAGGAGATAAAAGTGGGAAACCAGAAGACCATCGATGTGAAAATGGCTGTTGATGAAAAAGGACTGGATCAAGTGGTTGTTATCGGGTACGGTACCGTAGCTAAAAAAGACCTGACGGGGTCAGTCGGTACAGCTGATGTGAAAGAAATGGAAAAAGCTCCCGTTGCCAATTTTGACCAAGCACTAGCAGGGCGTGTGGCAGGTGTACAGGTCTCTAATAATGACGGACAGCCTGGACATAATGCCAATATTGTGATCCGTGGTGGAAACTCTTTGACCCAAAGTACGGCTCCATTATATGTCGTGGACGGTTTTCCGATGGAAGATTTTAGCAGTTCGGCTTTGAGTAATTTTGATATTGCCTCGATCTCTGTGTTGAAAGACGCCTCCGCTACAGCTATCTATGGCTCTAGGGGCGCAAATGGTGTCATCGTGATCGAAACGAAAAAGGGACAGACAGGAAAGCCGACAATTGATTTTTCGGCCTCTTTCGGTTCGCAGGGAGCCATTAAGAAAATGGATATGATGTCGGGTTATGAATTTGTGAAGTATCAAAATGAAATTTATCCTACATTGGCAGAACGCTATTATTTGGGTAATGTTGGAAAGCAATTAGAAGATTATCAAGGCGTAAAAGAACTGGACTTGCAGGATAGGCTTTTCAGAAATGCACCGATCAATATCTACAATATAGCGCTTCGGGGAGGTAATACGAGTACACGTTACGCTGTTTCGGGAAGTCTATTCGATCAACAAGGTATTATTGTCAATTCATCCAATAAACGCTATCAAGGACGATTGTCTCTGGATCAGTCAATCTCAGACAAGCTTAAGGCAGGCTTTGTAGTGGGGATGGCTAAAAATACGGTGGATGGAACGCCGGTGAACTCTGGTCCGACATCTTCGGCAACAAGCTATACTCTGTACAGGACTTGGGGATTTCGCCCCGTAACAGGCACAGGCATTGATCTAGGTGATCTTTTGGTCGATCCCGAGTCGGAAGGTCTCAATCTGATGATCAATCCTGTCATTAGTTTGGAAAATGAAGTGTACCTAAACACTTATTCCGACTTGAACCTAAATGCCTTTTTATCGTATGAGATCCTCAAAGGTTTGACATTAAAGGTGTCGGGTGGGACCAATAGCCGTACGAACCAATATAAGTATTTCTATAATTCTGATACGTATAGAGGTACACCCTTAAACCCCAGTAATTTCAGAGGACAATACGGTGGCGTTGTCAATCGATCGATGAAGGGTTGGGTCAATGAAAATACACTGACCTATAAAAAGTACATTAATAAAGATCATGTGTTTGATGTCATGGGAGGATTTACACTACAGAGAAGAGATAGTGACAGTTTTGGGTATGAAGCAGACAATATCCCAAATGAAGAAATGTTATTCAGTTCTCTAGGAGGAGGTACACCCTATCGGAATACATCTACGCAGACCTATCATACCTTAGCCTCTTTTTTAGGACGAGCAAATTATACCTTATTGACCAAATATATGTTTACAGCATCCTTTAGGGCCGATGGTTCGTCAAAATTTGTCGCTCAAAATCGTTGGGGATATTTTCCAGCAGGAGCTTTTGCTTGGCGTATGAAAAATGAAAACTTTTTAAAGAATGTAGACATGATTTCGGATGCCAAGCTGCGATTAGGTTACGGTGTTACCGGAAATAATAGGGTAGGTGATTTTGACAGGGCAAGGGGATTGATATATACAGATTGGGAGGCAGGCTATTCTTTTGAAAATGGTATTCCATTCAAAGGTTTGATTATGAATTCTATGGGAAACAGTTCCCTCAGGTGGGAATCTACCTTCCAATCCAATATAGGTTTGGATCTGGGATTGGTTGATGACAGAGTCCAATTGACGTTGGATCTGTACAAAAAGAATACAAAAGATCTTTTGCTTTTGGCTAATCTTCCCAGGACGACAGGTTTCATACGAGAATATAGAAATATAGGAGAGGTTGAAAACAAAGGACTGGAGATTACGCTTAATACGGTTAATGTCAAGAAAAATAATTTTTCTTGGGAAACCAACTTTAACATAGCTTTCAATCGTAATAAGATCATTTCATTGGTTGAAAATGAAACCAATTTTCTGAGTTCGGTGACTTTTGATAGTAACTTTAGTTCTTCGTCGCCTTATATTGCGATGGTCGACCGTCCAGCAGCTTTGTACTATGGCTATATTTGGGATGGAAACTACCAATACAGCGATTTTGACGAAGTCTCTCCCGGGAACTATGTGTTGAAGTCTACTGTCACTACCAATGGAAATACGGCAAGTAGCATACAGCCTGGAGATATAAAATACAGAGATATCAATGGTGATAAAGTAGTCGATAGCCAGGATTTGGCTGTTATCGGTAATCCCCAGCCCTTACACAGCGGCGGTATCAATAATATCTTCCATTACAAATCATTCTCGCTCAGCATGTTTTTCCAATGGTCTTATGGAAATGAGCTTTTGAACGCTAACCGTTTGATTTTTGAAGGAAATGGATTGTTTAGACCATTATTGAATCAATATGCGACCTATGAGAACAGATGGACACCGGAGAATCAAAACAATGAATTGTTCAGATCCGGCGGACATGGGCCCTTTGGAGCATATTCTTCCAGAGTGATCGAGGATGGGTCTTATATTCGGCTGAAAACACTTTCCCTATCCTACAGATTGCCAGAGGCAATTTTGTCGAAAGTGCGCGCCTCAGATTTAGCCCTTACTTTCTCTGGACAAAACCTAATTACATGGACGAATTATTCCGGTATGGATCCCGAAGTGTCTACGAGGCATTCCGCTTTGACACCGGGTTTTGATTACTCGGCTTATCCTATTGCGCGGACATTTGTTTTTGGTATCACTGCTAAATTTTAAGAAAATGGAAAAAGTTAAAATCTATATAGTTGCAATTGCCATTGTCGGTTTATTGGCTTCTTGCAGCAAATTTCTGGATACCACACCCTTGGACAAGATGGATCCAGACGCGATATTCGATAAAGAGTCTCAATTGGATGCTGCTTTAGTAGCAGCTTATGATCCATTGGGAAGAGGTGCGGTGTACGCCTATACGATTCAGACCCGATTGGCGACAGAATCGGATGAGGGCTTCTTCTATAGTAGTAGTAGAACCACTGGTCCACAGTTTTATGATTTATCCTCTTCGGACCCCGAAGTGTTGAGTACCTGGACAACCTTATATCAAGGGATTTCTCGTGCCAATCTTGTACTGGAGAATGTGGATAGACCTGTCATGGATGAAACCAGAAGAAATTATATCAAAGGTGAAGCCTTATTTTTAAGAGCCTACTATTACTTTTTGTTGGTAAGCAATTGGGGAGATGTCCCCTTGCTGCTTCATACAGCCGAATCGGTGGAAGGTAATGCTATCGAGCGTACACCATCCGATCTCGTATATGAGCAAATTACGCAGGATATGATACAGGCCGAAGAGTTGGTGCGTCCGATACAGGGGTATGATGGGGCTGGTCGTGTGACCAAATCGGCTGTTAGAGGTGTTCTGGCCAGAGTATATCTGTATTGGGCCGGCTACCCTTTGATGAAAATAGAAAAGTATCAAGATGCCAGATTTTGGGCAAAAAAAGTGATAGATGATACCGAAGCCGGACATCGATTGAATCCTTCCTATGATGAAGTTTTTATCAACTATGCCAAGGACAAATATGACAATAAAGAAAGTATCTGGGAAGTCGAATTTGCTGTGACGGGTATCTACGAGCACGGGCAAGTAGGTTCGTGGATTGGAATACGTTCTACAAATGAGAGTATCGGTACCGCGTATGGCTTTATAGGGACTACGCATACACTGTTTGATCGGTACAAAGTAGGAGATTTGAGAAGAGACAGAGCTATATCTCCTTTCTATTATGACGGCGCTACTCAGGTTCTTTTTGCGGAGACACAGACTTCCAGACGCTTCCCCGGCAAATGGAGAAGAGAAGAAGAAACTGCTTTGCCCAAATTGAACCAGAATACACCGCAAAACTATCCTTTGCTGAGGTATTCGGACGTCCTGTTGATGTTTGCCGAAGCGGATTATCAGGTCAATAATCAGACTCCGACCGCTGCAGCCTATACTGCACTAAATGAGGTGAGGCGGAGAGGGTATGGAAAAAAACTCAATGGCCCGGGACAGATCTCCGAAACGCTCAAGTCTATCACGATTAACGATGGAGGCACGGGATATACCGCTGCTCCTGTGATCAGTATCACTGGTGGCGGTGGTGAAGGCGCGACCGCGACAGCTACTGTAGAGGGAGGGGAGATCATCTTGGTGACCATCACCAATCCGGGTAGAAAATTTATTTCATTGCCCACGATCACGGTGACAGGTGGTGGAGGTAGCGGTGCGGTATTGACACCGGTATTGAGCTTGCCGGATGATGCGGATTTAAAGGACCTAAATTCTGCGGAGTTCATTTCCGCTATACAAGAGGAACGGTCGAGAGAGTTGTGTTTTGAGGGATTCCGTAAGTATGACCTGATACGGTGGGGGTTATTGGAAATAAAATTGAAGGAAGTAGGATCATGGATAACAGCTAATGAAAATGCGAGTTATAAATATGTGTCGCTGAGCTTTGACAATTTCGACAAATCCAGACATACACTCTTACCAATTCCTCAAAACGATATATCGTTGAACGGACTACTGACACAAAATCCAGGATATTAAAATAAGATATGATGAAAAAAAATATATTTCTATTTGTGATAGCATCCTTTATGTGGATGACTTCCTGTGATAATGGTATCGAAGTGACGGCCCCTACATTCGATGTGAAAACGGAGAAACTATCTTATAAAAAAGAAGATACTGTTCGTTTTATTTTTTCGGGGGATGCCGAATATATCACTTTTTATGCCGGAGATAAAGGAGCAGAATACAAACATCGATTTAGGACCCAAGTGGCCGATGCGAAGCCCATATTGAATTTCAATAGTAACGGCCGTTACGGTCCTCCCGAAAGAAACTTAAGTCTCTTGATCGCCACCGATTTTACCGGGACGATGAATACGGAAAATATCCAAAAGGCAAATTGGCAGGATATTTCTGACAGAGTAAATTTTTCGACGGGAACGGTCGTCCCTTCAGGAGATATCGATTTGTCCGATTTCGTCAGTTTTCCACAGATACATTTGGCTTTTAAGTATGTCGGTATTGGAAATACAGCTCAGGCACAAAAGACATGGACGATCACAGACTTTGTATTGAACACGTATGATGTAGATGACAATACTTACCCTATTGTCCGTAGTCTTTCAGAAGGAGGGTGGTTGCAGCACAGTGTGGAGGGGGATACACGGGTATGGAGAATTACAGCTGCAGACTTATGGTTAGGTGCCAATGCCAATGAACCTTCCAATGAGGATTGGGTAATTACCAAAGCCTTAAATCTGGCTTCTATCAATCCCGACAATGGTGTGGCGATCAAGACATTGACCAGTACGGCGGAGCCCTTGTCTCATGTGTATACAGAGGCAGGCGACTATGTGGTTACGTTTATCGCCAAGAACCAAAGTATTTATGGAGAACAGGAAGTTGTTAGAGAAATACATTTATCCATAACAGACTAGAGATGGGATTACGATTTTTATCCGTTATATTTTTTATCTCCCAAGTTTTTATGGTCTACGCACAATCGGATTCGGGCGCCCTTTTGGGTGCTAATCTGGTGCAAAACAGTGGTTTTGAAAAGGGGGGAGAGCCGTGGAAGCTGGCTCAGAATGCCTCTGTAGATCATGCTGCGGGCTACAATTCAGGATCGTCATTGCTTGTTAAGAATGACGATCCTGAGAAAAAATTTTCCGGCACCTCACAAAGATTGGATATAGCTCCGGGTTCAACCATTTATTTTAAAGCTAAGGTAAAAGGCAACCTGTCGTCAAAAAGTGAAAAGCCGAAGTCGGATGGTGCGCGTGTCTATATACAGGCCTATGATGAATTTGGAAAAGTAATCAGTGGCCGTTATCCGAAATTGTCGGGTTTAGGAACATTTGATTGGAAGGAACTTTCTGGAGATTATACCGTGCCTATTGATGCCGCCTATGTCTCTATCGCCGTAGGGTTGTATAATGGTGTGACGGGAGAGGCCTGGTTTGATGATATTACGATACAAACGGAAAAACCTCCATTCATAGAGGCATTTCTGATGAAACCTCATTATCGGGGGATGATACAGGAGAAAGGAGAACAGGTTTTTAGCGAACATATCATCATCAATCGGGGTTATTATGAAAACAGTAAAGAGGATATTCTGGTTAGGTATGTCTTGAAAAATGTGGTCAATAAAACCATTGACAAGTTTGAAGTGAAGCTACCGGGATCCACTACCGATACCGTTGTTGCATTTTCGCCGAAGACAAAACTACAGGAAGGTGATTACACCCTTGTCGGTGAGTACAAAAGTAATCTTTCGAACAGCAGTTTTTCGCGAATTCACAAGGTAGAGGTGGTTCGAAACTGGCCAATGGTGTATATTGATGAGGAAGGATATACGGTCAAAAATGGAGAGCGAATTTTTCCATTTGGATTGTATATAGGGCATCCGGATGACGAACATCTGGAACGCATTAAGCAGGCAGGGTTCAATACCGTACTATCCTATGGCTATGGACACAATGCGAAGTTTGAAGAATACCTGGATAAAGCCGAAAGATATGATCTCCACGTGATCTATTCACTGAAGGATTTTTATGAAGGAGGTGCTTTGAAGCTGGGAAATAGAAAACCTTTGGACGTTGCAAAAGACTATGTCAATCAGATTAAGTACAAACCCTCACTGTTGGCTTGGTACACTGTGGATGAATTGCTACCGAATTGGATACCCAAAATCGATGAGCTGTACCAGACTATCACGAAGATAGATCCCCATCATCCTACCTTGCAGGTACACTACTATGATGGATATAGGATGCTTGAGAAATATTATTACAATGCAGATATCATTGCTACGGATCCCTATCCCGTAGGCCGGCCTGATCTGTCGTTGACCTCCACGCGTGTGAAGGCCGGACTGCAAGCCACACATCACACCAAAGGACATTGGGCAGTACTGCAATCTATGGATTGGGCAGTATATCAGAAAGAAAAAAAACCGAACCCTCCTAACCTGGATGAATTGCGAAACCAATGTTATCAGGCTTTGATCCATGGGGCAAAAGGAATTTTGTTTTATACCTACTATGATCTTTTTCAGGAGAGGTATCCCCGAAAAAATACATTGGACTACGACAATTTCAATAAGATATGGCCAGATGTGGTCCGTATGTCTACTGAGGTCAATGCTCTATTTCCTGTTCTGCTGAATGGAAAAAATCAATCTGTTACTATCGTAGAGAATGATAAGGTAGAGATTTCGTGTTTGACGTATCAAGGTGACGTTTTTCTGCTTATTGCCAATCCATTTTATACTTCGAAGGAAATCCGTATAAAAATGGATGAGGATTGGAAAATCGATACCTATAGCCAAGGGCAGATTACAGCGCAGGTAAATAGCGATGTGCTGACTTTACAATTGCCATCGATTGGTAGTGGTGTTTTTAAATTAAAATCCAATAAAGAATGAAAAGAATAACTATACTTATTTTGACTTTGTGCATGTTGGGCATAGCAGCAAAGTCTTGTCCCGTCATCCCTATACCTAAGCAATGCGTGTCAAACGGAGATTTCTTTACATTGGATAGAAATGTCGTTATTGTCGGTGTAGACGATGAGCTGAGCAGTTATTTGCAATCTGCTCTGTTTCGGTACACCCAAATACCTGTCAAGGTAGGGAAGAATACGGCCAATGCAAATACGATCAGGTTGGTTTTGGACAGTAGACCTTCTTTTGCTGAAGGTGGTTATAGTCTGGAAATTACCGGGCAACAGGTTGTCATCCGTAGTGATCACAAAAATGGTCTGTTTAATGGAATTTCTACTTTTCTTCAGATTAGCAGTGCAGGCCAAAAACAGGGATTTCGTCTCGATGGTGTAAAAATAGTCGATCAACCTCGTTTTAAATGGAGGGGAGTGATGATCGATGAAGCGAGACATTTCTTTGGTAAGGAAAAAATCAAACAGATTTTAGACTGGATGGCTTTTTATAAGTTGAACAAATTCCATTGGCACCTGACCGACTCGCAGGGTTGGCGTATGCAGATTAAGCAATATCCCAAGCTAACTGCTATTGGAGGTATAGGAAATTTTTCGGATCCATTTTACCAAGCTCGGTTTTATACACAAAAGGATATTACGGAGATTGTCGAATACGCAAGCCAACGGTTTATCGAAGTTATTCCCGAAGTGGATATGCCGGGCCACGCAGCAGCTGCGGTCAAGGCTTACCCCGAGTTTAGTGGGGGTGGTTCGGCAGCGCATCCGGATTTTACATTCAACCCAGGCAAGGAAGAAACCTACAGTTTTTTGACCAATATTTTAAGAGAAGTGGATGTGCTGTTTCCATCACAGATGATTCATATCGGTGGGGATGAGGTCCATTATGGAAATGAAAAATGGAATCAGCTTCCGGAAGTAGCCGATCTGATGAAAAAGAACAATCTCTCCGATCTGAAAGAAGTGGAACTGTACTTTTTCAAAAGAATGTCTGACAGTCTACAAAATCTAAACAATAAGATCTTGGCATGGGATGAAGTGGTGGGCAATAATATTGGCAAAAACCATATTGTCTTTTGGTGGAGACACAACAGGTTGGAACAGTTAAGACAGGCTTTGGACAAAAAGGTGAATGTGGTCATGTGTCCGAGATCTCCATTTTATTTTGACTATATGCAAGATTCCAGTCAAGTCTATGGGCCTGATTATAAAAAGTTTGGTGTCAATTCTGTCGAAAAAATATACAATTTCTCACCGGAGATATATGGGGTGAAGACGGAGGATATGCCATATATCCTTGGGGTACAGGGGAACTTATGGACAGAACGGATCCAGTCCGAAAACAGACTCGACTATATGCTGTTTCCGAGAATAGCCTCTCTGGCGGAGACAGCATGGACAATGTCGGACAATAAAGATTTTTCTTCTTTCAAAGACAGGGTGACACAACATTATCCACTCTACGAGCAGGACAATGTCTATTATTATGATTTTCTGGATTTTCGAAGACGCAGTGAACCCATGAAGTAAGGGAGCATACCTATGTATGAAATAAGGACAGCACCCATCAGGAGAGAAGTCCGGGAATAACTTGACCAAAAAATTGTATTAACACATTAAACTTTAAAGTTATGAAAACCAAACTAATCCTATTTCTTAATTTATTTTTTCTTGTAGGTCTTTTTTGCTTGTCGTGCAAAAAAGATTTACCGGATAATGACCGGGAGCCAACCGAAGAACCGGTGGATGAAACCCCTCCGGCTAAACAGTTTGCCTTGTATGATGCCATAGCCTATCCCGGAAAACCGGATCTGACGTCCGAGGGATTATTGCCCGTATACCTCATGTATGAGGCCTCGCTGACGAAAGCTAATCCCGCTAATCCCAACCGGGCCATCCTAGATATGGATAAAGTCAATATACAGGCCGAATTAGCAGCAGAGTTTCCTCATGTGATAGTATCCACAGACATTGAAGACTGGTTTAATGACGGAAGTATCGACGAAGATGAAATGCATGATCGTTTCAAAACCATGTTTGACGTGTTTAGGGAGAAAAATTCTAATGTTATCATTGGCAACTATGGTATTGCTCCCTCTGCACTTTGTGTGTATCGGTATTATAACCGTGATAAATGGGACGACGAAACAATCATACAAAACTGGAAGGATAAAAATGCAAGACGCTGGAAGTCAGTAGGAGTTTCAGATGTCATCATGCCGGTCGTATATATAGCAGAACCCGATATTGATGCCTGGATACGCGACTTGGATATCACGATAGAAGAGATCAGAAAGCATGAGGCCGATAAAAAAATAGTCGTATATATCTGGCCGCAATACTACGATAAGCCGGACAGCCCTTATCTGCGGCAAATTATTGATCCGGAGATCTGGAAACAAATGCTGGAGGCTATTTATGAGCGATGTGAGGGAGCAGTTATCTGGTCTGGGCAAACGGATGGAGAAGGAAATACGCTTCATTGGAATAATGCCGGCATTCAGGCGATATGGAATGAGACTAAGAGCTTTCTGCAAAGACATCAGGCGGATCTGGTGCAGCCTCAACCGGAACCTGATCGTATTGTGATGGACAATCCCAACAAACCGTTTAAGATATTTTCTTCTATAACCTATACGGGTACGCCGAGCCTTAACGCGTATGGCTTGCACCCTATCCGATTGGTAAAAGAGGCCGATGTCAGCTCTGGAGTTTCAAGCGGTATACAAGTGCCCGATCTCGGAAAAATAGAAACCTTGGCGCAGGGTTTGTTGCAAACGCCGCATATTCCTGTATGTTTCTCAGGGGGAACCTGGATCGGCGATCGGACAAGAGACCAAGGTGCCATGATCGCCCGATACGAAGCGGTCAAAAATGCCTTTAAGGGCAAAAATACACAGAATGAACTGGGGTTTGCGGCTATTGCCCCAACAAGTTTGAGCGGTTTGCGCGTATCAAATGGCAATTTTTATGTGAATACAGCGGGCTGGATGCAAAGTGCTGTGATCCCGACCCGTCCTGTGCGTGAGTATGCGGACTATTTAGTGCCGGCTTCTCACATTGTGGATGATGATATTGCTTTGTGGAAAAAGGAATTTTATCTGACGATAAAGGAGGCGAAACGCAATAATCCCGGTAAGCCTGTTTATGCTCATTTCTATACCGATTATTTTAATCAAGCTGCAAATTTTGTAGATTCCTACAATCCCATCAAAGAAGCTACTTGGGAAGCTATGTTGGAGGCTGCATTCAAAATGTGTGATGGCGTGGTGATGAGCAGTGTCGGTAGCTCAGCATGGAGTGATAGCCATGGTTTTTGGCAGGCGACTAAAAAATTTATTGAAAAATATAAAGGCAATATCGTTTTTCCGGAAGTGATCGAGGAACCGACTAATCCGGGAGGGGACGGATGGCACGTGGAGGGCAACATTCTCCAAAATGGAAGCTTTGAAGATCCCGTAGTTCCCTCGGCACTTACAGAAGCAGTCTATGGGACGACCTATCCGGCCTTATTGCATTGTGCGGGCTTTTTTGACGCAATGTCCGGAACGACAGCACCTACTGCTCCTGCTACGGCCATCGGGAAATATGTGTGGTTCGAAAGAGGTACGACCCAAACCAACTGCCGAACGTATGTTTACGATGCAAAGGGACATTCAGGAACTAAGTCTATCGCACTTCATAATGTAGGGGGGAATACATCGAACGCTACAGCGAATTCGTGGTTTTATCATAATCTGGCACAACGAATATCATTGAATGATACTAAGAAATACAAACTTTCGTTTTACGCACAGCGGGATTTTCGATATAGAAATGCTGATAATTTGGTCAACAAGCTGTATGTAGGCGTTATATCGTCTACAGGAGCCGTTGCAGCGACGAATTCTACTTATTCTACGGAAGTATCTATTCCCCAGAATGAAGACTGGAATGAAATCACGGTGACCCTGGATTTGCCGGCGATACTTTCGTTGGCAGCTAATGCGGGAAAAAGTTTTGATACCTCTGCGATCTTTATCGCTTTGCAGACAGGTTGGGATACTGTCAATCTCAAAACTTTAGAGACCATCGTATACCTGGATGATATTAGTCTGGTGGAGATGGATTAAATTTTTGTTGCCGTATCTTTTCCTTATAAACCTATGAGGGCTCGAAAACCTTATAGGTTTTTTATTGAAATGTTTTTCCCTTTTTTTTACCCTATACGGGCGTTATTTTATATTTTTCCTCTATAGAATAAGCTTTCAAAAGCAGAGGAGAGATCGATAAACCACGGAGTGCTCATAAACTTAGCGAAGCGGTCTTATTCATTCCATAAAAAGTAAACATTCATGAATAATTCTTTTTATATACAACGTAATTATATTGCAAATAAAAATGAATTTATCTAAGTTTGTTCAAAAAAAGAACCAAGATGAAATTTAATACATTATTTGTGGCAGTTGTTTGTGCCGGTACTTTGTTGAGCTCTTGTGTACACAAAACAGCACAGGAGAGGCAGTTGAAATATACGCATACGTCATTGGTAGACGGAGATGCTTTTGCTATTATTCAAAAAGTAGGTGAGACCATCCTAACGGGTACAACCCTTGCGGAGAATGCGGAAGCTTCAGGGGATGCCCAATCAAAAGAGGTTGCCTCAAAAGTGAAGGCTTTCTATACTCAATTGACACCATCTCTGGATAGCGTGGCCACAGCTTTTCATGTTGATTTCCCTATTAAGGGTATTCCGGCGGTTGAAGAAACCAAAGAACAAGCTGACACGACAGAATTTGTGTTGGAGCAGGAAGCCCAAGCCCACGGACAGGAGCATCATGTAGATTATGTACACCAGGCACAGCATGAATTGGCGGTGATCAAAGAGCAATTGACTCGTCTAGCACGTAATACAAATAAGGATTTGCAAAATTTTGCCAAAAACGTATTGCCTTCCGTGAGCGAATTGTACACACAGATCGGTGGTAAGGAAGACGCGCATGCACATCACCATTAAGAGCGGATGGCTGTCGAACCTATCATAACAGGTATTTTGTCGTATGGAATGTCCGGGAGGGTGTTCCATACGCCGTTTATAGACCAAAGTAATTTTTTTGAGCTTAGGGCTGTGGTCGAAAGAACGCAGAAGGTGGCTCATACAGATTATCCGCAGATCGTCAGTTACGATAGCGTAGAGGCCATTCTTGCGGATGATGATATAGAATTGATTATTGTCAATACGCCAAACGATACCCATTTTTCTTTTACTAAGCAGGCTTTGCTGGCAGGAAAGCATGTTTTGGTTGAAAAACCATTTACGCCTACGGTTGCCGAAGCCAGGGAATTGTTTAAGTTGAGCAGGCAAGTGGGTAAACAGGTCCTTCCGTATCACAACAGGAGATTTGACTCGGATTTTTTATCCTTGAAGTATGTTTTGGAAAAAGGTTTTGTCGGTAAACCTATCGAACTGCATTTGCGTTTCGATCGGTACAAACCGGATCTGAGTCCCAAAGTGTTCAAGGAGACCAGCAAGCGTGAAGGTAGTGGAATTTTGTATGATTTAGGCTCTCACTTGTTGGACCAGGTCATTTCGTTGTTTGGAAAACCAAAAACCATGACCAAGATACAGTCCCGTCATAGGGCACATTCTCAGGTGGATGACTATGCATCTTTGATTTTGAACTATGAGCAGGGATTAAATGTATTTATCACGGCTAGTCTCTTGGTCGCCCATCCGCAAAAGAGTTTTGTATTGCATGGTACATTAGGTAGCTATATCAAGGATCGTTGTGATGTGCAGGAGAGACAATTGTTGGAAGGGCTAAAACCTACCGACCCACTTTATGGCCTGGAAGACCCCGCTATGGAGGGATTATTGACTATTATGGAAGATGGACAGCGAGAAGATGTATCTGTGCCATCCTTCAAGGGGGACTATATGTGCCTTTTTGATGAAGTGTATAAGACAGTTCGCTTGGGAAAATCCTATTTTGTGACGGAAGAGCAGATCATAATGCAGTTAACGATACTTTCGGGTTCTAAATAAGTTAATGCTAAAATTAACTTAACAAAAAGGTAATATAGAAAGAGTATCTTTACTGTTTTTAAAGTCATACATATCATTACATAAAATAATCAACAATCGGTGAGATACGCTGCAATAGATATAGGCTCCAATGCCGTACGTCTGCTGATCGCAGATATTTTAGAAAAAAACGATAATACGATCATTTATTCAAAAAACACACTTCTACGGGTTCCTTTGCGATTGGGTGATGATGCTTTTATCGATAAGCATATTTCCGAGAGTAAGTTTCAGGATATGGTCAAGACCATGTCGGCATTTCGCAATCTCATGGACGTATATAAAGTAAGTGATTACATGGCTTGTGCTACCTCGGCTATGCGTGACGCGAAGAATGGAACAACAGTGGTAGAAGCATGCAGAAAGACTGCGGGGGTGGATATACAGATTGTAGATGGTGGGGTTGAAGCGCAGATTATTTACAATTCCTATCTCAATGGGAAGATGGACAAAAACAAAGTTTATCTCTATATAGACGTAGGGGGGGGAAGTACAGAGATTTCTCTCTTTGCCAAGGCTAATTTGGTGGCGTCAAAATCGTTCAATCTGGGTACTATCCGTATTTTGGACAATCAGGATCAACCGGAGACTTGGGATGAGATGAGACGTTGGGTAAAAGAAAAGACAAAAGGATATAAACATATCTATGGCATAGGTACGGGAGGAAACATCAATAAGCTGTCTAAACTAGCCAATGAAAAAGTGGACAAACCGATGACATATGCCAAGCTAAAAGCTTTGTATGATTACTTGAATACCTACTCGCTCAAAGACCGTATTCAGGAACTGGGATTACGTTCGGATAGGGCCGATGTCATCATTCCGGCATCAGAAATTTTCCTGGCCATCATGAAAGCAGGCCATTTGGCCAATATCGTGGCTCCGCGAGTGGGATTGGTCGACGGGATTATACAAACATTAATCGACAAAAACTTTCAGAAATAATTGCAAAATCAATTGTAGGTTTGGAAAAAAGCCCTATTTTTGTCGGACACAAGCCCAGGTGGCGAAATTGGTAGACGCACCATCTTGAGGGGGTGGCGCTCGTATGGGCGTGGCAGTTCGAATCTGCTCCTGGGCACAACGAAAAAGGCCTTTGCGAAAGCAAAGGCTTTTACATTTAGAGGGGACGCCAAGCTTGCTTGAGCGTCCCCTCTAAATGTAAAAACATGGATACGAAGTGTCCGGGCCTTTTGCCGTTGTAGCCCCACCCTCTACAGATGGCTGCGGATACTGAGTGCGGGACAGAGGGACGCAGCCAATCTGCTCTTGGATACTTCAATTATTAGAGAAGGTTTCCTACATTTTTTTAGACGCCTTCTCCTTTTAAGGAGAAACCTCAAATACCCGATCTCCATAAATTGCATAATACACAGCATTGTCGGATATCGAACGTGTATCCAGCCCTGTGAAAAGGCTGAAAGCGGGAAGGATCAGTTGATCTTTGGTCACAACATAGCAGGGAAGTCTCGCATACCGTTTGTGAGGCATCTGTATACGGATACCTGGATGGATGTGCCCGCTGATTGTCGGATGGCCATTATGGCGTGGATGATGTGAGAAGCGGATAGGGGATAATTGCAACTCATCAAAGAAGGCAAAAATTCCCCAACCCTGCAACTGTTGTAAGGAATGTCTGTCGTGGTTTCCTTTGATCAATATAAACCGTGTATTCGGAAACTGTGTGGTAAGATCTCTAAGCAAAGCCACTTCCGTGTTTGCGCCTGCGTGCATGAGATCACCGACGATAATGACCTGTTGAGGGGTATAATGTAATACCAGGTTTTGCAAACGAAACAAATCCTGCTCACTCACCGTAGTTGGTAAAGGGATACCGTTTTTCCGGAAATGTGCTGCTTTACCCAGATGTAAATCGGATAATACCAATGCATGTTCCTGAGGCCAATAAACAGCTCTTTGGTTGGTCAGCAACAGATCCTGTCCGGCAAATGAGATAAGATGTTCCGATAATTTCATTTTCTTTTTTCCTTTTCACTTTTTCCTTTATACAATGTCCGCTCCTGTAATTTTGCAATCCTTGCGGCTAGGTCTTCGCTGGATAGGGACTGCCGGAGGCTGTCCACTTTTATCGGGAAGCTCAATGGCGTGAATCCGGTTGCAAATTTAAAGATAATCCGGCTCTGATGGATACGGTCAAAGACTGCTACCAACCGTTGTTCTTCCAGCTGTTGGTTGAATACCTCAGTATAGGCCTGTCTCAGTAACAGATTGTGGGGATCGTGTTCTTCCAACACCTGGAAAATAATGCCCGATGAAGATTGCAAGGATTTATTGTTCTGTTGCTTTCCGTACATGTTCTGTATGACCATACCGGATATGACGGCTATGTCCCTAAACTTTCGTTTGGCCATTTCGGTGGAGTTGATACTGCTAACCACATCTTGCATCAGATTGTCTCGGCTAAGGATATCTTTGAGTTCTGCTTCGGTCAATTTGATTTCCGAATCGGAGAATAATTCAAATCCATAATCATTCATAGCCATCGAAAAGCTGATCGGAAACAGGCAGCTGATGCGATAGGCGATCAATGCCGACATAACTTCGTGCACCAATCGTCCTTCAAAAGGATACATAAACAAATGATATCCTTCCCGTGTTTGGATGTATTCGACTAAAAATTCATCTGTTGACGGTATATGGGAATGCTCATTTTGTCGAGCTACCAATGGATGAAGAAAACGGAGTTCCTTTTCTGTTGTGCCGGGGTGTGTGGACAAGGCTAGTTTCTGTCGGAGAAAATGGGAAAGATTGGAAGATAGGGGCAGCCTGCCGCCCAGCCAGCTCGGTGTGATTGCTCTTCCCGAAGCACTCCTGACCTGTACGGTCATTTCCTTGACGGTTACCATCTCCAAGATTCTTCCGGAGAGGACAAACTTGTCACCTTTTTTCAATTTGGAGATAAAATATTCTTCCACCATGCCCACATAGCCACCAGAGATAAATTTTACGCGCATCATAGCTTCGCTGACGATCACACCGATATTCATACGGTGCAACATGGCGATACGACGTTTTTCGACGACCATTAGCCCGTCTTTCTGTTGGGCGACTTTATGGAAGTCTTCATAGTTTCGACCGATGCTTCCCCCTTGTGTGATGAAAACGATACACCATTGCCATTCCTCTTCGTTTATTTCGGAAAATGCAAAGGTGCTTTTGATAATGGGTAACATGTCCTCCGGCTTGAATCCTCCGCCTAGCGCTATGGTGACTAAAAATTGTACCAAGACGTCAAAGGTAAGCACCATGGGCTCACGGGCTTCTATGGTCTGTGTTTTTACGGCTTCTTTCAAGGCCGACACTTCGATCAACTCTAACGAATGTGTGGGTACGAAATATATTTTGGAGACTTCGAAAGGGGAGTGACCACTTCGTCCCGCACGCTGCATGAACCGGGCTACACCTTTGCTCGATCCGATCTGGATGACGGTGTCCACGGGTTTGAAATCTACTCCGAGATCCAGAGAAGAAGTAGAGACCACGGCTTTCAGCTTGCCTTCGCTTAAGGCGTCCTCTATCCATTGGCGGATAGGACCTGCTATAGAACTGTGGTGTAGTGCGAGCTGTCCTGCAAAGTCTGGATGTGCTTCCAGCAACAATTGGTACCACATCTCGCTCTGATTGCGGGTATTCGTAAATACGATAGTGGATTTGCTTGCTAATATGATAGGAGCGACCTTATCGGCTAGTTTGCTGCCCAGGTGTCCTGCCCAGGGAAGTACTTCTACTTCGTCTGGATAAACAGGTATGATCTCTATTCGTTTTTTCTCCCGTGCCACGATTTTGGCTCTTTTCTTTTCTGTGGGCAATAGTACATCTATGGCTTGATCGAGATTGCCGATGGTAGCGGTAATCCCCCAAACGCGGAGTTGGTTGTATTGACTTTTCAAATATGCCAATGCCAGTTCTACCATGACACCACGCTTTGTTCCCAACAGTTCATGCCACTCATCCACTGCAATGCACGTTAGATTCTTGAAAAATGTTGCACGCCCTTTTTGCGCTAACAGCAGATGAAGACTTTCGGGTGTCACCAACAAGACATCCGGCATGGACCTGCTTTGGCGTTGCTTCATCTTAGCATCAGTATCGCCGTTGCGTACCTCTACGATCCAGTCCAATCCGATTTCATCTATAGCTTCCTGCATTGCTCTGGCCAGATCTTTGGCCAGTGAACGGAGGGGTGTGATCCAAAGCAGTTTCAAACCGTTTTTATGTTGCTCGGGTTGGTTCATGAAATCGATCAGCACGGCTAGGAATATGGAAAAGGTCTTTCCAAAACCTGTAGGGGCAATGACCATTCCGCTATAACCATGGGTATACTTTTTCCAGGTGTTTTCCTGAAAACCAAAAGGTGTATTGCCTCTGGACTGCATCCATTGGGTAATGCGCGTATAACCTTCTGTATGTTCGAATGTTTTGTTCAAGTTGTGTCTTATCTAATCAATTTTTTCACTTCTTCGATATCATCGATCTCTGCTACGGTTTTGTCTTTGCGCCAACGTAATATTCTCGGAAAGCGCAGGGCTACGCCAGATTTGTGGCGTGAGCTGAAACCGATCCCTTCAAAAGCGAGTTCGAATACCAATTCCGGCTTCACGGTGCGGACAGGCCCAAATTTTTCGATGGCGTGTTGACGGACGAAACGACTGACTTCCTGTATTTCTTTGTCGGTCAGTCCTGAATAGGCCTTGGCGATGGTCACGAGCTGTTCCCCGTTTTTTACGGCAAAGGTATAGTCGGTATAATACGCGCTTCGGCGTCCGCTTCCTTTTTGTGCGTAGATCAAGACGGCATCGATGGTCAACGGATCGATCTTCCATTTCCACCAATCGCCTTTTTTGCGGCCTGTATGGTAAGGGGATTGCTTGTGCTTCAACATCAGACCTTCGCTGTTGATGGCTCGTGCATGTTCTCTAACGGCTTTTAATGCTTCCCACTCCTTTACTGAAACGATTTCAGAGAGTCGTATGTAAGGCGATGGGTTCTGCCGGAGCGATTCTTCGAGTTTTGCCCGTCTATACTGTAAGGTTTTTTCACGCCAGTCCTCGCCTTGCCATTCGATCAAATCATAGACAAAAACACCTATAGGCAATTCTTCCATCATTTTCTTGGAGACTGTTTTTCGATTCAAACGTTTTTGTAATTCTGAAAAGTTAAGCACTGTGTTGTCTTTTACCACAAGTATCTCTCCGTCTATCACAAAGTCGCCCGCCCATTGCACCAAAGTATCCCTGATTTCGGGAAATTGATCGGTAATCAGTTCTTCTCCTCTTGACCAAATGAAAATTTCGCCGTTTCTTTTGATAAATTGCCCGCGAATGCCATCCCATTTATATTCGACCTGCCAATCTTCGAGAACACCTAACTCTTCTGCTTCTTTTTCCAAAGCATAGGCCAGGCAGAAGGGGTAGGGCTTGGAAAGCTGTGTGTCTGTATAATTTCCACGTACCAATCCTTCAAAAGTGACTTCTTCCATTTTCCAGTCTCCCATGACGCTGTGCGTGACACTATTGGCATCGAGGTCATAATGTTTGGCCAAGGCATTGATAAGGGATTTGGAGGAAATACCGAGACGGAAGCTGCCGCCCAGCAATTTATTAAATATAAAACGTTCGGTGATGGACAATCCAGACCAGGCGCGCAATACAAAATCTTTCTTTTCTGTCTCGCTTTTATCGTGTAGAGCTATGATCAAGTCCATCCATTCGTATAAGGGGCGTTCGATGGTATGTGTGGGTACTGGCAAGATCAAGGCGATGGTTTCGCTCAGATCGCCGACGGATGAATAACATTCCAAAAACAGCCATTCGGGAATGCCCGATACTTCCATAGCCCATTGTTTCATCAACGTTGAGTTGATATTGCGTTTGGGACGTTTGCCGGTAAACAATGCCAACAACCATAGCTTGTCCTTTGCGTTGGCCTCGGTTAGAAAACGGTCTATAGCTTCCAATTTTTGATTGGTTTTGTTGGTGCTGTCCAGTGCATTGACTAATCGGGCGAATGTTTTCATTGCTTTGGTATTTTTCTAAAGCATACAGAAGATACGGAGATTTATTGAAAAAATGATGTCAATTTATTCTATAATGCATCATATGGTATGTAGGTATATTATTCTTCTGTACTTAGTTTGTTGTTTGTATCCTCTTCTTCGTCTTCCGTACCAAATGCTGTTTCTACCTCCTGTGCGGCTATGCCATTTTCATTGAGATATTTGGTAAAAACAGCGGTCTGACCATGCGTAATGTAGACTTGTTCGGCCTGTGTAGCTCTGACGGCTTGCAGGAGGCCGTTCCAATCTGCATGGTCGCTGATAGCAAAGCCGGCATCGGCGCTTCGCCATCGACGGGCCCCACGTACCTGCATCCAACCTGAACAAATGGCTGTCGCACGGTTAGGTATCTTGTTAATGACGTTTGTGTCAGCCAGCGAAGGGGGAAGGATGACGATGCCCTTATCAAGATATTTGACATCTTCCCTCAGGTCTATCGTGTGATATTCCGGTAATTTTATACCGACACTTTCATAGGCTTGGTTCAGTTTTCCTATGGCATAGTGTACATGCAGTTTATCCACTCCTTCCAAAGCCTTCATAATGCGTTGTGCTTTGCCTAGAGAGTATCCGATGAATACCGAAGTCTTGCCTATCGATTGATTTTTCAATACCCAGTCTTGCAATTGTCGGTTGTACTCCTCCACGGACAACCAGTTGTAGATCGGTAGGCCAAACGTACTTTCGGATACAAATTCGTGGCAACGGATAGGCTCAAATGAGGTGGACAGGCCGTCGTCCTGTACTTTGTAATCTCCCGAGATGACCACGACCTTTCCTTTGTACTCCAAGCGTATCTGCGCCGACCCAATGATATGTCCTGCCGGATGAAAGGATACTTTGACACCGTTGATCGTAATGGGATTATTGTAGGTGAGCCCCTGTACCTTGATGTCTGGCGAAATACGGCTTTGGAGAATAGGGACGGTGTATTCATGGCATAGGTATCTCTTCATTCCCCAACGGGCATGATCTGCATGCCCATGGGTAATTAGTGCCATATCCACCGGTTTCCACGGGTCGATGTAGAAGTTGCCTGCTTCGCAGTAGATACCTTCGGTACGAAATCTGATCATACCCTGATACAGCAAAATTTGTACCTTAAAAATGAAAGGACATCGGGTGTCCTGGAAAGAAAGTATGGTATTATCCTTTTGGTCCTTCCGACAATCTGGCCCGAACGCATTCGGGAAAAATTTGGCGGCTTTATCTGACTTTTCGGACACACTCTGTGTAAAAATATAGTTAATTATACTTCCCGTATTGAAAAATACGCAAGAATATTGCATTTTTATACTTATGAATCATTCTAGACGGGATTTTATAAAATCCAGTAGTGTGTTGTTGGGCAGTCTCCCTTTACTGTCGTTTGAACGCGGTATTTTCGAGGACAAGACTATACGTGTAGGTCTGGTCGGTTGCGGTGGCCGGGGCAATGGAGCAGCGGTGCAGGCATTGACAGCGGATCCTCATGTCAAGATCACAGCTTTAGGAGACATTTTTGAAGATAAGTTACAGCAAGGCCTAAGTTTGTTGAGCAGAAAAGATGCTAATAGGGTAGATATCCCGGAAAATCGACAGTTTGTAGGTTTTGACTCGTACAGGAAAGTGATCGATTCGGGTGTAGATGTGGTCTTGCTGTGTGCCCCGCCAAATTTTAGACCCGAACATCTGGACTATGCTGTACGTGCTGGCAAACATGTTTTTTGTGAAAAACCTGTCGCAGTGGATATTCCCGGATTAAAGAAAATTATGGAGAGTATCGCCTTGTCCAAGACAAAGTCCATTAACGTGGTGTCGGGTTTTTGCTTTCGTTATTCCAAGCCGAACCGAGAGATTGTTTCTCGTATCCATCAGGGGGACATAGGCGAGGTTAAATCTATTACCACTTTTCGCTATGGTGGTGAACCTACCCATAAGGAAAGACAGGCCAACTGGTCAGAGTTGGAGTATCAGCTGCGAAACTGGTATTATTATCAGCGGTATGCTTCGGACATGATCGTCGAACAGTCCATACACTCTATAGACTATATGAATTGGATATTGGGCAATAAGCTACCCGTTTCTGTCAGTGCCACCGGTGGTCGGCAAAGTAGGCCTTGGGATCGTCTGGGCAATGCTTATGATCATTTTGCTGTTGAGTTTGATTATGGTAATGGTCTGAAAGGTGTCCATTTTTGCCGTCAACAGAGTGGAACCGAACCGCGGAACTCGGTAGAGGTCATAGGGACATCCGGTTACTCGGAGGTCAATATCATGCGAAATTATACTATTGAAGGGGCAAAACCTTATACCTATAGCGATCCCATCAATAACATGTACCAAACCCAGCATGATGAATTGTTTGCCGCTATCCGGCAAGGGCAGGTTATCAATGATGGTGATTTTATGGTCAATTCTACCTTACTGGCAATATGGGCAAAATTGTCGGCCTATTCGGGACAGCGGCTTACGCTGGAACAGGTCATGGCGTCCGAAGAAGAGTTGGGGCCAGATTCGGATAGCTACCATTGGGAAATGGAGCCGGATACTTTGCCGATTGTGAGACCGGGAATGAAGAGTTTTGTATAAAATAGAGTGATAATAGTTATGTAGGTTATGATGGTGATGAAGCTATGAACAAATATCACTTTCATAACCTTCTTCACTTCCATAACTCACATAACTTTTAAAACAAATATGTCTAAAATCAAGATTCTGGTTGTGGGTTGTGGCAATATGGGGGCATCCCATGCTTATGCCTATCACCATCTGGAAGATTTCGAAATCGTGGGATTGGTTTCCCGCGGATCGAGCAAGGAGGCTCTCCAACAGAAGTTGGGAGCGGCTTATCCCTTGTTTGGCGATTATCATGAAGCACTGCTACAGACCCGACCGGATGCGGTTTGTATTTCGACCTATCCGGATACACACGAGGACTACGCCATTGCGGCATTTGAACATGGGGCACATGTTTTTATCGAAAAACCTTTGGCCGATACGGTATCGGGAGCGCAGCGTGTCGTGGATGCGGCCATGCGGGCAAACAAGAAACTTGTGGTAGGTTATATCCTTCGCCATCATCCATCTTGGATCCGATTTATCGAAGAGGGTAGAAAAATGGGGACACCTTTGGTGTTCAGAATGAACTTAAACCAACAGAGCCGGGGAAGGATGTGGGAGGTACATCGTAGTTTGATGGCGAGTTGTAGTCCTATAGTGGACTGTGGTGTGCATTATATCGATGTCATGTGTCAGATGACGGATGCTAAGCCCGTTAGTGTATCGGCCATTGGGGCCCGATTGACAGATGCTATTCCTTCGAACAATTATAATTATGGGCAATTGCAGATACGCTTTGCCGATGGGAGTGTAGGATGGTACGAAGCCGGATGGGGACCTATGGTGAGTGAGACAGCCTTTTTCATAAAAGATGTATTTGGACCGAAGGGAGCGGTTTCTATTGTGGCAAAAGAAGCTTCAAGGATCGGAAATTCGGATGATGTGGAAGCACATACGAAGACGGAAGCCATACGTATACACCATGCGGACATCGATGGGGACAATCAGTTTATCCAATCCGACGAGTGGATCGATCTGCAGGATGAACCGGACCACAACGAGCTTTGTAAGAGAGAGCAGGAGTTTTTTCTGCAAGCAATCCGTCAAGATTTGGATTTGGCAAAATCAATGCAGGATGCGTTGAATAGCTTGGAGATTGCTTTGGCTTGTGATACAGCAGTAAAAACAGGGGAAATCGTAAGATTAGGAGATAAGGTACGAAAAAAGTCCTGAAACGGGGAGTCTCAGGACTTTTTAACCAAACCAATTATTAACCTATAATTATGAAATTATTACCTTTAAAACGCCGCCTATCCGGAGATAGTATATTTGTAAGGAATTTTTAACGTTTTTTAACAATTTAAAACAATCCAAACATTTCCGACTCTATTTTCTGGATAATAGTTCCCAGATCTTCGGGATTATTGGCAAAATCTAGGTTGTCCTTGTCCAATACCAACAATTTACCATCTTTGTAATTGCTGATCCACTTTTCGTATTTTTCGTTCAGTTTGGACAGGTAGTCCAAACGAATGGCGGCCTCATAATCCCTGCCCCGTACTTGTATATTATGGACCAATGTAGGGACAGAAGCACGGAGGTATATCAAGAGATCCGGTGGTTTGATATAGTGGATAATGCTTTGAAAGATACCGCTGTAATTTTCAAAATCCCGTGCACTCATCAATCCCATGTCGTACAGGTTTTCCGCAAAGATGTAGGCGTCCTCGTATATCGTCCTGTCCTGAATCATGTTGATCTCTTTGTTTTGCAGTTCTATGATATGCTTGAAACGACTGTTCAAAAAGAAGATTTGCAGATTGAAAGCCCATCGTTTCATATCACTGTAGAAATCCTCCAGATACGGATTGTTTTCTACAGCTTCAAATTGAGGTTCGTAACCTAGATGTTGTGCCAATAGTTGTGTCAAGGTCGTTTTGCCGGCTCCGATATTTCCTACTATAGCTATATGCATTTCCTAAATTTAAAAGTTATCAGTTATCAGTCGTCAGTGTTCAGTTCATTGTCCTCTGTCCACTCTCCATTGTCAATTGTCCATTGCTTAATACAATTTTTTCAGTCCGATGATCTCTCTTACTTCACGAATGGTTTTTTGTGCACTGGCCTGTGCTTTTTCTGCCCCCATGCGGACTACTTTTTGGATATAGGCATCATCTTTCGAGATATCTTCGATACGTGAACGTACCGGATCTGTAGCGAGTACCATATCTTCGGCCAATTGTTTTTTAAAATCACCATACCGTATCTCACACCTGTTGTACAGATCTTCAAAATGTGCTAATGTATCTGCCGTAGAAACGACTTTCATGAGATCAAACAGGTTTTGGATCGCTTCGGGCTTAGTCTGATTGCGTTCTGTAGGTCCAGAATCGGATACGGCACGCATGATCTTCTTGCGGATCACTTCCGGTGTGTCCGAGAGGTAAATACAGTCGGCCTCTCCATTCGATTTTCCCATCTTTCCTTGTCCGGAGAGTCCCGGCACTTTGACTAGCTTGTCCGAATAGGTGAAGGCAAAGGCTTCTTTGAAATAATCTACCTGGTACAAATGGTTGAAGCGATTGCCGAAGGTACGGGTCATTTCGAGGTGCTGCTCCTGGTCTTTGCCTACGGGGACTTTGGTACCGTGATGGATCAAGATATCACAGGCCATCAGCACGGGGTAGGTCAGCAATCCTGCATTGACATTATTGGGATTGGCTCGTATTTTGTCTTTGAACGACGTAGACCTCTCCAATTCACCGAGATAAGCGTTCATGTTCATGTACAGGTATAGTTCAGCGACTTCGGGAACATCCGATTGGATATAGATCGTTGACTTTTCGGGGTCTATGCCTGCCGCGAGGTATTCGACCACGACATTACGTACTGTGGATTGTAGATCTTGTGGTGTGGGGTGTGTGGTCAACGAATGCAGGTCTGCTATAAAAAAGAAGCAGTTGTATTCATTTTGCATCTTTACAAAATTGCTTAACGCTCCATAATAATTTCCTAAATGTAATTTTCCGGTACTTCTGATACCACTAACAACTGTTTCCATACAAGGGCGAATTTAAGGATTTATTTGGTTATTTTCTGATTTGCGGCAAGTTTTTGACCGGAGGAGATTGGCTTGCGGTAATTGGTGTTATTCCTAAAGTAGAAAAGCCGCTATTATGTTAATAGCGGCTTTCCTTGTGTTCCCGGCGGGGGTCGAACCCACATCGTCAGAACCGGAATCTGAAATTCTATCCATTGAACTACGGGAACAGTTCCGCAAAAATATAACTTTTACGCGAAACTCAAACTACTTTTTTTCTTAATGCCCGTGATCTCCATCGACAAAATGTGCTTCGAACTTCAAGTCCAGATCATTAGATCCTGTAAACTTGGTGAAGTCGGTATTGGACCAATCTGTTGCAGGGTCGATGTTAGCCTTGACACCATTGTTGAGATGGCGCATGATATACCTTAAGGTAAACGATTCCGTCTCCTTTGTGACGGTGAGATATCCCGTTACGCCTACAGATACACTTGTGCCGTCTTCTTTTTTATCCTTATACACGATTTCTGCCGCGCCTTCGGGAATACCTAGTATAAAAACAAAGTGATTATCCGCTTTTTCTACAAAAGTTTGTTGTGTCTCACGAGCGGCAAAGTCGGTTGCGACAAGCTGAAAACGATATGTTTTCCCCTTATCGAGGTGAACATGGGCTCCTACAGGGGGAAGCATTTGTGTGCCCGAAAATTCGATGGTTTCCGTTTCGGGATCGTCTATATCTTTGTAATGGTAATGATCATCGTGCGCTTCACGCTCCACTTCGGTAAAGGTGATCTTTGCGCCGCCTACTTCCTCTTGGTCCAGTTCTGGGGTCGGATCATCTTTTGTACATGAAGTGATGTTGAAGACGAATAATAAGGCTATGGTAAAATAAAATGTATTTTTCATGAGAATAAATTGTATATTTTTTTAAAAACTGTAGTTGATTTTGAATGAAATGTTTCTTCCGGGTGCATGTGCATAATATCTGAACCGATCCATGTAGTCCTTGTAAGGTGTATTTAGGAGGTTCTCCACACCAAGCTGACATATCAACCCATGTCGTTGTAGCGTGAAACCATAAGAACCTAGTACGCCGAGCAGGTGATAGGATGGGGGTGGAGAGACATAGTCCGATCCCTCTTCGTATCGATCCTGCTTAGCAACAAACAGATGGTTGACTTTTACATAAGCTTTCCCGTTGAAACGGTATTGTAAGGACTGTTGAACACGATCTGAAGGCATATAAGGCAGATAGGTGCGATCGGTACTATGAACGCCTCGTACGGTAGAATAATTGACTTGGTACCCCCAATTTTTGTTCCACGACATACTCACCTGTAGATCTGCGCCGGATAGGAATGCGTCTGCCTGTTTGTATTGGAAGAGCGGGAATGTGCCTCTGATGGTTTGTCTTACAGAGTCCGGGTTGGGTTGTGCATAGATGTAGTCCCGGATCGGTTGTACATAGATATCCGCATTTGCTTTGAGCCATGTGTTGCCAAAGTTGAGTGTATTGATCCATTTCAATCCCTTTTCGCTTTTGAGATTAGGATCACCGACTTCGTAAGTGGCTGTGCCGTGATGCAGACCATCGCTGTACAGCTCGTTTGCTGAGGGGGCACGCCAGGCTAGTCCGAAATTGCTCTTCCAATACCAATTTGTACTGAATGGAACTGTCAGACCAGCGATTCCGGAGAGATTGTGAAAATGTTTTTGACCTTCCAATAGATATTGTTGCACGGATCCATCAGCATTCGGATGTGCATAGTCATAACGATACCCTGCCACATCAAAATATTTGTAGTCGTACCTTAACCCCACTTCCAGGACTTTTGTTGCAAAGAAATATTTCTGCAAACCAAAAAGCGCAATCGTATGATTATCAAAATTAGGGATAATAGGTGTTGTGCCGGTTCCTGGGGTGTTGTTATTGACCTGTAGAGAACCTGCTAACCCGACTGTAGTTTGTTGCGTATTCCACAGAACTTCTAGTGCTTGCGTGGTCAATACCATATCTGCCATAGGTACATCGTCACTTTGTACACGCCGCAAGTCATACTCCTTACGATGGTTTTGTTGCAGGCTATATGTTGCTTCTATGTCAACTCCCGGCTTCCATGTTTGTTTCCAACTGATTTTGGCCAGGTCATGGGTAGTTTTCTGTCTGGGTGATTCGATACGATATGAAAAATCATATTCTTCGAATGGCCTCCCATGTGCGATACGGGCCAGGATATCTTCCTTCGAACCGATATGTGAACCTGCAAATACGCCGAGCTCTGTACCAAAATGGCTGAGATACATTTCCCATTGGTTTTTGCCGCTTTGGTATTGTAACAAGGTGTTGAAGTTCAGTTCTTCTACACCTGTATTCCCTAGATAGTACAAAGCTGATTTTGTATTGCCACCCTGTTTTTTTGTCGCACCCAAGCGATAAGCAAATTTACCTATCCCGCCTTCCAACCGTGTGTTGACCAACAGCGATTTGCCATTGGATTGCCCCACCATATTGATGTTTCCGCTCAACAATTTTTCGGAGTTGATAGAAGATGGGTTGATCGATACTACCCCAGCCAGTGCATCGGGGCCATAGCGTACGGCATCTGCATTTTTGATGACTGTGATTTCGTCTCCCGAGAAAGGATCTATTTCGGGCGCGTGGTCCAATCCCCATTGTTGACTTTCATGCCTTATCTGATGATTGACTAATAGCACACGGGTGCCGTAAAGCCCATTCAGTACAGGTTTGGCGATGTTGCTACCTGTCTTTAGTATGCTGACACCGGCAATGTCCGTCAGTACTTCTGCCAGGTTTTTGCCTTGACTTTCGAGGCGTTGCTGTGCAGTCAACAGATGTGTACTGCTGCTATGTCGCAACTGGCTGTTGCCCACCACCTCCACGCTGTCGATATGACGTAGGACAGGTAGCACCTTGAGGGTGATTGTGGTATCTTGAATTAGGTTGACTTCCGTTTCCATTGTGCTGTATCCGCTGTGTGTCACGAGGATGCGATACGTGCCCCTGCAAAGATTGGAGATCGTCACGATGCCCCGATGGTTCGAAAACCAGGTCGAAGAACCGATCTCAATACGGGCATTTTCCAATCGAATACCCTTTTCCTCATCGACAATATGACAGGAAAACGCAATATTGCAAGAGCGACTTTGTCCCCATGACCAGATTGACAACAGAAGAAAGAGTAGGATCGCTCCGGGTTTCTTCATAAAATATCAATATATGTGACATGTGTTGGATCTGATATCAAACCATGTGGGGAGGATCTTTGTTGGAAGGGAAATGTATATATAGGTAATCGTATTGTAAATCTATTTTTTCATTCCAAGGGATGAAAAAAGGTTTTTCGAATACGTTGATATGAGTCTGCGCAAATGGTATGTCAGCTATGCCGTTTTGTAGGAAGAAACAAATCGAACAATGTTCCTCATCGTGGTGCGAATCGTGGATATGTATGGTACAGCTGTCATCTGCTGCATGATCGTGCGTATGCCATAGCACAGCACCACTCGTCCATAGATACAGGATAGCGAGCAGTCGAACCAAATGACACTGTACAGCTTTCATTCCTGCAAAGTTATTATAAATGCAACAGAGTAGCAAATAAAACTGAACTTTGTTGCATTTTGAGGCGACGGTTTGGGAGACAATCTCCTTATTCTACGACCTCGGATGATACTGCGTAATCACTGATTGAAGGTAGTCATTGTCAATGTGTGTGTATATTTCGGTAGTCGTAATGCTTTCGTGGCCGAGCATTTCCTGTACGGCGCGCAGATCTGCTCCGCCTTCGACCAGATGGGAGGCGAAGCTATGTCTAAAAGTATGGGGACTTACGCTTTTGTTGAGGTTGATTTTTTTGGCCAGATCCTTGATGATGATGAAGACCATCACGCGGGAGAGGGAGGAACCCCGTCTATTGAGAAACACAAAATCCTCCTGGCCAGGCTTGATTGTCTGATGTATGCGGACTTCATGTATGTATATTTTGAGGTATTTGGCGGCTTCGCCACCTATGGGGATCAGCCGTTCTTTGCTTCCTTTGCCTTCGACCTTGATGAAATCTATTTCAAGAAAAAGATTGGAAAGTTTTAAGTTGGTCAGTTCGGATACCCGCAGGCCGCACCCGTACAATACCTCCAGCATAGCTTTGTTGCGCATCCCTTCCGGAGAGGACAGATCTATGGACTGTATCAGGCTGTCGATCTCATGGACACTGAGCACATCGGGAAGGTTGCGGGGGAGCCGCGGAGCCTCGATGAGTTCGGCTGGGTTGTGAGAGAGACCATGTTCCAGTTGCATGAAACTGAAAAATACCTTAATGCCGGACAGCAATCTGGCCTGCGTAAAAGGGGAGATGCCAAAGCCATTCATCCACATCAAAAAGTCCCGGATATGTTCCGAAGTCAGTTCTTCGATGGTCAGATTACGTTCTTCACTATAGGTTTGCAACTTGCGTACATCGTTGAGATAAGCTTGGACAGAGTTGGGGGATAGGTTTCTCTCCAATTCTAAATATCGCTTGAAATATAGAATAAAATTAGGCCACATGCGGTTTTTAGTGTATGAATTGTAATTTTTTTATCATTATACAGAAAAATCGAATATTAATATATTACTTTGTCCAAATAACTATTATCAGTTTGATATGAATGTATTGAAACCTTTGATGGCCGCCTTTCTATTGCCGGCGACCTTTGCACCATCCGATGCAAAAAATCTAAACAAAGCTACTATATTGCCGCAAGCCCGAGAAATTTTAATGCAAGATACATTAAAATGGGATGTACCGTTACCTTTTGACCAAGATGTTGTCGTAGGAGAACTGAAAAACGGGTTTAGGTATTATATTCGTAAAAACAATGAGCCGGAGAAAAGGGTGACCATGTATTTGGGCATGAAAGTGGGTTCGATCCTGGAGACAGAAGAAGAAGTCGGTCTGGCCCATTTTATGGAGCACATGAACTTCAACGGATTGAAACATTTTCCCAAGAATGAACTGATCAACTATCTACAAAAGGCCGGTGTGCGATTTGGATCCGACCTCAATGCTTATACGGGGTTTGACCAGACCGTGTATCAATTGCCCATTCCATCCGACGATCCTGAATTGTTGAAAAATGGATTACAGGTCATGCGGGATTGGGCGCAGGATGCACTCTTGACCACTGAAGAGATCGACAAAGAAAGAGGCGTGATCCTGGAGGAAATGCGTGGGGGAAGAGGAGCAAGGCAACGTATGCAGGACAAATTTTTGCCTGTGCTTCTCAATCAGTCCTTGTACGCTAAGAGACTGCCGATCGGAACAGAGGAGAATATTACGAATTTCCATCCGGATGTGATCCGCAAATTTCACGAAAAATGGTATAGACCAGATCTGCAATCTCTCATTATCGTAGGGGATATTGATCCGCAAGAAATGGAAAAAGAAGTAGTGCGTTTGTTTTCCGACATGAATGTACCTGCTAATCCGGTCAAAAGAGAAGAGTTTAAGGTGAATCTGACCAACAAGAACCAATATTTGGTCGTGACAGATCCCGAAATGCCATCGACCGTAGGGCAGATTATCATCAAGTATCCCGAAGAGAATATCAAAACTGTAAAGGACTATAGACATAGCCAGCTAAAGAGCGTGTTTACACAAATCATCAATGGGCGACTCAGTGAGCTCGCCCAAACACCAGAAGCTCCTTTTCTGCAATCTTCCGTCGGTTTTAGCTCGCTGTTTGGTGGGTTGGATAATCTGACAGCTTACTTTGCCGCTAAGCCGGGACAGGTTGAAGAAGGTTTTAAAGCTCTTTTCCGAGAGTTGGATCGAATCCAAAAATTTGGTGTGACCCAGACGGAGTTTGATCGTGCCATTGCTACGTTACAAAAAAGAAACGAAACTTCTTATATAGAACGTGACAAGCGAAAGTCGGATAGCTATGTACAAACTTACTTGAACAATTTCCTCGAGGAGGCACCTGTATTGGGCAATGAGGATCGTTATAGGTTGGTAAAGCAGCTTTTGCCCACATTGACCCTAAGCGAAGTCAATGCAATCATTCGCAGATATTATGTGGACAACAACCGGGATATCATCATATTGGGGCCAGAAAAAGATAAGGATACCTTACCGACAGAGGCTAAGGTAAACGCATGGCTGCAAGAAGTAGATAACGAACAGCTTTCGGCTTACGAAGACAAAGTTTCCGAATTACCGCTATTGGCTGGTCAACCCCAAAAAGGCAGTATAAAATCAAGTAAGGAAATAAATGGTATCGATACCAAAGAACTCATGTTGAGCAACGGAGTAAAGGTATTGCTCAAGCCTACGACATTCAAGAATGATCAGGTCTTGATCAGTGCAAGTAGTCCCGGAGGAACATCCTTGTATCCAGATGCGGATTATATGTCGGCTTCGAACGCAGCTTCATTGGTCAATAGTAGCGGATTAGGACAGCTTAATGCCGTCGAGATACGTAAATATTTGACGGGTAAACAAGTCAATATATCACCCTATATTTCCGAACGTTCGGAGGGACTGTCCGGAAGTAGTGACAAAGATGGGTTGAAAACAGCCTTTGAAATGATTTATGGGTATTTTACGGAGCCGAGATTGGACGAAGATATCTTCAAGAATACAATCTCTCGTGTCGTGTCCTCTATGGAAAACCGGGACAATGATCCACAGTTTGTTTTTGGTGATCAGGTCGCACGTAGTCTATATAAGGATAACATCAGACGTGTGCCGGCGACGGTGGATGCGGTCAAAAGCATTGACAGGGACCGTGCATTGGAGATTTACAAGGAGCGGTTTGCGGATGCTTCTGATTTTACATTTACCATTGTCGGATCGTTTACCGAGGAAGAAATCAAACCTTATCTGGAAGAGTACCTGGCAGCCTTGCCGACATTGAACCGAAAAGATCAGGCAAAGGATCTGGGTATTGTCGAGCCTGCAAAGGGATTTGAGAAAGTCGTGCACAAAGGCAAAGAAGCTAAGGTTACTGTACAACTCCGATATTATGGAGATTACGATTATTCGGAAGCGGAAAATCTAAAATTTGATGCCTTGGAAAGTGTATTGAGTCTTAAGCTTTTGGAAAGATTGCGTGAAGAGGAAAGTGGTGTGTATGGTGTAGGGGCCAGAGGAAGTTCGAGCAAATTTCCCAAAGGACGGTATAGCTTTATGATCGGCTTTGGTACAAGTCCCGAAAAATACCAGTCCTTGATTCAGTCTGCACTGGAAGAGGTCGAAAAGATAAAGGAGAACGGACCTGAACAGTTGGATTTGGACAAGTTTGTCATTGAGCAGAAACGTCAGCTGGAAGTACAGATAAGAGAGAATGGTTTTTGGATGGGACAGATAGCCGGGGCGTATCAAAACGACGAAGACCCGACCTATATCCTGCGTTACGTCGACGAGCTGGGAAAATTGACCGTAGATTCGGTCAAGGAAGTGGCCAACAAATATCTGAAATCGGATCGATTGTTTAAATTTATTCTTCTTCCGGAGGAAGCGAAATAATTTCAAAATTGCTATTCACAGACCTGGCAGGCATTAATGCCTGCCAGGTCTTTTTTATGGATATTTTTATCTTTGGCACAAAAAGTGTAGAAGTTTGTGAAAATAATTACATTGCAACATATTTCCTTATAGCTTATGCTTCACAAAGCAACTTTTAGCCTTATTATTACACTATCTGTGGGCATTCCCCTGTTTGGACAGATCAAGAATCAGACGTATTCTTATCAGCATTACCAGAAATACAACGATCTGCTATATAGCCCGGATACCCGCTTTCATACTTCTTCAAAACCATTTTTATTCAAAGGAGAACTTTTGTCGCGCTTTGATTCCTTGCATACGACAAATGCGGTAGACTCCCGAAATTGGTTTATGCGCAAGATCTTCAATGAGCATTTGGTAGAGGTGGAAAAAGAGGATCATACGTTTTATCTGGATTTTTTGCCCGACTTTGTTATTGGTGCTGATCTGATCGATTCGGAAAGAAAGAGTACATGGCTCAATACCAGAGGTGTACAGGCAGGTCTGACCATCAAGGATAAATTTACATTTTACACCAATTTTTTTGAAAATCAGGCTGTTTTTCCGCGTTATCTTGATGCATACATCACAGAGAATAAGGTCGTGCCGGGGCAAGGTACGGTAGAGAATCTGGCAGGAGGAAAAAAAGACTGGATGTATGCTACGGCAAGTCTAACGTATAGTTTTAGTGATTATTTTCAAGCCACCTTGGCCTATGACAAAAACCATATCGGGGATGGTTATCGCTCGGTTCTGTTGTCGGATCTATCATCCAATTATACGCATCTGAAAATCACGGGCAATATCGGTAATGTGCAGTACACTTCGATATGGGCATATATGCTGGATCAGAAGAATCCTAGGGTGGACGAGAATCTGGAGAGCGGGCGATACGGCGACGGGATCAAATGGGGAGCTTTTCAATACCTGGACTACAATGCGACGAACAGATTGTCCATAGGCTTTTTTCAAGCCGTAATATGGGCAAATAAGAACCAAGCGGGCTACCGGAACTTTGATTTCAATTACAGTAATCCGGCTATATTTTTGCGTCCGGTGGAGTCTAACAATTCGTCTTCTCCCGACAAGATGTTTTTAGGTTTGAATGCAAAATATAAGGCCCTGCGCAATGTAACGGCTTATGGACAGTTTTTGCTGGGTGAATTTACGGCAAAGGAATTTTTTGCCAACAGAGGGTATGTGCACAACAAATGGGGAGCACAGCTGGGGCTGAAAGGTTATGACGCCTTTGGGGTCAAGAACCTAAACTTCTTGGGCGAGTACAACTTGGTGCGGCCTTATACCTACCAACATTTTACCTCTATTTCAAACTACAGCAACTATGGCGAACCATTGGCGCATCCCCTAGGAGCTAATTTCAGAGAAATGCTGGGTATCGCTAACTACTCCTGGAATCGGTTCAACTTTTCTATACAAGGGACATTGAGCAGATTCGGAACTGATCCAGTAGGAGTGGATATGAATATGGGAGGAAATATTTTTAAGTCCTATCGCACAGCCCCCGAAACGTACGGTAACAAAATAGGGCAGGGCATCAGAAATACGATGTACTATGCGGATGCCCGGGCGGCTTATGTGCTTAACCCCCAGTATAATCTGCGGCTTGAACTCGGCTATACCCAACGTTATCAGCGTATAGAGGAACAACCTGCCCAAAAATCAGGACTGATTACTTTCGGGTTGCGGTCTACTTTTAGAAATTTTTACGGGGATTTTTAAGATTAGCGGAGAAAAGGTTATCTTGCGTTTTTTTAGGATGAAAAAAATATTAATATTAAACGGGCCGAATCTCAATCTCTTGGGTGTGAGAGAGAAGAGTATCTACGGAGATCAATCTTTCGAACAATATTTTGAAGATCTCAAAGCGAGATATGCCATTGTAGAATTATACTATTTCCAAAGCAATAGTGAGGGAGCTATCATAGACAAGTTGCATGAAGTGGGCTTTGACTACGATGGGATCGTTTTGAATGCAGGTGCTTACACACATACGTCTATCGCTATTGCAGATGCCATAGCCGCGATCAAAACACCTGTAGTGGAAGTGCATATTTCCAATGTACATCAGCGGGAGAATTTTAGGCATCATTCGTACCTGTCCAAAAACTGTAAGGGTGTGATCCTTGGGTTTGGTTTGGATGGTTATCGATTAGGGATAGAGGGTTTGTTGGCTTAGCAATAAATAAAAGCTAGTTCGATACCTTCACTGTGAAAGCTACAAAGATGTGCAATACCAATGCGACCACAGCACAGCCTGCCATGACAGCAGCCATAGGCATGGCTGTATTGTTGTGCAGATAGCTGACCAATGCCGATGTCAAAGCTCCCATTCCCATCTGTATACAGCCTAGCAAGGCAGAGGCACTTCCGGCCAGAGCTTTAAATGGTGATAAAGCTAAGGCTGATGTATTGGGAAAGATAAATCCATGCGCCATCAGATAAAAGAATATTAAAGTCAACAATACTGTAAAAGATAAGGTATTCGTGACCAGAGATACGATCATGAGGAGACCGATAAAAGATTGCCCTATATTAGCGATTCGGCTGATTTGTACACTGTTCCATCTTTTGAGCAGCCAACGGTTGATTTGGGTAGCGACAATCATGGCCGACGCGACAAAAGCAAATGCCAGACCATATTCACTTTGGCTCAATCCATAATACTGCTGCATGACGAAGGAAGAACCGGCCAGATAAGCATATAATCCTGCGGAAGCGATCGAACCAACCAGGCAGTAGGATATAAATATTTTGTTGGTCAATACTTCCCTGAACTTGTTTACAACTTGTTTGGGAGCGAGGGATAAGGATCGGTCTCCGGCATAGGATTCAGGTAGAAAAAACTTGGTGCACAGTAATATCACGACGGATATGGCAAATAATATGATAAAAATGTAGTGCCAATCGGCATGTCGTAATAGGAAAGCTCCCGCACTAGGGGCAAGAATAGGCGAAATGGCAATGACAAGCATCAGCAGACTGAATATCCTGGCTGCTTCACGGCTCTCGTAATAATCCTGCACCATTGCCCGTGCCGCTACCATACCTGCGCAACTACCCAAGGCTTGCAGAAAGCGAAGGTAAATCAAGTGATCCACATGATGGGCAAATACGCATAGGATAGAGGCCAATGCATAAATAATCAGGCCGATCATCAAAGGTTTCTTGCGCCCGAATTTGTCCAATAGAGGCCCGTAGATCATCTGGCCAATAGCAATACCTACAAAATAACTCGTGAGCGACAATTGTACCTTGTCGACCGAAGTATTGAAATCTGTCGCGATGGTATCGAATGCGGGGAGGTACATATCTATAGAAAAAGGTCCTATAGCGGAAAGTAACCCTAGAATCAGCAATGTAATGTTTTTGTTGGCTTTCATGGAAGATATATAAAAAAATAGAGACGTTGCATGCAACGTCTCTACCTTATTTTTTGACTGGAGCGGTTGCTGTATTTTTCGGTTTTCGAAACACCAAATAGATACCGGCTAAAATAAAGGGCACACTTAGCAACTGCCCCATATTGATGAGCATGTTGTCTTCGAAGGCTTCTTGGTTTTCCTTGAAGAATTCGACAATAAAACGGATACCGAACAAACCTATTAAGAAAAGACCGAAGAGCAGTCCTGGTTTGGGATTCTGATTTTTGCGGTACAATGCCCACAGAATAAAGAACAAGATCACATATCCTACGGCCTCGTATAGTTGTCCAGGGTGACGAGGAAGCTGATCTTCTTTTGTAAAGACGACTGCCCAAGGTAGATTGGGATCCGCTACTTTTCCGATAATTTCCGAATTGAAAAAGTTCCCTAGGCGCACAAAGGCTCCGGCAAGGGGAACGACCAGGATCAGTCTGTCCGTGATCCATAAAAAATTTGTTTTCGTCTTTTTGGAATACAAATAGAGGCCGACTAGCAGACCTATTGCTGCGCCATGAGAGGCCAATCCCATAAATCCGGTTAATTTCCATTCACCGTTGACCTGTCGAAAAGGCAAGATCATTTCTAAGGGATGTTTGATGTAATAATCAAACTCATAAAAAAGACAATGTCCCAAACGTGCACCGATCAATGTCCCCAGAAACATATAGATGCTGAATTTGTCAAGGTCTTCTTGTGTCTTGCCTTCCCGTATGAATACTTTCAGCATCAAATAATACGATACGGCAAAGGCGATGAGCCAACAGAGTGAGTAATATCTTACAGCAAAGGAACCGATGGAAAAAAGCTCTTCCTTACCGTCCCAATGAATTGCTTGAAGTATAAAATCCATAGAATTTGTTTTGAGGTGTAAACTTAGATAAATTCCTTTTTATATGCAATATAATTACGTTGTATATAAAAAGAAGTTATCGATCTCTCCTCTGCCTTTGAAAGCTTGTTTTATAGAGGAAATATAAGGTTATAATTAAAAAGTAAAAATTAAAAAACGTAAATCTTAGGCTGGCGCAAGCGTCCGCTTGTGACTTTTTGGGCACACGAAAGGATTATCTATGATGAGCTCGCTCCGCTCGGCTCGTGCGCCATGCCATGTCCGCCTGTGGACCAAAAATCTCTCACGATAGCAGAATAATTTTTGGAATAGAACAATTATTTTTAATTTGTCAAAAAGTACAAGAATATGGCAAAAAAGAGCAGTAAGGAAAAAATAATTAAACCGGTAGTGACCGCAAAATCATTAACTTTTTTTGAAAAATATATCAACAATCCTTCACCTACAGGTTTTGAGTGGCAAGGGCAGCGTCTATGGCTGGACTATCTGCAACCTTATGTAGACGATACCTACATCGATACGTATGGTACAGCTGTCGGAATCGTCAACCCCAAGGCAGCGTACAAGGTCGTGATCGAAGCACATGCAGACGAGATCTCTTGGTTTGTCAATTACATTACCAAAGATGGCTTGATCTATGTCGTACGCAATGGAGGTTCGGATCATCAGATTGCACCTTCCAAGCGTGTGAATATCCATACGGACAAAGGAATTGTCAAGGCTGTGTTCGGATGGCCTGCTATCCACACCCGATCGGGCGAAAAGGAAGAGGTTCCTACCTTAAAAAACATATTTCTGGATTGTGGTTGCACTTCAAAGGAAGAAGTAGAGGAATTGGGTATACACGTCGGATCGGTGGTGACGTATGAGGACGAGTTTATGGTATTGAACGATCGTTATTATGTGGGTCGTGCATTGGACAACAGGGCAGGAGGGTTTATGATCGCTGAGGTGGCTCGACTGTTGAAGGAGAATAAGAAAAAAATACCTTTTGGGCTTTACATCGTCAATTCGGTGCAGGAAGAGATCGGTCTGCGTGGTGCGGAAATGATTGCCAATCACATCAAACCTAATGTGGCTATTGTGACCGATGTAACGCACGATACGCAAACTCCGATGATCAACAAAGTAACGCAAGGTGACCTAGCCTGTGGCAAAGGCCCGGTTGTCTCTTATGCACCTGCCGTACAGATTAACCTCAATAGACAACTGATAGCGGTTGCTGAGAAAAACAATATTCCGATACAACGGCAGGCCTGTTCGCGCTTTACGGGGACAGATACGGATGCTTTTGCGTATTCCAATGGAGGTGTACCATCGGCATTGATCTCTCTACCGTTACGCTATATGCATACCACTGTGGAGATGATCCACAAAGAGGATGTAGACAATGTCATCCGATTGATTTATGAGATGATATTATCTATACAGGATGGGCAGGACTTTAGGACGTTTAGTAAATAGGATAATTTGAAAATGTGAGGATGTAGGAATTTGAAGATGTTTAAAATTTCTGACCACTTATCACTGATAACTAAAAAACAATGAACAATAATCAAAATAACCCCGAAAATCAAGAATTGAGCATAGAGTTGAGTGAAGATATCGCCGAAGGTATTTATTCCAACTTGGCTATCATCACCCACTCCAATACGGAGTTTGTCCTGGATTTTATCCGTATTATGCCAGGCGTTCCAAAAGCAAAGGTTAAATCTAGGATTGTCTTGACACCCGAACATGCCAAGCGCTTATTAGGTGCTTTGCAGGACAATATCAGCCGGTTTGAAAATCAGCACGGGTCTATCGTGACCTCCAAGGATATTCCCTTTCCATTGAATTTTGGTGGGCCAACAGGAGAAGCGTAGGTTATCTATTGTAAGGGCAAAAAATCTTTTGCCCTTACAACAAATAAATATTCTCTTTTTGTAGGTTGGTCTTTTTGCTTTCGTCCCAAATGCTGACCTGTACCTCACCTATATGGGCCAATTTCAACATAAACATACATACGCGGGATTGTCCGATGCCGCCCCCAATAGATTGTGGGAGTTCATTGCTTAGCAACATCTGATGAAAAGCCAACTGAGTGCGTTCAGGGCAATGGCGGATGTCCAATTGTCTTAGGAGAGCTTCCTTGTCGACGCGTATCCCCATAGAGGACAGTTCAAAGGCAGCATTCAATACCGGATTCCAGACCAATATATCTCCATTAAGCCCCTTGTATCCAGCTTCGTTTTCTGTGCTCCAATCGTCGTAGTCTGCTGCACGACCATCATGGATAAAACCATTGGAAAGCTCACCTCCAATGCCGTACAGGAATACAGCACCATACGCTTTGGCTATGGCATTTTCACGTTCCTTGGGTGTGCTGTTAGGGTATCTCTGCAACAATTCTTCCGAAGAAATAAAAGTAATCTGAGATGGCAATACGGCTTTTCTATCCGGATACTGCTGTTCTACTTCTTTCTCAGTTTCGACCAATACATTATATATATGGTTTACTGTTTCTTTCAGATAGCTTAATGATCTTTGTGCAGGGGCGATGACTTTTTCCCAATCCCACTGATCGACGTAGATGGAGTGAATGGGAGAGTAATCTTCATCAGGTCTCAATGCCCTCATATCGGTCACGATACCTTCTCCTTCTTCGAGTTCCAATTCTTTGAGCCGTACACGTTTCCATTTAGCCAATGAATGTACGACCACGGCTCGCTGTTCGTCCAATGACTTGATAGGGAAAGCTACAGGACGTTCTATTCCGTTTAGATCATCGTTTATTCCCGTTCCGTCCAATACGACGAGTGGAGAGGATACAGGTATCAGGTTGAGGGCTTGTTTCAGTTTAGTCGAAAAAGTGTCCTTAACAAACGTAATGGCTTGTTCTCGTTTCAATAAGTTGCGTCCCATGTAATTTCCTCAAATTAAGCTTATATACTTTATTGATTGGCGCTGCTGTAAAATTTGTAAAATATTTCTGCAAATGTAGTCAAAATGACAATGAAAACGAATTATTGACGGGATATTTGAAAAATAAAATGGAATGGCCTGATAGCATGCAGATTTCATAAATCTACCCGCTATCAGGCGAGGTATTTTTATACCGAAAAACTCTCCCCACAGGCACAGGTACGGGAGGCATTGGGATTGTGGAATTCAAAACCTTTACCGTTCAGTCCGTCCGAATAGTCCAGCTCTGTACCGGCCAGATACAAGTATGATTTGATGTCAAGACATATCTTGATACCCTTGTCCTCAGAGAACTGATCTCCTTTCTTTTCTTCGTTGTCGAACTGCAACCTATAGGACAGACCGGAGCAACCACCGCTTTCTACGGCAACCCTTACGAAGTAAGTATTGTCATATTGCTCATTTTGCATGATCTGTAGGATACGTTCCTTTGCTTTATCTGTGATGGTTACCATACTTTATACCTTAACAATTATTATACAAATTTCGGAATAATACTTTGAAAGTAGTGTAAGCCGTATGTAATAAATCTTTTGACTTTGTACGAGATGAGAAACATGATCTGTACTAAATTTTGTTTTCGCATAACCTTTGGTACCGAATACTTGTTATGAAATGTCCATGATTGCAAAATACAAACACGAATGAAAATAATCTGGACATTCCATATGGCCTTTAAAGAACAAATTATTTACATATGAAAAACATATGACATCCCGATTCTGCAATACCTAAAAAGGCTTTACTCTAGTAACCCTGCTTTGTACATTTGCCAGATGGGAGATTGCGATCTGATCTTGAGTACCGTTTCCTTTACGTCATTTATGACCTGCTCTATTTCTTCTTGGGTATTGTATTTTGAAAAGCTAAAACGTAGGCTACAAAAGGCATCTTCGTCCGATAGGCCCATGGCTTTCAGTACGTGTGAAGGATCGCGGTCACCAGACACGCAGGCCGAACCTGAAGATATAGCAACATGGGACAGTTTGGTCATCAGCTCTGCGGAGCGGACATGTCTGAACAATACATTGCTTGTGTTGTACAAGCGTGGAGAGGTGGTTGCATGGATATGTACCTCTTCGATATCCCGAAGGATAGACTGCTCAAAGAAATCTCTCAACGATCGTATTCTCTCATTTTCACCTGAAGCAGAGGCTGCGGCTTTGCCCAATCCGACTATATTGGCGACAGGATAGGTTCCGCCACGCAGCCCATGCTCCTGTTTTCCGCCGTGCAATAGTGGACTGATCTGTATGGGTTTGCTTTTTCGGCGGACATAGAGCGCGCCTATTCCTTTGGGACCGTGAAATTTGTGGGCGCTCAGACAGAGGATGTCGATCGGGCAAAGGGAGAGGTCCAGGGAGGCTTTGCCTACATATTGTGTAGCATCGCAAAAGAAAAGGACGTCTTTTTCCTGACAGATATGAGCGATTTGCTCGATCGGGAATAATACGCCCGTTTCGTTGTTTGCGGCCATCAATGTGACCAATATGGTGTCCGGTCGGATAGCTAGAGACAGCTCATTCGGGTTTATTTGCCCATTGTCACCTACGGGAAGGTAGGTGATGTCTGCTCCTTGACGTTCCAGGTATTCGCAGGTATTCAATACGGCTTTGTGTTCGGTCTGGCAGGTAATGATGTGTTTGCCTTTGATCCGGTATCGCTCATAGATACCTTTGATGACCATATTGATGGCTTCCGTGGATCCACTTGTGAAGATGATTTCGTTGTCTTGTACTTGCAACAGCTGTGCCACTTGATAACGGGCCTTTTCGATGGCTTGCTTGGCATTCCTGCCCAATTTGTGCTGTATACTAGAGGCATTGCCGTACTCGTCCCTTAGATAGGGGAGCATAGTTTCCAGTACCTCTTCGCTCAATCGGGTAGTTGCATTATTGTCCAAGTAAATCATAGGATAAAGTTATTTAAAAAATTGGGTTAATGGAAAGACGATTACAGCAATAATATTATACATTTGTGTCTTAAGGTTAGTACTTATGGAAAAACTTGAGCAGAGTATTGAAAAATGGATCGACTTGTTCATGATGAAGGTGCCGAGCATTGCCGTGGGACTTCTTATTATCTTTGTCGGTCGTTACCTTGTCCGTTTTGCATTGAAACTGGTAGAGCGTCGCTTTGACAGAAGGCATATAGACCCTTCCGTTCGTTCGTTTGTCTCCAGTCTGATCAGATTTGCGCTGTATGCCCTGCTGCTCCTTACGGCGGCCAACACGATGGGGATACAGACCACCTCTTTTATAGCTGCTATGTCTGCCTTTGGCTTAGCCGTTGGAATGGCCTTGCAGGGAAGTCTGTCCAATTTTGCCGGAGGTGTATTGATCTTATTGTTCCGGCCATTTGAAGTCGGGGATTATGTGGAGAGTGCCAATGGTTCGACGGGTGCGGTAGAACGTATAGACATCCTATACACCACAATGATCAATGACGATGGTATCCGTATCTTTAGCCCTAATGGCACGTTGGCCAATTCGGTGATCAAAAATTTTACCAAGATATCCTCCCGACGTATGCAATTCTCATTTTTGGTATCCTATGATGTCAATATGAAACTAGCTAGGGAGACTATTCTATCCATACTGTCTGATGACAAACGGATATTGGATACCCCCAAGGCAACAGTTCATGTAGGGGATCTTAAAGATGGCGGTGTCGTCATGACCGTCAGAGCTTGGGCTGCTCGAGAGAATTTTTGGGCCACAAAGTATGAAATTGCTGAACGCATCCAAGAAAAATTGGATGGAAAAAATGTTGTGTTCCCACAAGCGAGCATCAAGGTGCTGCCCCATGAAGATTAGGGTACCCTATCCTAGCGAATGGATCAATACATAGTAACGATAAGCGACAATTCCCTGTTGGAGCTTGCTGAGCGTGGCAGGGTCTTTTCGACTGTATTTGGGTAGTACAATCTTATTGATCGTGTTCAGAAGTTTGAATAAAGACTTTTTCATGCCGATACCTTAATCTTATAAATATAGGTAAAGAAATACAAATTTCTTATGTTATATTCATAAAATATGAATTAATGTATTGTTTATGACCTATTTTACCGGATGTCTTGCCCAACGTATAGTTAAGTATCTGTTCGTAATTAATTGATATTATTTTAGTCTCCGATATTTTTTATAAAACCACATAGGAACATAGTCTTTAAATCGTCTAAAACATGGCATAGACGCCCAAGGGCATTGTGATAGTGTCATAACTTGTCCGCCTACTGGCGGATAGGCTATGTTTGAAAACTTGTTTTCCTATATAAACTTCCGCTTTTAAAGTGCAAGCGCATAAAATTTCTATGTGGTTTCATCTTTAGTGAGAAATTTGTTATAAACTATTTTGGAACACTTACTTATATGATTGATCCAAAAATTTGATTTATCGGAAACAAAAAAGCATCTGCACAGTTATAAGGGAAACAGTTTTTTATGACTTTGCATGTAGTAAGAAAAAATATCTATTTCATGCCCGACTCCAAAAGGGTGCTGGCACGTTTTTTTAGCGTGAGCGAACAACGTGCTATCAAGATTGTAAATCGTATCCTGGGTATGGACAAACAGCAGAAAATAGATACCCTTAATAAACTTTTGCGCAACTTTTCTAAGCGTCATCGCAGTGTGATCGGTATTTGGGAACGAAACCACAAGCGAATCGCCCATATTCTGCAGATGACCGATGCGAAGGAGGGTGATATTTCACATAAGGACAAGCTACTGATCGGTGCACATTTTACCATGGAATACTCTATCGAGGCAGCTGCTTTTTTTAATCCTTCTATCGTCGAATCGCCTGATCAAACGCAGTTGAAAGATGACGAAAAAAGAGTAGTGTTGAGCTTTAGGGCTATCGGTGAAGGGCATGTGTCCTCTATTGTTTTCCGTTCAGCAGTCTTGGATAGCAACCTGGATATGCATGTTGAGGAGGTAGGTCACCATTTGGAAAAACCCAGGGTGTTCAAAAGCTATCGATACCGGAAGAGTGATTTTATCGAAAAATTGGCTCAACTGCATGAAATGGACAAGGAAATGATGGGTATCATTCAGGCCAAACTGACAGATACCTTTACGTATGAAGAACTTCGCCGTTATGTCAATGAGATCATCCAAGAAAATGTATTGAATCCAGATAGCTTGACCTTGATGACGCAGATCATGTGGTTGGCCTCTTCGCATTATGATATTACCTATTCGTTAGATACGGCTATTTCCGAAAGGGTTATATTCCCAATTGTAGATACGGAGAAAAATGGAATCGAAGATGCGCGTTTTGTGCGTTTTACAACAGAAAAAGATAAGGTGATCTATTATGCGACGTATACAGCTTATGATGGTTTTACCATTCTGCCGAAATTATTGTCAACGAGAGATTTTGTACATTTCAAAATACAGCCCATCAATGGTAAGATTGCCAATAAGGGTGCGGCTCTTTTTCCTCGAAAGATAAATGGAAAGTATGCGATGTTGTGCCGGGTTGACGGTGAAAACAACTATATAGCCTTTTCTGAGGATATCAATAATTGGCAACAGGATATTACATTATTAAAAGAACCCGAGTATCCCTGGGAGTTTGTACAGTTGGGTAACTGTGGATCGCCAATCGAAACCGACAAGGGGTGGTTGGTCCTGACACATGGTGTAGGTGCGATGCGTGAGTATACGATAGGTGCGATCCTCCTGGATATAGATGATCCCACCAAAGTGATCGGTAAACTTAGGGAGCCTTTGCTATCTCCAAATAGAGAAGAGCGTGAAGGGTATGTACCTAATGTAGTATATTCCTGTGGGCAGATGGTACACAATGAACATTTGATTATACCGTACGCTATGTCGGACTATGCTTCTACGTATGCTACGGTCAATATGAATGAATTGTTGGCAGCATTGATGGAAGGTGGTGCGGACTAGCAAAACCCGTAGCAACTGTACAGATAAGATAACCAAAAGCTGATTGTGCTTTCCGCTCCCTGGTTCCGGTTTATACCGTGGCTATCCAGTCCATCGCAACACCCTTTCGATTGTGGGTCGTATAAGCTAAGGCCGAGTTCATTTGCGCCAAAGAACCAACGGAAGGAGGTTAACATCTTATCCAGATACTTCTCCTCACCTGTGATTTCATAGAGTTGTTTGTATAGTAGAATAGTCGACGGGAGTTCGATAGGTTGCTGGCCAAATCTACTTCGTGTGCTGCCCTGTATAAACCAGCTTTCATTGCCTATTACCGAGAGATGCTCGCGTTCGAAGTACAGTGAATCTAGAAAATAAGCACTTTGCCTACCCACATCAAGCAATGTGTTGTCTTGAAGGGTACATGCGGCTCGTAGTATGCTAAGCGGAAGTATAGCATTGTCATAAGATACTATTTTTTCATACCAGGGCCAGTTAGGAGAGGAGGCTTTTTGATATTCATCCAGCATATAGTGTGCCATCTGCTCGATGATCTCCTGCACTTCTTCGTCCTTTGGATACGATGTTGCATAATACATCAGTCCTAATAAACTATAAGCGACAGCTCTTAAAGAGCGCAAGGTGTTGATGTGGCGTAGTGCGGGACGAAACAGTTCCTGTACCAGTGGGTGAAATTGCGCCTGCTGACTGGTTTTCAGTAAGTAGCCGAGCCCCCATATCGTCCTTCCGAAGCTGTCTTCGGTACCCTCTTCGTCTAAAAATACATGGTCAAATGACAAGAAATTTCTAAACTTTCCGTTTCCCAGTTGCATATAATACAGGTAAGCCAGATATGTCGAGATAAGTTGTTCCAAATGGACCGAAGGTTTTTTTTCGTGAGCCATCACGACTAGTAATAGAGCCCGAGCATTGTCATCCAAACAATATCCATGGTGATAATTTGGGGTTGAATACTTGGCATGTTGCAGGATGCCGACCTGGTTCGTGAGGCGATATATATGCATCAGGTCGAATGCGGGCAAATCCGGGATTATATCGTGGAGTAATTTTTCATCCCATATTTCTGAAGCATATCCCTCGTGCCGATTAAAATGACGAGATCCTAAAATCATATCCACAATAAAAAAAATTAAGAGTACAACCTTTTGTGACTAACTGAAAATATAGGTGAAATATTCTCCTTTAGGCTTTCTGTTAGTGTATTTAAATTTATAGAAAATTCCTTGTCTTCCGGTTTTAGCGATTCTAAAAGTGCCAAATGCTGCTTTCCTATATTTTTCCAACATATTTGTTTACCATACGCTGCCGCATTTTTACGGTATTTGGCTAGCAGCGTCGGATTTTCCAACAATTGATTGATTAAATCCGCAAGTTGGTGTGCATTTTTAAAATCAAACAGCAACCCTCTATTTTCCGTCAGTAGATCTCTGGCATACCAATATGGGGTTGAAATGACTGCTGCTCCCGCACCAATGGCAAAGGACAGTGTTCCGCTACTGATCTGCTGTTCGTTTGGATAAGGCGTTACGTAGATGTCACAGGCACTCAAATATTGCTTGAGCAGGGCCTCGGACGCAAAGCAATTGATGAATTTAACCTTATCCGAAATACCAAGATCCTTGGTCTTCTGGATCAAAGATGCACGGTAGCTTTCACCTTCTTCACGTAGTATGTTGGGGTGTGTCGATCCTAGGATTATATAGACGAAATTGTCATCGTGTACAGAGGCTACTGCTTCGATAGCTGTTTCGAAGCCTTTGTTTCGCCCCAGAAATCCAAAGCTCAGCATGATTTTTTTGTCCGGATAGCCTATGCTCTTTTTGGCGTTATGCTGGTCATAGGAGAAGTCGGGTACACCGTGCGGGATCAATTTGATCTTATCTTCGGGGACACCGTATATATCCCGTACCATAGTGATGGCCCTTTGTGTCATTACCGTGACTTTGTGGCTCCTTTGTGTAAGATGTTGGAGTACGGCTTTTTCACTGTCAGTTGGATTTTCCAATACAGTGTGAAGGTTGCTTATTAAGGGCAGGTTCAGGGACTTTGCTAAAGCAAGGACATAGTCGCCCGAAATCCCTCCGAAGATACCATACTCATGCTGGATGATACAAGCGTCGTAGGTGGCATTGATATATCGAGCGGCAGCTATATAACATTTTAAGTTATTCTTTTCGATCACAAAATCTACCTCTTCGGGAAACAACTTTTCTGTACCATCAGAGATAGCGATGATGCCATGTCGATGTGTTGAAGACTTCGTAATAGACCGAAAAAGGTCTTGTGTAAATGTAGCGATACCGCACTGCCTTGGTGGGTATGTTCCGATTATAGCTGTTTTCATAGATATGACAATAAATCTTTCGTATTATACTTGCCTGTTAGAGACTTCAATTATACGTTCCGTGCATATGAACAAATAAAATGGAATTTTGTTGAACCCATATGATGATTTATGAAAAACATCTGGATTATAATGTTTTGCGCCTGCGGTGTTCGGCTCTGTTTGGAAAGCTTGAGAGGTATCTGCTATCAGAGGGGACATAGATTGTTAAAATTCTTCCATATATAAGATTTTTCCTTTACTTTCGCTACGAAAGTAAATAAATAGGTGTGGTCGATAGTCGTCTTTAATACTAACCCAAAATATGGCTGGATATTTTGAAAAACCTTTACGAGAAAAAGTGGATTTGTCAAACGAACAGATGTTTAAAGAAGTGTTTGTTGGGTATTTTGCTCCTTTATGTGTTTTTGCCCAAAAATATGTAGGCAATTTTCATGATGAGGATGTAGTGTCGGCTGTTTTTTCGAATATGTACCAAAAGAAAATGGTATTTGACAGCAAAGATGATTTTGTATTCTACCTATATAGGAGTGTAAAAAATAAATGTCTGGACACACTCAAGTCCGACAACCGTATGGTAAATCGAAATCAAGTGTATTCGGAAGAACTGGAGCACGAAGATTTTTTTAACGATATCGTAGAGAATGAAGTGTTGGCCGAGACGTACCGTGAAATCCAATCTTTGCCGGAATACAATAAGCGGATCATCGAATTGAGTTATTTTGAAGGCTTTAGCAATCAAGAGATTGCCGATGAATTGCAGTTGTCCCTTCAGACTGTCAAAAATTATAAACGAAATGCCGTAGCCAGTTTGCGGACAGCCCTTGTTCGAAAGGCCATATTGAGCTTGCTTTTGTTTATCGGTATTTATCTATTTAAAATGGATTTTTAGAGACTTTCGAAGTCTATAAGGTTACATTTTTACTTTTTTTATTTTTTTAGAGTACTTTTTGACGACGGTGTCGTTTTGATAGTGTATTGGTCGAATCAGAACCTAAATATAAACTCTACTAATAATAATGAAGCAAAATACGCCTTATCATAATTATTCCATTTACACTATTGTGTCTCTTATCCGTAAGGCAAAAAAGGGAGATTTGACCGAAGAAGAACTTCTGACATTGCACCAATGGATCAATCGCAATCCTCGAAACCGGGCATTGTACAATCGTTTATTGACCAAAGATCAAATCAATGAGTTGGAAGGGATGTTGGCAAAGGATACGTTGGGAAGGTATACACAATTAATAGAGCGGGCCAGAGCCAAAAAAGTCAAGCGCTTGGTTACGTACACGAGCATAGTAGCTGCAGCTTCGATCATTGTTTATTTATTGTTTGTTCCGCTTTTTGAAGATTCTGTCGATTTGAATAAGGAACTGGTATCCATCCCCGATGTGGATGAATCCGATATGATTACCTTGCATACGGGTGATTTTCGTGAGGGTTTGGTGGTCAGGCAAGACAGTGTATACGAGGTATCTTCACTCTTGCGTGAAGTCAGTACAGATGCGCCCGAAGCGGATGGCCTGGAGCCTGTAGTGATCCGTACACCTATTGGAAAGACGATAGCCTTCAAGCTGTACGATGGTAGTACGGTGTACCTTAACTCGAACTCGCGGCTGTTTTTTTACAATCAAGATGATCTTCAAGGTGAGCGTCGTGTCCAGTTGAGCGGTGAGGCCTTTTTTGAGGTTGCAAAGGACGAAAAACGACCTTTTATTGTAGAGAACAATGGTAGAGAGATCAAAGTGCTGGGTACTTCGTTCAATGTCAACGGTTATGAGACACATGACAAATTCAAGCTTGGCTTGGCTACCGGTAGGGTCGAGATCAGTATCAAGGACATCGGTTATACCAAGGTACTGACGCCGGGACACGAATTGACGTATGACAAGACGAAAAACAAGGTCGTACAACGTGCACAAGACATTCATCGTATGGGCCTTTGGAGAACAGGTGTCTATGTTTTTGAAGATGTATCCATCGTGGAGCTCACGAAGGATATGGAGCAAATGTACCCTATCCATTTTGTGTATGAGGGAGATATGCCTAAACATCTGTTTAGCGGTGAGATATCCCTAAAGGAAGAATGGAAAAAGGTATTAAACAAATTAGAAATGACGAATAGAGTACGGTTTACTATCGAAGGTAATGAGGTCACCGTGCGAAGGCATCAAGAAAATAACGTAGAAAATAATTAATCAGTATCAATAAAACTATCATCAAATTTATGAAGAGAAGTAGTGCTATTACGAGGGGAGGATGGGTCAAAAACCGATTTCTACGGAAACTGTCCTCATCGTGTTTTGCCAAAGGGTACGGATATATGTCACTCAAACAGATGCAATGTCTTGTTTTGTTTGCATTGATCCATCTATTCATGTCCTCGGCTATACCGGCGCAGATCGTCACGATCAAGCAAAAAAGCGTGACGTTAAAATCATTTATGGATTTTATCACGCAAAAGAGCAAGTATAGATTTATCTATACGGACAATGATCTGGTCTTGGCCAAACGAAAAGATCTATTCATTGAGAATACGGAAGTAGAAAAGGTGTTGGGCATTTACTTCAAAGATCAACCTTTAAACTACAAGATCGTAGATCGCAATATTGTCATCAGTCCAAGAAGTACCAAACCTTCTGGGGCTACATCTTCAGGCACAAAACCTCCGACTGCATTAGCGCAGGCTTCTGTCCATGGAAAGGTATTGTTGCAGTTGGGAGATAAGCAGGAGACGGGTGTAGGGGTTACCGTCACAGTAAAAGGGACGAATAGACGAGCTTTTACCAATGATCAAGGTAACTTTACGATCAACGCCAAAACGGGTGATATACTTGTATTTACGTATTTGGGTTACAGTACACGGGAGGTGAAAGTCGCGTCGATATCAACAGCAATCAATATCACGCTGCAGGAGGACGTTGTAGGGTTGGATGACGTTGTCGTCACCGGATACCAGGTACAGGAAAAAAGAACAATCACGGGCTCTATGTCCCAGATCAAAGCGGAAGATTTTGAGGGTATGCCTATACAGTCCTTTGACCAGGCTATGCAGGGTCGGATGGCGGGGGTTCTGGTACAAGGTGTATCCGGTGTACCCGGCGGCCCACTCAAAGTAGAAATCCGTGGACAAGGTTCCATCTCTGCCGGAACCAATCCATTGTATATCGTGGATGGAGTGGAGATCAACTCTGAAGACGCGGCCACCAACATCAATGCTGCCAATCCACTATCTTTTTTGAATCCGGATGATATAGAATCCATAGAAGTCTTGAAAGATGCGGCGGCGGCCTCAATCTACGGTGCGCAGGCTGCCAATGGGGTGGTGTTGATCACGACCAAATCCGGCAAAGCGGGCAGTACCAAGTTCAGTGCGGAGTATTATACAGGTATGACTTCACCTATTCAATTGTTGCAGGTCATGAACACACAGCAGTATCTGACGGTACGGATGGAGGCTATGGCCAATTTCAACCCGGCCTGGTCACCCGAGAGAGTGCGTTCTGAGGTATTGGCCGAAAGCCAGTTGCCTGTGACGATGACAGATGCAGAGATTGCTGCTCTTCCATCTTATGATTGGCAGAACGAGGCTTACCAAAACGGGCAGGCACATAATGTGCTGATGACGATGTCTGGAGGAACGGAAAAGACAACTTTCCGTCTGTCGGGTTCGTACAATGCGACTGAAGGGAATGTCATCGGTAACAATTTCAACCGTGGAACAATGAACCTACGGGTTAATCACGATATCAATCGGAAAATGAAATTACAGGCTACGAGTAATCTCAGCCATATCGTACAGAATGGTAGTTATCGTTCGTGGGGGTCTTATGCGTACCTGTCTTCTCCGCAGTTTACAGCACCTTACATGCTTCCGTTTCTACCTATCTACAACGAGGACGGAAGTTTCAATGCACCTGTAGAGCGGTTCCCGGGAGGATATCCATACAATGCGATACAGGTGACAGACGTGAATACGCAACAGTCTAGAACGGCGAATTTGCTGACTAACTTGCGGTACACGTACGACATCACGAAGACATTAAAGTTTGAATCACGCTTGGGGCTGAACTATCGTATCTTGCGTACCGAATTTTATATAGACCCTCGTACACAGGAAGCTTATGCAAGACAGGGGTACAAATCATTTAGGGTACAGCCGTCGACGACTTTTACGACCTCACATACATTGGCTTACAATAAATCCATTCGCAATACACACAATATCAATGCTTTGGTTGGTGCTGAGTTTAGGGATTATCAACTATATAGGGCTTCCGGTACATCCGAAGGCTTCCCTTCCTACCAGTTTAGATATCTATCCGCAGCCTCTACGATATTGGGCGCAGAAGAAACCTGGTTTGGCAATAGGCGCTTGGGCTTCTTCTCCCAGGCCAACTACAACTATAAGAAAAAGCTGATGTTGAGCGGAGTACTTCGCTACGATGGATCCTCCAGATTTGGTGCAGACAATCGTTTCGGACTATTCCCCTCGGTATCTGCCGGCTGGGATATGGCACGTGAGCGGTTTGTCAGAAATATCAGCTGGTTACAGCAGTTGAAACTTAGGGCAAGTTACGGAGTGACCGGGAATAGTGAGATTCCTAACTTTGCTTCGCTCTCTCTGTGGAATGGTTCGGGATCCTACGGTGGAGAACCTGGTACACGCACTACGCAGATAGGTAACTCCGATTTGAGATGGGAAAAAAGTGTGACTTCCAATATCGGTGTTGATTTTTCTGCATTCAGAAGACGTTTGTATGGTAGTGTGGAGGTTTACAACAGAGAGAGTACAGATCTCTTGCTCAATACGCCATTGCCTTTTACCAGTGGGTTTTCCAGTGTGTTCCGTAATACAGGAGCAGTACGCAACCAAGGATTGGAGGTCGAGCTGAATTCAGATATCATCAAGAAAAGAGATTTCAAATGGACTTCTAGCTTCAACATTTCTTTTCAAAGGAATAAAGTTCTCAGACTGTATCGGGGGATCAGCGAAGATGCAGATGGTACCGATGAGGAAGAGTTTGAAGAAACAGAAGTTACCGTCATGCCAAACAATTCCGGGATTCGCGTCGGTTATCCGTTGCATACCAATTTTGTTGGGCAATATGCCGGAGTCAATGCCGCAACAGGTAGACCCATGTGGTGGTTTGGCGAAGATAGGATCAGCTATGCCCCTGGATCACAAGGTTCTACAAGTTATACACCATACGGTCGTGGCAATCGTCTCTCAGACTACTACGGTGGTTGGACCAATAAATTTACGTACAAACGCTTGGAATTGAATGTGTTCTTCCAGTATGATATGGGTAGGGAATTGTACAATAGTACAAACCTACGCCTATATAGGAACGGAGAGGCTGTTCATAATACTTCGTTGCGTGCTTATGAGCAACGTTGGTTGACCCCCGGTCAGGTCACGGCGTTTCCGAGACCGATCAACGGTGGGGTAGAGCCTCTGTCGATCAGTCATACATCAGCCTCTTCACGATTCCTCGAAGATGCATCCTACATCCGTCTCAAGCAAGTGGGACTGAGCTACAAGTTTGCACCGAAAACTATCAGTGCATGGAAAATGAGCAGATTGGAAGTGTATGCACAGGCCGTCAATCTGTGGACACTTACCAAGTGGAGAGGGTACGACCCGGAGTTCTATATCGACGACTCGAATTTTGATTCGAATATCGGCCAGATCCCGATGTCCAAAGTCGTGACCATGGGAGTGAGGGTAGGATTTTAATGAAACAAGATTAAGATAGAAATGAAAAAGATTACATATATATTGGGTGTTTGGATAGCGGTCAGCATCTTGACTAGTTCTTGTTCAAAACTTCTTGATGTGAAACCGGTAGACGCGATCGATGCCGCGACGAGTCTGGTCGAAGAGCAGGATTTTAATACAGCTACGGTAGGATGTTATTCTTACCTGCGGGAGACACCTCTTTACGGTAGGCAACTGATTGTGTACCCCGAACTGTTGGGCAACAATGCCCATCATCCCGGCCATGTGACCAACTTACTTACTTTGTCCAGAAATGCACGTGGGCAGCACATGAGTCCGTGGCAGCGGGCTTATGAAGCCATAGCGCAGATCAATATCGTGCTGGATCAATTGCCTAACTTTAAAGGAACTGAGAAGAGCCGTAAAGGAATCAGAGGTCAACTGTTGTTTTTGAGAGCACTGTATTACCATATCGTGGGCAAAGTGTACAGCTACGAGCCCGGCCATACGGTGAGTGCCTCACGCAATAGAGGTACGGTTCCTTTACACACAAAAGCTGTTTACAGTTATACGGGTAGTCAAAATCTGGGCCGTGCCACGCAGGCAGAGTTTTATGCATTTCTGTACTCGGAGCTAGAGGAAGCTTATACCTTGCTGGTGGAGGCAGAATATAACCGAGCACCTTTCTTTGCTTCGCCGGCCGCCGTAGCCGCACTGTTTTCACGGGTATGCCTGTACAACGGTGATTGGGAGAATACCGTGAAATGGTCCACTATTGCCATCGAGTCCGGTGTGGGCAGATTGTCGACCAATGCGACCTATGTAGCGGATTGGAGAGCGGCATCGCATCCCGAATCTCTCTTTGAGGTCGAGTTTAGGATAGATCAGAATGTCGGGGTCAACTATGCGCCCCGTGCGGATTTTACGAATAGGGTAGATTTGGAAACTACAGCACCCAATGGCCGTGGTATCGGGCGTGTCTCGAACGATCTGATGGCATTGTTTTCATCGGAAGGGGATAATGATGTTCGCAAGCAGTTGATTATGAAAGGTCTGGGTACCCGTTCCAACGATGACCAAATGACCAAGTTCCTGAGCCGCGGTGGGACGCCTAACCTGGACAATATCCCTGTGGTACGGCTCTCGGAAATGTATCTCAATAGGGCAGAAGCATATGCACAGATAGACGGAGAAGAAACTGCAGCTATAGCAGATCTCAATCTCATTCGTACCCGGGCAGGATTGGCCAATGCTGTAGGTCTGGAAGGAGATGCGTTGATCGATGAAATACTCAAGCAGAGAAGGTTGGAACTGTGTTTTGAAGGACACAATTGGTTTGACTATAAAAGACGGGGCCAAAATATTGTTAAACCCGATGGTACGACACTGAACTTTACGGATTATCGGATATTGTCCCGTATCCCGTGGAGAGATGTGAGAGCTGCTTCTCTGATGAGACAAAACTATAATTACTAAAATGAAAAGAAATAGTCGAGATATGAAAAGGTTGATGATATACACCATCTGCGCCCTGACAACCTTATTGACGGGGTGCTTCAAGGACTACGAAGAGCGGTATCTCTTTTCGGAGAACCGCATTGAATTTGAAGATGCGGTAACCAATGGCAATACTAGCGGTAAGACCTTTCCGATATTGGGTCCCATTCCGGCAGAAACAGGAAAATACAAATTTAGGGTCAATATGACAGGTGCACATTCGGATCAGGATAGGATTATACCCTTTCGGATCGTACCGGAGGAAACGACAGCCGTTGAAGGTAGAGATTATGCTTTTCCACATGGGAGAGACTTCGTTATTCCTGCCAACAGTAGTTTTGGTTATATCGAAGTGGAGCTTTTGCCTGATGGAAGCGGGATGCCGACTTTGGTCCTAGAGCTATTACCCAGAGATGATATGAAAGTGTTGGATCGCTATCATAAGATAGGGCTTCGGTTTCTATACCAATTGACAAAACCCGATCCGGACAAGATACAGCATATCAATGATATCATATCATATTCGGATTTCCTGATCGGTGCCCATAGCAATCAGAATATTGGGAATTTTGTGGACTTCAATACCCTCAATGTGTATGTACGTGCCGGGGCAGAGGTCAACTCGCAACACATTGACGTTGGATTGATGAACGGATCCACAACAGGTATGAACTTTTTGATGCCGGGCTCTACGGCCTGGAGTTCTTGGTCAGGTTGGGGAACTATCCCGGCGACATGGCCGCACTTGAATACGGGAGAAATCATGCGTGTCATTGATCCGGATCAAGGGGAACTCGATATGTTCCAAAATGCCAGCAGTGTAGCCGATCTACTGGCTATCCATGGCTATTTTTCGGCAACACTCTCCACGCGCCCAGGGTACAATGCGACCAACGATGGTCCGGCGATGCGGATCAGGCATCTCACACCGGGTCAGCTGGTCATAGTGTATTCGGCCGACCGGAAGAATGTGACTGTGATGCGGATAAAAAGTACTGTTCCGGCCAATACGGGAGAGATCGTGGTCGATGTCAAGACCGGTCAGTTTGATCCCGATAATAGAATCAAGACGGATCTTTTGACCCTTGAGGAATTGAATACAACGCGTCCGAACGGATTGGTGGATCTGGCAGGTATTAATAGCTACGGTTTTGACAACGCACAGACGACTATGGAAAGGACAAGTACTGATTTTGCGTATTTGTGGAGCTCGTCATCAAATGCGAATTTCATAGCTATGAATAATACAGGCTTTAGTGGTTGGGCTAGTATCAACAATATTGTTACCACATGGTCTACAGCCGAACGTAATCCGGGCACATTTGTCCAACTGTCCAATCCTACAGCGGCAGAAATACTCACTGCGGCGAGGATCACGAACAGAGCACAACTGATCGATGCCTATAATCAAGCAGAGGCAGATGTGGCATCCCGACCCGGCTATAATGCGACCAACGATGGTCCGTCGAGCCGTGTTCGGGAAATAAAAGCAGGTAGTGTTATCTATTTCAAGTCCGGCAGTTCGGGGCGGGATCTGTATTCGGTGATGATCGTGAGAAGCTTGAATACAGCTTCTCCCAGAAGAATGGAGTTATTAATCAAAAGTGATCTGAACTAACGATGAGAAAGAATCTAAATAAAATAGGTACAGCTTTAATGCTCTTATTGGCGTTTGGCTGTAAGCAGGAGATGTTTATAGACGACTTAGGATCTTTTGATCCCAATTCAAACCTACCCCTGTATGAAGTACAGCTTTCACGTCCCGGAAACGAGGATGGAGAAGTGTACCTGGATATCAGCACCGGGGCAGTGTACAACTATGCGGATGCCGTGGAGCAGCCCGAAAAAATAGATATCATCATGCAGTGGAGCGCAACCACGTCCTCGAATATCGTGGCCCCATGGGATATTGAGCATCTCGAAGAATGGGAGAGAGGTGCACGGATCAACGAAGAGTGGTTTGTCAAGAATGAGACCCGTTTCATTCGCTTGAAATCTACTACAGCAGGCCGTGAGCTATACGATGGTATCAAGAGCAAGGAGGATATACAACCTGCCTATGAGACGCTCAAGACCTTGGTAGAGAATCAGAACAATTACGATCCCGCAGTGGATGGCGAAGGTACGGCAATAAGCAATCTTGCCGTGGGTGATATTGTCGGTGTACGTACAGCCAAAAATGTGTACGCGCTGGCTAAAGTACAGGATTTGTCGACCGGTAATACCGGCAACTTGCGGATCAGTTTTAAAATAGACAATAGGGAGGAAACCAAAGTAGATCCATTGCCTGCTTCGGAGCGTAGGGAGCATTTTGACTTCACGACGGACGAGCTATCGGTCTTAGGGGGAGCAAACTTGTTTGATTTGGCGATAGGTACACAGCACACCGTGACCGAAGGTTATTACAGCCAACATCTGACGGATGCAGCTTTTTATCTGGATGGTAATGGGGTTACTGTATCTTCGATGAGCCGTCCCTTGCCTTTGCTTGGAGAGGATGTACTGGAGGTGGAAAGCGATTGGGAGCAGCGCAACGAGACCCAGTTTATCCGTGTGAAGGCATCGGCCGAAGCCACCTCGCTGTTCAACAGAAGCTATACCAATAGCCTCATACGTGAAGCCTTTGCAAAAGGAGAAGCTATCGTGGGCGCGTACGAGGATTATGACCCGCAAACCTATGGTCCTGCATTGTCTGTCAGTGGCCTTGAACCGGGAGATGTGGTGCTGTATCATGTGGTCTCCAGGAATGTGTACGGTGTCATACTGATTACAGATGTGGGAGCTGATTATGTAGACGGACGTGTCAGAGCGGCTGCTTATGGTAAGACCGATCCGCCAGCGCCGGTATTAAAGGAATTTACTTCAGAAGGCAGTACTTCAGGAGCGGCTTATGTAGACTTTAAAAACCAAGTTGTGTATAAAACTGAAGCCGAAGGAAAAGAGCATTGCGCAGATATTGATATTGTGGCAGTAAGGGGAAGTAGTTCTTATCAGAATTTCTACCCATTGGACAATGCTTCGGCTCTTGGTGCTTGGTCAGGTGCCTGGCGGGATAGAGTGGCCACTTGGCCTGTGCGAAATGCTTCTGACATATATAGTTTGGGAAGCGCTTCCGGAGCTTGGGAACTGTACCACAACTTAAGTGAAGACGAGACCATGTGGGATGTCTTTCAGACAGCTACGTCAGGAGTCTCTTCTACGCAGCGTTTGTATCCCATACAACCAAAGGAAGTTATTTTCATTCATAGCAAGGATAGAAATTTGCTGATAGCTGTAAAAGCACTCAAAACCAGTACAGATGCTGTTGGGGTATATCGCTATAAAGTCATTGAATTGTAGGCAGAGGACAGTTGAAAAATAAGAATAGTAAAGAATAAAAACCAAATATATATTATTATGATCAAGAGAATTTTAAGTGTTGTATTAATAACGGTTTTTTCGGTAGGACTTGTGTTGGCACAGGATAATAATAAAGTCAAGAAGTATTTTCTACCGATAGGAGGCCATAACCAGACAGCCGAATATGGCTCATTGATAGATCTTAAGGACGGTAAGACCTATAAGGTAGCCGAGGCGTCCGGACGTCAAGGCGATATCGACCTGTTGTATGCGTTTGGAAAGACAACTCTGGCCAATCTGATGACACCAAATAGCAGCTCCCTCAAGCAATTCGGCCCAAACTATAAAAATAAGGTTGATGGAGAGTGGGAAACCAAAAACAGAGGTATGATGGTGGCTATTAAAGCGGACAAAGCAAACAAAAAAATCTTTAAGAAGATAAAGAAGAATGCCGATATCAAAAAACTGTACACTGAAACGGCAAAATCGGTAAAGAGTCTTCCAGATTATAAAGAATTGAGACATGGTCCGGCACGCCGTCTTACACACTTGGAAGAAGGAGATTTAGTTCTATTCAGGAGCCAAAGCAGACAGTTCTATGCTATAGGCTATGTGTCGTCCATCAAAGATGGGGTTAAGGGTGTCATCGAAATAGATTTTAAGGTAACACAGTAGGTTCTCGGATATAACTTTTCCAAAGTTCAAAACTTTGGAAAAGATTTTAAGACTATAAAAAAAACATGAAAAAACTATCATCATTACTCTATCTGGTCTTTTTTCTGGTATGGGGATCGGCAACTGCACAGGTAGTCGGTATCCAAGAACTGGCTAAATACAAGTCCGGAGATACCCTCGAAGATAAGGAAGGATGGGTAGAAGTTATCAAGGGGGATATGCCTTTGGTGCTGAGTGTTCCGCATGGAGGGACGTTCAAAGATGAACGTATCCCGGACAGGGATTGTCCCGAGTTTGGTCGGGTGGTTAAAGGTATCGATCGAAATACCAAAGAGCTGGCCATGGCTATGCAGGAGCATTTTTACCAAAAATACAAGAAGAGACCGTATATGGTTATTGCCAATCTTTCCCGTTTCAAAGTAGACCAGAATAGGGAGATACAGTTGGCTACCTGCAATGATGCGCTAGGCATCAAAGCCTGGAACAATTACCACGATGCGGTGACGGCCGTGATAGCTGATGCCCGACAACATGGTAAGATCTTTTTTATAGATGTACATGGTCATGGACATAAGGTGCAACGTCTGGAATTGGGCTACAGCTTGACAACTAAACAGCTGACGTTGGCTTATGACCGTAAGAATACCCCCAAAATGCCACCAACTTCGTCTTTGGCCAACTATCTGTCGGCAGGTGGCAAGAGGGATTTTCACGATATGCTGTTCGGACAGTATGCCTTTGGTACATTGCTGGAGAAGAATGGTGTGCGTGCTACGCCGTCCATGCAGGATCCACATCCCCAAGAGGGAGAAGCTTTTTTTGCAGGAGGACATATTACGAGGAAATTTACAGCCAAAGATTTTCCGGAAGTCTTTGGGGTTCAGATCGAATTCCATTTTAGAGGAATACGGGATACGGACGAAAACAGAAAGAAATTTGCGGAAGCCTTTGCAAAAACATATTGGGAATTTATTGAGCATATATAATGAAGAAGATTGCATATATCTGTATGGGATGGTTGGTCATATTGACCGGCTGTTCGAAAGAAGACGGACCGGAAACCAAGGTCTACAATTTTTCACATTGGCAAGAAGGGCAGGTCATCAAAGATGCCCAGGGATACACGGAGATCGTGGTCGGAGATTATCCATTGGTACTGAGCGTACCCCATGGTGGTGATATCGCTCCCGAGCATATATTGGACCGAGAGTGTGAGGGAGCCGAAACTGTCAAGGATACCTATACCGTAGAGTTGGCCAGAGCGATCCAGGACGAATATCGGATCGTATATGGCAAGACACCCTCTGTCGTGATATCCCATATTTCGCGGATGAAGATCGATCAAAACCGGGAATTGGAAGGAGCACTTTGTGACAATGTGGAACTGACCGATACCTGGCATTTCTACCATAACTATTTAGATTCATTGTTGCAGTATTCTTCGCAAAAGTTTGACAAGACCGTATTTATCGATCTCCATGCTCATGGTCACGCCGTTCAACGTTTGGAACTAGGTGTGAGTTTGACTATCAGCGAATTGGGATATGTCTTTACGGGACATGAGAATCTTGCACATATAGGTAATCTTCGTGAAAAATCTTCTTATCGTAATCTACTCCGCATGAATTCGTCGTACACGCTCCGTGAGCTGCTCTTGGGAGATCATGCTTTTGGTACATCGATGGCCGATAAAGGTTTTCCCTCGGTACCCAGTAAACAGGATCCTCACCCTATGACGGGGCAGTCTTATTTTACGGGAGGATATAATACGACATTTGCGACGTCCACAGATTATCCGAAAGTGTATGGTTTTCAGATTGAAGCTAATGGAAATTCCAAAAACACAGCCAATAGACGGGCCCAGTTTGCAAAGAGCCTGGCCGAGTCTGTAGAAATCATGTTGCACGAGTTTTAGTCGTAAATGTTTAACTGAGGTTAACTGTTTTTAATTGTTTAATTGATGTCAATCTAAACGATTAACCTTTTAATCCTTTAAACAGTTAAACCCTTAAGCGATTAATCCTATCCAACAAAAAAGAATAAGTTTATGATAAAATCATTCTATATATACGCCGCATTCATAGCCATTGGTATGTGGGGAAATACGGTTGCAGCACAGCCGGCCAAAAATCCGCACTATCCAGGCAAAACCTGGGAAGTTGCGACTTCTCCCGAAGAACTTGGGCTGTCTACAGCCAAGTTGCAGGAAGCGGAAGCCTTTTCGAAAACCTTGCAAACGGATGCGGTGGTGGTGGTCGTCGATGGTAAGATCGCTTACCAATGGGGTGATACGGACAAAAAAATCAATACGCATTCCGTACGCAAGAGTGTGATCAGCGCTTTGTATGGCAAGTATGTACTGGACGGTACGATCAATCTGGATGCCACGATGGCCGATCTGGGCATAGACGATGTGGAGGGACTGAGCAAAGAAGAGAAGAAAGCGACCGTAAGAGATCTGCTCAAAGCCCGGTCGGGTATATACCATCCGGCGCTCTACGAGACGGAAAGCATGAAAAAACGCAAGCCCGAACGGTATTCGCACAAGCCCGGTACATTCTACTATTACAATAATTGGGACTTTAATGCATTGGGTACTATCCTCAAAGAGAAGACAAAAAAACACTTTTTTGATCTGTTGTATGAAGATATTGCCAAACCTATCGATATGGAGGACTACAAACCGTCCGATGGCCATGATGTCAGCGGCAAGGCTTCCATACACAATGCCTACCCTTTTCATGTCACGGCAAAAGATCTGGCCAGATTTGGATGGCTTATGCTCAACAATGGCCGCTGGAACGATGTGCAGGTTATTGACAGTGCTTGGGTAAAGGAATCTACACAATCGTATTCCAATACGCATAATCGTCGTTATGGATATGGATATCTATGGTGGATACCGCATGACCCCGCCAAGTATAATGGGGAGGTCTTGAAAAACCTTCCGGCTGGTTCGTTTTCGGCTCACGGTGCCAAAGGACAATATCTGATGGTCATCCCTGCTTATAATATGGTCGTGGTACACCGTGTCAATTCCGACATACGGGGTAGGTCTGTGAGTGGAGGACAATGGTCCAAGCTGTTGACAATGATATTGGATGCGAGGAAGTAGTGATTGGAGATGTGGGAATTTGAAGATTTGAAAAAGAGATGATTGAGAGGTAAGTCTGGCGCAAGCATTAGTGCAACGGTGCTTGTGCCTCTTGAAACATAAACCATGAAAAAAACTTTAGTTACGGCCTGTCTGACATTATTATCTGTCTCATTCTTGATGGCACAGCGTATAGGCAAGCAAGACATTCTCATCAAAAATGCCTGGATCTTTGATGGTTCCGGAAAGGATTCCGTACAATTGGATGTAGGCATTAAAAAAGATCGTATTACCTTCGTCGGTAAAGCCGATCGGAAATTAAAAGCAAAAAAAATCATTGACGGGACGGGCTTGTACCTTGCGCCCGGTTTTATTGATCCCCATACCCATCATAATGGGCGTCTTATGAGTGAAAAGGCCGAAAACCGTGCTGTATTACGTGTACTCAAACAAGGAGTGACCACTATATTTATGGGCAACGATGGATCCGGCCCCCTACCCATTGGCAAGACGCTGGATCAATGGCAGAAAGACGGTATAGGTGTCAATGCAGCACTTTTCGTGCCCCACGGAACCGTACGTGCAAAAGTCATCGGATACCGCAATATCGGTGTGTCCGATGAGCAGATAGGACAGATGAAAGAATTGGTGGAGCAAGGCATGAAAGAGGGCGCCTTTGGCCTTTCGACAGGTCTATTTTATACGCCTGGTTTTTTCTCTTCTACGGACGAAGTCATCGAACTATCAAAAGTAGCGGCCGCTTACGGAGGTATCTATGATACACACCAAAGGGATGAAGGCTCACAAAGTGTTGGAGTCATCAATTCTGTCAAGGAAGTACTCGAAATCGGGGAGAAAGCAGGTATACCGGTACATATTTCCCATATCAAAGTGTCGGGTACGCCATCTTGGGGAAAGAGTGTAGAGATCGTCCGTCTGATGGAAGAAGCACAACAAAAAGGCATAAAAGTTTCTGCAAACCAATACCCTTATGTAGCTTCACGTACAGGATTAGGCTCTGCCATAGTGCCTACTTGGGTACGGGATGGTGGAAGTGCTGCCATGAAAAAACGCTTTCAGGACGAAACACTTCGGGACAGTATTCTCAAGGGGATTACTGGGCTTATCCAAGCCCGTACAGGGACGGCCGATAAACTGTTTCTGTCTATACCATCGGATAAGTTTTTGGACAATAAGTCGTTGGATGAAGTCGCTAAAGCATGGGGAATGTCCCCTGAAGCAGCAACTATTGAAATCTTGAAGGACAAGTCCCCGTCTGTACATTCCTTCAGCATGACCGAAGACGACCTGCTGAATTTTATGCGTCAACCTTGGGTTATGGTAGGTTCGGACGGCGGAGGTGGCCATCCTCGTGCTTATGGAACTTTCCCCCGTGTACTACGTCGTTATGTATTGGATAAAAACGTACTTTCCATGGCCGAAGCCATTCATAAATCTTCAGGACTGACTGCTCAGACATTGAATATTAAGGATCGCGGCTTGATCAAGGAAGGGTACTTTGCGGATGTAGTATTATTTGATCCCAAAACTATAGTGGACAAGGCAGAGTTTGGGAAAGCAGAACAGCTTGCTGAAGGTATGGAATATGTCATTGTCAACGGGACACTGACAATCGATAGAGGAGAGTACACAAAAGCCTTAGCTGGACGAACTCTGCGGATGAATGAAGGGAAATAAGGGAATGTATATGAAAAAAAAGAACTTACTTACGGTGTATGTTACGGTTTTGCTGCTGGCTTTCAGTTTGGTAGTCCGGGTATATGCCCAAAGGCTTCCGGCCGGAGAAGGAAGTTTTGTCTATACAGATTATAAGCCCTTGGCAGACAAACCTATTACAGTAAGGTATTATATTCCGGATAATAAACCTGATGCGGAAGTATTGTTTGTCATGCACGGCAATAGTCGGAATGCTGAGGGATATTGGAAGACTATGCTGCCATATGCCAAAGCGCATCAGTTTTTGCTGATTGTGCCGGAATTTTCCAAGGCGTATTTTCCAAACTCAAGGGATTACCATCAAGGGGGGATGTTCACGAAAGAGGGCGATGCGGTGGAGAAGAAATACTGGGCTTTTTCACTGATTGAGCCTTTGTTTGATTATATGAAAGCCCAAACCGGAAATACAAGCCAGGATTATTATCTGTATGGTTTTTCGGCCGGGTCACAGTTCGTGCATCGTTTCTTGATGTTCCAGCCACAAAATAGGGTGTCGCGTGCCATAGCAGGTTCCGCTGGTACGTACACCATGCCGGATCTATCGGTGAAATATGCTTATGGGTTAAAGAATACCAATGTACGTCCTCAAGACTTGTCTGGTATGTTGCAGAAAGACGTGATCCTATTGGTGGGCGATGCCGATACGGTGCTAAGCCGAGCAGATCTGGTCAAAACTCCAGTAGCTAATAAACAGGGAAGAGACCGTGTGGAACGGGGACAGGAGTTTTATAAACGCACTAAAACCTTAGCGGAAGAATTGAAGATTCCTTTTGGATGGAAATTCGCGTTGGTGCCCGGGGCAGGACATTCACAATCCCAGATGGCTTCTACAGTCGCAGAAATTTTGTTCGGAAGCAAATAGGTTGAAAAAGATAAAAAATAGCTGTAATGAAAATAAAGAAGATTTATGGGATATTTTTAGGCTTGATAGTCTGCTTGGTAGCCTCGTTTACTACATTTGCTTGGGATTACACCTTAGATGAGGGTAGTCCGATCGATAGGATACAAAAAGGTGTCGTGGAGTATAAGGGCAAATGGTACCATGCCGGCGATACCATATATGGGTACAAGGACTACATCAAATTGGTGGTAGGAGATGCCAAGGCACCTCTATTGTTGGGTATTCCCCATGATGGTGCCATGAAAGGTGATCCCGAGATACCACGGGTCACTAAGTCCGGTAGGGATATCAATACAAAGCCTTTTACATTGGGTATCGCAGAACTATTTAGGAAAGATGCCGGACTGCAACCGTGGATTATTATATGTGAGATTCATCGGCAGCGTGTGGATGCAAATACTTTTCCCAAGTTGATAGAAGAGCGATATGGTGTGGATACAGACGCAAGAAAAACATATGATAGCTATCACGAGTTGTTGTTATTGGCGCGCGCGACGATGGCTCGTAATTTGGCAGACACAAAAGGAGGGCTTTTTATTGATATGCACGGCCATGGACATACCTATGTCAAAGGGTATGAAGAGGAATATATCTCGCCGGTAGATGGCCAAAAGATTTTGTCCAAGTATATTCGTCAGTCCGAAGTAGCGTATGCTATATCTAATGAAGCACTTGAAAAATCAGACAGTGAATTGGACAAGTTGGCAGAATATTCGAGTATCTATGCTATCGTCAAAACCAATCCCTCTGTATCTTTGTCTCAACTGATTCGTGGGCCGTATAGTTTAGGTGCCCTTTTGGATGATGAAGGTACTGTTGCAGTTCCCGGCAGACTGATACCTGTACTGGAACGGAATGTAGAGTTGTTTGGAACAGATAAAGACGGAAAGCCTCGGCGGAGACCCTATTTTAATGGTGGATACTTGACACGTAAATACGGCTCGGCGATAAAACCTGCCGGGGGAAATATAGGTTTTCCCGATAATATATCGTCTATTCAGATCGAAACACCTGGTATTACCGTTCGAAACAACGCGGTTGTAAGGTCGAGATCGATACATCAGTTCAAACGTGCTATTATCAAATACCTCAACCATTGGTACGGCTATGATTTTCCAAACAGCGCATATCCATACACGTATTTTAAATAATAAATAGTATGCGAAGATTGATGATCTATATGTGCGCTAGACATGGGCTATACATAGGAGTATTGTCCTGCTTGATCTTGCTGACACATTGTACAAAAACGTCTGCCGAAAAGATTGAGCCTCCGAAAAAGGAAGAAGGCACCCCCGGTACACAGCCGAATCCATTGGTAGCAGAACACTGGAAAGTCGGTCAAAGGTTTTTTACCGACAACGAATGGGCTGAGTGCATGGTAGGAGATATGCCCTTAGTCCTTACCGCACCCCATGGAGGAGATATAAAGCCCGCAGGCATACCGGATAGATCCTGCCCGAATGCTAAAACAGCAAAGGACCTGTACACACAGGAACTAGCTAGGGAAATAGCGGCCGAGCTGTATGAGACATACGGTGTACGTCCCTACGTCGTCATCAATCTCCTGCACCGTAGCAAGTTGGATCCCAATAGGGAAATCGAAGAGGCCTCTTGTGGCAATGAAACAATGAAAGAAGCATGGCGTGGTTTCCAAGGCTATATCGACTCGGCTTTGTCTACGGCTGTACATCATCATGGCCGCGCCTTGTTTGTCGATCTACATGGGCATGTAGGAGACCAGATCGAACTAGGCTACTCGCTGACGGGAACCAATCTGCGTACCTTGGCCAATGGTAATGATATCACTAATCTGATCGCCAAATCTACCATGGTCAACTATATGACGAAACGATCCCCGGCGATTTTTCAGGGCATGATTATGGGAGATGCCGCATTTGGAACGCTTTTGGAAAACGAAGGGATTCCCGCCATGCCCAGCAAGCAAAAGAAAGCTCCGCTGTCGGGGGTGAGTTTCTTTAGCGGTGGGTATATTTCCGACAGATATGGCGCGGTAGCGTATCCCGGCGTCTATGGATTTCAGATGGAATGCCATCCTTCGATCAGAAATGCGGAAAGATCAGCATTTGTTAAGACTTTTGCCAAGCTTATCATGCAATATCTGGAAAATACAACATTTTAATATTCAATTTTTTTAGGACAAACACATAATTTTACAAGACAACATGAAACGAATTTCCTTATTTTTTCTCGTTACCGGGTTTTTGATATGGGGGTGCAAGCAACAGCATAAACCCGTTGCGATAGATGCCTACAATTATCAGATTGTCAAGCATGACACTTTTCAACAGGCCGCAGTATCTTCGGCTCATCCCTTGGCAAGTGAAGTGGGAAGATATATATTGGAACAGGGGGGGACAGCCATGGATGCAGCTATAGCAGTACAGTACGCATTGGCTGTGGTCTATCCGAATGCAGGAAATATCGGTGGAGGCGGGTTTATGGTCGTACATACCAAGGAAGGAGAATCCTATACGATAGATTTTCGGGAGAAGGCTCCGGGTTCGGCACATCGGGATATGTACCTGGATTCGTTGGGCAACGCTGACCTGACCAAAAGTCAGGACGGACACCTCGCATCGGGCGTTCCCGGTTCTGTAGCGGGTATGGAATTGGCCCATCAAAAATTTGGTACGATGGAGTTTGCTAAGCTGATACAACCGGCTATAGATCTGGCCGAAAAAGGTTTTGCAATCACGGAAAGAGAAGCTAAGGGGCTGAACAGGTATAGGAAAGACTTCATCAAATACAATACCCAGACTCCGGCATTTGTCAAAGAACAAGGGTGGAAAGCCAATGACACCTTGATCCAGACCGATCTGGCCAATACGCTAAAACGTATTCAGAAGGATGGAGCAAAAGGATTTTATGAGGGCGAAACTGCCCGCCTGATCGTAGAAGAAATGAAGCGCGGAGGAGGTATCATCACCGAGCAAGACCTCAAAAATTATATAGCACAAGAACGTATCCCTATTGTATTTGATTATAAAGGGTATGAAATCATCACGATGGGATTGCCTTCGAGTGGCGGTCTGGTCATTCAGCAAATGATGGAGATGATCAAACCATATCCTTTGAAAGAATATGGTTTTCAGAGCAAGGAAGCCGTCAATCTGATGGTCGAGATAGAACGTAGAGCCTATGCAGATCGTACGGAGTACATGGGGGATCCGGACTTTGTGGATGTGCCTGTAGCCAAATTGTTGGATACAACGTATATCCGTTCGAGAATGAATGATTTTGTGCCGTTGAAACCTTCCAAAAGTGAACACATAAAAGCCGGTTTGGGTAAGGAAAAAGAAGAGACAACACACTTCTCGATCATCGATCAGTATGGCAATATGGTGTCGCTGACCACCACGATCAATGGAAACTATGGTAGCCGTGTTGTCGTGGGTGGTGCCGGATTTCTCTTGAACAATGAGATGGATGACTTCAGTGCAAAACCGGGTGTGCCTAATAAGTTTGGATTGTTGGGGACAGAAGCAAATTCTATCGCTCCGGGCAAGAGAATGCTGAGTGCGATGTCACCTACGATTGTCAAAAAAGACGGCAAACCCTACGCTGTAATCGGTACACCTGGTGGTTCGACCATCATCACATCGGTATTCCAGACTTTGCTGAATATATTGGAATTTGATATGCCAGCCTACGATGCTGTCAATAAGCCTAAGTTTCACCATCAGTGGATGCCGGATCTGATCCATGTCGAGAAGAGCTTTGATCCGGAGCTACGCAAGGAATTGGAAGCTATAGGTTATGTCGTGAAAGAACGTGCAAATATTGGTCGCACAGAGGTACTGTTGATCCGTAATGGTGTGATCGAAGCCGTAGGGGACAATCGTGGTGATGATAGTGTGGCGGGATTGTAGAAAAATAAAATAACAACAACATGAAAAAAATTGTTTTGGCGGTGATCTTGCTCTATTCAGGAGTATTGGCTGCCCAACAAAAGAGTTTTGATTATTTTATCAAGAATGCAACAGTGTATGATGGTACGGGTGCGGCTGGTACAATCCTACATGTCGGCATATCTAAAGACAAGATCCAGTACGTCGGAACAGATAGTACTATGCAGGCCAAAAATGTTATTGATGGTCGAGGCTATGTCTTGTCTCCCGGTTTTATCGACCCACATACACATGCTGATCGTTGGTTGAAAGGGGACGATACGAATTATCTTTTCCCTTGGGTGGCACAGGGTGTCACGACAGTATTTGTTGGTAGTGATGGCTTTGGTACCTATGAGATCAACAAATCATTTGCTACATTTGAGGAAAAAGGCATGGGAGCAAATGTAGCGGCCTTTGTCGGTTTCGGACCGATAAGGAGCAAAGTTTTGGGCAACGATGTCGTGCAACCGGACAAGGCGGATATCGAAGAAATGAAAATCTTGGTCGAACAGGGAATGAAGGAAGGTGCACTAGGCCTTTCTACCGGGCTGCTCTATGTGCCACAGATATGGTCAAAAACTCCCGAAATCGTCGAACTTTCCAAGGTAGCAGCACAATACGGAGGTATATACGATACGCACATGCGTTCGGAATCAAACAATATCATACAAAGTATCAATGAGGTAATTACCATTGGTAAAGAAGCCGGGCTTCCGGTACATATATCGCACATCAAGATCAGCGGAGAACGCAATTGGGGACGTTCGACAGAAGTCATCGAGCTCATTGATAAACACCGTGCAGCAGGTATGGACATCACGGCCAATCAATATCCTTTTGTAGCCTCGTTGACGGGGTTGAAAAATGGATTAATGCCCAAATGGGCTTTGGCCGGAGGGAATGCCAGGATGGTGCAACGATTGAACGATCCTGAAGACCTGAAAAAGATAAAGGCTTTTTTGGTCAAACGGACGGATGAGCAAAACAAGAGAGTAGTCGTCTCTACGTTGGACAAAGAGATGCAATACCTCAATGGCAAGTCGCTGTACGACCTGTGCCAGGAATGGCAGTTGCCTATCGAAGAAGCTGCGGTCAAGCTGTTAAAATTAAAACCCTCTATCAGCGGCATGAGCTTTACAATGGACGAGCAGGATATCCTTAATTTTTCCAAACAACCCTGGGTCATGACCGGGTCGGACGGAGGAGGTTTTCATCCGCGTACCTATGCGACCTTCACACAGATCATCGAAAATTACAGTTTGGCGAAGGAAGTCTTTCCTTTGGAGTGGGCCATTCACCGTGCGACAGGAATGACCGCGCGCAAATTTAGGATCCCGAATAGGGGAGAGATCAAAGAAGGATATTTTGCCGATATTATCCTGTTCAAACCCGAAGAAGTAAAAGCACATTCGGATTTTGTTCATATAGATCGGCTTTCCGAAGGTATGCGTTATGTATTTGTCAATGGCAAACCCGTGATCGAAGAGAAGAATTTTACTAAAAAATTACCAGGACAAACTATAAAAAGAGCACAATGAGAAAATTAAATTTTGCTTTTCTGGCCTTGTTGTCAGGAAGTATGGTCTCTTGTTTTCAGCAAAGGGAAGAAAAGAAAGATGTTGACCTTTTGCCTATAGAGCAAGCTATCTTAAAGGATAGTTCAAGTTTTTATTACATCAATTTTGCACAGTACCCTACATCTTTGAAGGGATTGCCTATAGGTGTATTTGATTCGGGGACAGGAGGACTGACAGTATTGGATGCTATTGTTCGGTTTGACGAATACAATAATGCAGATAAACAGGCCGGAGCAGATGGCGTAGTCGATTTTCAGCACGAGGACTTTATCTATCTGGCTGATCAGGCCAATATGCCCTATGGCAATTACCATGCAGCCAATAAGACAGATTTGTTGCAGGAACATATCATCAAGGATTTTCAGTTTCTGTTTGGCGACAAATACTATACATCTCCGGGGGAAGGAGCCCCGCTGACCGATAAGAAACCGGTCAAAGCTATTGTGGTGGCTTGCAATACTGCTACGGCCTACGGATATAAGGAAGCTTTGGAATTTGTGAAGAAGGCTGGAGTTGATGTGCCTATTATTGGAGTCATCAATGCTGCGGTAGAAGGTACACTGAGCAAATTTGACAAGAACGAGAACGGAACGATTGGCGTTTTTGCTACGGTAGGGACTATCGCTTCGCAAGGTTATGAAAGAACTATTGCAGATGCCTTGAAAGCCAAGGGATATACCGGCAAGGTACAGGTCGTCAATCAGGGAGGGCATGGACTGGCCGAGGCCGTGGATGGAGAAGTGGACTATATCAACAGAAAGGTCGATAGACCACGTGACTCCTACAGAGGACCTGCCTTGGACAACGATAAGCACAAGATCGAAAAGGAATTGCTACCTGTGTACAATTTCAATTTTGAAGGAAATCAGATGTTGTGTGATTCAAAAAATACAGACGATTGTACGATCTTGCAAATCAATTCGGCCGAGAATTACGTCAGATACCACTTGGTGTCTATGATGAATAATCTGAAAGCAATGGAAAATCCACAGCCTTTGAAGTCACTTATCTTAGGTTGTACACATTATCCTTATATGATCAAGGAGATCAAGCTGGTTTTGGACGAGTTGCGGAATCTTCGTGATGAGAAGACCCAAACGTATCTTTATAAGGATTTGATCAGTGACGAAGTGGATATCATCGATCCCGCTATTTATGTTGCGAGAGAATTGTTTGAGGTTATGAAAGAACGTCAATTGTTCAATGATCACGGCAATATGTCGGCCAATAGTGAGTTCTATATTTTTGTGCCCAATACATCCAACAAGAATATACAACTGGATAGTTTGGGACGTTTTACCTACGATTATAAATATGGCCGCAATGCCGGTGAGATCCAGGAATATGTCAAGGCTGTACCTTTTGACAATCAAAATGTACCTCAAGAAACACTGGATAGGTTGAAGGAGATGGTGCCACAGACGTTTACGTTGATACGTAATTTCAGCCAAAATAATGCGAAGAGTACGGCGATTGCCAAAGAGGCGAAAATAAATTGATGTATTTTGTCCACTGCTTATAAACCGTTCTGGATTACGGAATGCTTTGGTTAATAAGATAACTGTCTATAAATAAAATAATATGAAATCAATAAATCGCTTTTTTACCTTAGTCTTATGCACTTTAAGTGTATGCGTACTCCTGTCCACAAGTGCCTTTGCACAGCCGGGACATTTGGTGCCTGTAGGAGGAGGTGCACTGGACAATGCTTTTATGCTGAAATTTTTGTCCTTGAGTAAGGTCAGAGAACCTCGTGTGCTGATCATTCCGTATGCTGCCAAAGATATCAATACTTATCTTAAAAAGACACAGGATAGTTTTCAAAAAGCAGGTGTAAAAGACATCCGTGTGTTGGATTTGTCGGACTCCCAACAAGCCGCAAAAGTGATCGAAGAGAGCGATATCATCTGGATGTCCGGGGGAGGACAAGTACGTCTGAGGAAGGCATTGGAAAAAGCAGGCGTAGCCGATGTCATTCGTAAAAAACATGCAGAGGGCACCTTGATCGGTGGTACAAGTGCCGGAGCAAGTGTACAAACGGATGTGATGATGGCAAGTTCGAAACGCGATCCGGAAACCAAGGTATTGATACCTACACTTTCTTATGGGTTGAAATTGTGGCCCGAAGTCATCATCGATCAGCACTTTAGCGAGCGTAAACGGTTGGAACGCCTGGAAACCGCTGTGAAGAGACATCCAAATCTGGTCGGTATCGGTATAGATGAAAGTACAGGTGTGGTATATGGAGGTGATCATAAGTTTACCGTGATCGGCAAAGGGACCGTCACGGTGTTGCGGGCAACAACCCCTCAAGCGGACAAAGACAACGTTGAGCTTAAAAAAATCATTCTCAAAGCTGGGGATGCATATGATTTGAAGGGAGAGTAGAGGTTGACAGGGAACAGTGGACAGTTGATAGTGGACAGAGGACGATGGAGAGTTGACAGGCTCCTCGCACCCCGTATCCCGCAACAGGCTCCTCGCAAGATGACAAGCAAAATAAAATTGAGAAATATATGAGATCATTTATTTGCACGATCTGTGCTTTCTTAGGTTTGGTTATGATGGCGGAGGCTCAGATCACCGAGGGCAAGGGATATTTTGAATTTTCGGATAATGAGCATCTGGAAGGTAAGAAGATGCGCATCTTTTATTATAGACCTACCGGGGATGTGACGCGCATGCCGATACTATTTGTGATGCACGGCATGTTACGTAATGCGGATGTGTATAGGGACAATTGGGTGTCGTTAGCGGACAAGCATAAGGTATTGGTCATTGTACCGGAGTTTTCCAACAAAGACTTTCCTGGTAGTCGTGCTTATAATTATGGTAATGTACTTACCAAGGGAGGGAACTCGGTGGACGAGAAGTATTGGTCTTATTCGCTGATAGATCCCATTTTTGACTATGTGGTCAAAATAACCGATAGTAAGGTACAGTTGTACGATCTTTTTGGACATTCAGCAGGCTCGCAGTTTGCCCATCGTTTTTTCTTGTTCAATAAAGATACGAAAGCTAATCGGGTCGTTGCTTCGAATGCGGGATCGTATATGGTGCTCGATCAGCATATCGCTTTTCCGTGGGGTCTGAAAGGTACGCCAGTGGATAAGGAGCATTTGCGGGTTGCTTTTGCCAAGCAGTTGGTCGTGCAGTTAGGAGAGAATGATAATGACCCGAATCATCATCAACTACCCAAGGGAAAAGAAGCTATGAAACAAGGAGAACATCGTTTCGAACGTGGACAGTACTTTTTCAAAACAGCACGGGAAGTTGCCGAAAAAGAGGGAATGTCCTTCAACTGGAGTATCCGTACGGTACCCGGTGTAGGTCATCAGAATGGTAAGATGGCCGTAGATGCCGCGGAGTTTCTGTATGGGGGAAGTAGTTGAGAGTTGAAAGTTGAAAGTTGAAAGTGGACAGAGGACAATGGAGAGTTGACAATGGACAGGCACCTCGTATCCCGCAACAGGCAAGATGATAAGAAAAATAAAATTGAGAAATATGATGAGATTATTTATTTGTACGATCTGTACTTTTTTCGGTGTATTGACGGCTGCACAGGCGCAAGAAAAGTTTTCTGGTGAAAATTACGTATTGGTCATCCATGGTGGTGCCGGTTCGATGTCTCCTAATCGTATCAAGGGAGAGGTTGAGGCTGCATACGTAGCCAAATTGACCGAAGCACTGAAGGCCGGATATGCGAAGATCAAGAACGGAGAAAGTAGTGTGGAAGCTGTGATTGCAGCTATCGAGGTCATGGAAGATTCGCCGTTGTTCAATGCGGGAAAAGGTGCAGTATTTACGCATAATGGTAAAAATGAGCTGGATGCTTCCATTATGGATGGAAAAACGAGAATGGCCGGTGCAGTGGCAGGGATCACGACGGTCAAAAATCCGATCAAGGCCGCACGTGCTGTCATGGAAAAATCCGGACACGTGATGCTGACCGGCAAAGGGGCAGAGATTTTTGCGGAGAGTGCAGGGTTGGAAATTGTTTCTCCCGAATATTTTTGGACACAACATCGTTGGGACGCTTTGCAGAAGATATTGAAAAGAGATTCGACCAAAGTAGAGCTGGATCATGATGAGAAACAAACATTTGTACCTACGGTGAAAAATCTGGATGAAAAATACGGCACCGTAGGAGCCGTGGCCAGGGACAAAAACGGAAATCTAGCTGCGGGCACGTCGACAGGAGGGATGATGAACAAGAAATATGGACGTGTAGGGGATTCGCCTATTATCGGAGCCGGTAACTATGCAAATGATCAGGTGGCTATCTCCTGTACCGGATGGGGTGAATTTTTTATTCGTACAGCTGCGGCTTACAATGTGTCGGCCCAGATGAAGCATTTGAATAGAAGTGTACAGGAAGCCGCACAGAAGGCTATCGACGAAATAGGAGAATTGGGCGGTACAGGTGGTATCATCGCTTTGGACAAGGATGGAAAAGTGGCTGTGCCTTATAATACAAAGGGTATGTACCGTGGAGCCGTCAAAGCGAACGGTGAAATAGAGGTAGCGATATTTTAAGGGAACAGCTGACAATGGACAGCTGACAATGATTAACTATTTGATTGGTTAGAAATAACATTGAACCGGTTAAACGATTAAACACTTAAACAATATAAACACTTAAACGATTAATCAGAATAACATGAATAAATTGAACATTTACTTTACACTTATATGTGCTTTTGTGTTTTTATACCATGCACCTGTATCGGCACAGCGCAGTATCAAAGATCTGGAAAGAGATTTGGAAGCCATTCGGGTCGAAAATAGCGGTGTCGGTGTGGCCATGGTCGTGGTCAAGGACAATAAGGTGGTGTACACCAAAGCATTGGGCGACAAAGATATAGAGACTAAAGCCCCTTTGAAAGAGGATGCTATTTTCCGTATTGCTTCGATCTCCAAGTCTTTTACTACTTCGGCATTGATGAAACTGGTGGAAAAAGGACAAATCAGCCTACAGGACAATGTCAGTGATCTGATCGGTTTTCCGGTGGTAAATCCTAATTTTCCGGACAAGATCATTACATTGGAAATGTTGCTCTCACATACATCAAGTATGAACGATTCGCAAAAGTACGGAAACTTGGATATTATCAATCCAGACAAGAACCCTACCTATGCCAAGAGCTATAGCGACTACCCTCCGGGTGGAGCATTCAAGTACTGCAACATGGGCTACAATCTGGCCGGAGCAATCTTGGAAAAGCTGCACAACAAAAGGTTTGACAATGTCATTCGAGATGAGGTCCTCGCCCCACTAGGTATGCAAGCGGGATTTAATGTAGATTCTTTGGATCAATCGAGGTTTGCGTCACTCTATCTCTATGACCGAAAAACGGGGACTTTTGACAAGTCTAAAGTAGCTTACAACAAGTTGCCTGTGGAAGAAAAAGACTATGTCATAGGTTATAGTGGCGCACGTTTTTCTCCTACGGGTGGACTAAAGGTTTCGGCACCGGATCTGGCTAAATATATGCAGATGCATATGAATTATGGTGTATTTAATGGAGTCCGTATCGTCTCAGAGCCATCGTCGGCTTTGATGCAAAGACCTTTTGTCAAGGTAGAAGACTTGAGGTACTACGGCCTGGGTCTACGTATTGCCCAGGATCTGATTGCTGGCGAGACCATGGTCGGCCATACGGGCTCTGCTTCGGGATTGCGCAGTGCGATGTTCTTCGAACCACACAAGAAATTTGGTTTTGTGGTCATTGTCAGTGGTATGAACACCGTTATGGAAGATGGCTACATTGCTTTGATAAAGCAGACCATAAGTACATTGCACGATTACTTTATAAAGAAATAAGTAGTATCCAAACCTTATGGGTCTGTGGATAAAAACAGTAAAAAAACATATGAAAACTATACATCTAACACTAACTTCCTGCTTTTTGTTACTGTCGGCATGTTTTGGGTATGTGGCCGTAGCAGGAACAAATTCTTTAGAGAAGAAAGATTCTGTAGCCACCTACAAGGAGCTCGGTAGAATTGCTAAAAATATCACCCCGGCCATTCAGATCGCTTACCTGCACGATGGTCAGGTCGAGCATTACGATTATGGTTATAAGGATATTGCAAAAAAAGATGCTATCGACAGCCAGACCATATTTCAGGCAGCTTCGTTGAGCAAAGTGGTGGCCACTTACGCCTTTTTGATTTTGGTAGACAAAGGCATATTGGATCTGGATAAACCCTTATGGGAATATTATGAGTACGATCGATTGGCTAATGACCGTTACAAAAAACTGATGACAGCTCGCCATGTCCTGACTCATCAAACAGGACTGCCCAATTGGACCAAGCCAAGAGGTGCAGAATTGAAAGCAGCGTTTAAGCCAGGGACGGATTACAAGTATTCGGGAGAAGCCTATCAGTACCTGCAATTGGTAGCAGAGAAGCTTACGGGCAAATCTCTGGATGAGATTTGTGCCGAGTATATTTTCAAACCTTTTGGTATGGAAAAATCTACGTATGTCTACAATCAGAAGCTTGAAGATAATATCACTATTGGCCACAAAGATATGGAGTCTACGAATAGGGTGCACAAATTCAGCAACGGAAATGCGGCCTTTACCTTATACACGACTGCCGACGAATACATGAAATTTGTAATAGAAGGTGTTTTGAACGGTAAGGGATTATCCAAAAAGCTGCACGAAGATTTCTTGACCCCTAAGGTCATCACAGCAGCCAAAGGGAAAGAGAAGGAAAAAGATAAGCATATCAAATGTTGCTTTGGTATCCGTAGCCAAGACAATGAGGCCGGAAGGGCATACTGGCATACCGGATCAAATGGAGCAGGATTTCAGTGTCTGTTTGTCGTTTACCCGGAAAGTAAAAAGGCCATCACCGTGTTTACAAATTCGAATAAGGGCCGTGACATAAATCCAGATGTGCTGGAGAAGTTTTTTGGGAAAGATCAGACCTATTGGCTGACACAGCGGTAAGAAGATAGATTCCGTAGAGACGCGATTAATCGCGTCTCTACTTTGGAAAAACCTATAAGAATCTCAAAACCTTATAGGTTTTTTTTATTTTTGATCTATGAAAATAAAAAAACCGGAAATTCGGGAGGTCAATATTATCCGATATGTGCAGCCTTTTCGTGAGGGCGGCTCCCTTCCTGCTTTGGTGGATGCAGATGATGGGTTCAGCTATGTAATCAAATTCCGCGGAGCAGGGCAAGGCAAGAAAGCGTTGGTAGCCGAGCTGATCGGAGGGGAATTGGCAAGATTTTTAGGCTTGCGGATGCCGGAAATGGTTTTTGCCGAATTGGATGAGTCTTTCGCCCGTATGGAACCCGACGAGGAAATCCAGGATCTCTTGCGGTTTTCGGTTGGAAAAAATCTGGGCGTACATTTTCTGAACGGAGCTCTTACTTTTGACCCGATTGCCGATACGGTGACAGCGGAGGAAGCCTCCAAGATTGTCTGGTTGGATGCCTTGCTGATGAATGTGGATCGTACGGCCCGCAATACCAATATGTTGATCTGGCATAAGGAACTTTGGTTGATCGATCATGGAGCGTCTCTGTATTTTCACCATTCATGGGACAATTGGAAGGATCAGGTAGCCAAGCCTTTTGTGCAGATCAAAGATCATGTATTGTTACGGAAAGCTACACGTTTGCGTGAGATAGACCAACAGTATCGAGGTTGTTTTTCAAAAGAAAATATACAAAGCGTATTGAGCGTAATCCCTGACGAGTGGCTCATAGACGAAGGCAGGGACCTCTCGCCTGATGGCGTACGGCAGGTGTATGCCGATTTTTTGATACAGCGAATAGCACAATCCGAAGTATTCATTCAACAGATCGAGCATGAACGAGAGAACAGTATATGAGTATGCCGTGGTGCGTGTGGTTCCTCGTGTGGAGCGGGAGGAGTTTGTCAATGTGGGGGTAGCCTTGTATTGCCGTAGACAGCGGTTTGCAGCGGTCAGGATACATGTGGATCGGGACAGGTTAAGAGCTATTGACCCGGATGTGGATATTGATCTGATCGAGCGACATCTGGAATCTTTTCAACGTATCTGTGCAGGTGAGCGGGATGGGGGACAAATTGCCCAATTGGATCAGGCAGAACGGTTTCGCTGGCTTACGGCCAAACGGAGTACGATGATACAGTGTTCGGTGTCGCATCCGGGGTTGTGTGTGGATGCACAGCAGACGTTGGATGAATTGTTTGCGAAGTTGGTTTTGTAGGAATAAAATGGGTATGTCCTAAATTTTTTAACCACATAGATACATAGGTTTGAGTTTTTTAGTCAAGACTATATAGAGGCACATAGTTCCGAAGCAAAGCTGCAGTCTATGTGAAATCTCTAAAGAGATTTATATGTTTTCTTTTCATAAACTTAAATAAGATGACTATGTTCCTATGTGGTTTTTAATAGAATTAATTCTATAAGATTGGTCGCAATTGTTTTATCTTTGAATAGTCAATATCGAAAGAGATGGAAGAATTTTACAAGCAACTGTTTTTAAAACAACTGGAAGTACAGGATATGCCTTCCAATGAACGTATTGCTGCATGGTCGACAAACCTGCTTCATCTTTTGTTTCCCGAAAGAAATTCCAGGGGATTCAAAAGTGTAGAAGAGATCAAATTGGCCTTTGAGCAGTCTGAAAATGAACTGTTTGAGTTGTTGTTGAAAACGAAGGCTTGTTCGCACTGCGATAATAAGCGCATTGCCCAAAAATTTTTCGCTGAACTTCCCGAAGTTTACGAAGTCATGCAGACCGATGCCGAAGCTATTATGCACGGTGATCCTGCGGCGCAGAGTATCCGGGAAGTCATCCGTACGTATCCGGGTTTTACGGCCATCTGCATCTATCGTATGGCACATCAGCTTTGGCAGTCCGAGGTGCCTTTGATTCCTCGTATACTCACCGAACATGCACATTCCAAGACTGGGATAGATATACATCCTGGGGCGCAGATCGGTCGATACCTGTACATAGACCACGGTACAGGCCTGGTCATCGGCGAAACCTGTATCATCGGGGACCACGTAAAATTGTACCAAGGGGTCACGTTGGGTGCGTTGAGCGTAGAGAAAGGGTTTGCGGGTACGCAGCGACATCCGATTATCGAGGATCATGTCATCATCTATGCAGGAGCGACTATTCTGGGAGGAGAGACACGTATCGGCCACCATTCGGTGATCGGTGGAAATGTATGGCTCACCAGCAGTGTAGAGCCTTATACAACGGTCTATCATCAACCCAATTCTAAATTTATCGATACAAAACCTGTCATCTAATGGGAAATATCATTGATTTTATAGGCAATACGCCATTGGTCGAACTGACCAGCTTTCACGATAATCGAAATGTACGTCTGTTTGTCAAATTGGAAGGAAATAATCCGGCAGGATCCGTCAAGGACAGACCGGCACTGAATATGATACGCTCCGCTATGGAGCGGGGCGAAATCAAAAAAGGGGATCGGCTTATCGAGGCGACGAGTGGCAATACCGGCATTGCATTGGCGATGATCGCCAGCATGTACGGGTTGGAGCTGGAACTGGTCATGCCCTCGACCTCTACGCGGGAGCGTACGTTGACGATGGAGGCTTTCGGGGCAAAGGTCACATTATTGGAAGGAATGGAGTATTGCCGGGATTATGCCGAGGAGAAAGCGGCAAAGGAAGGGCTCTTCATTTTGAACCAATTTTCCAACCCCGATAATTACAAAGCACATATCAAGACTACAGGTCCTGAAATCTGGCGGGATACAGCAGGGAAGATCACACACTTTGTCAGTGCCATGGGGACGACAGGTACGATCATGGGTTGCTCGGCTTTTCTGAAAGAGCAGAATCCGGATATACAGATTGTGGGATGTCAACCTACGGAGGAGTCTTCTATTCCCGGTATCCGCCGCTGGCCAAAGGAGTACCTGCCCAAGATATTCGATCCTTCCCGTGTGGATCGGGTCATTGACGTGGACCAAGACGATGCAGTGCGCCGCTCGAGGGAATTGGTGCGTAAGGAAGGGGTGTTTGCAGGCATGAGTACAGGCGGAGCCTTGCATGCGGCCCTGCAGGTTGCCCAGGAGCTCGAGGAGGGGGTGATCGTATTTATAGCCTGTGATCGGGGTGATCGGTATCTGAGCTCGGATCTATTTGGGTAATGACTGATTTAATATTGTTTATGAACATGTACGACTTAAGAAAGCTGCCTTTTTTGGTGGCTTTTTTTATTTTGAAGATATAATGGTTTCTGGCAGAGGCTTGGTAAACCACATTGTATTTATTATCTTTAGGCAAGGCATAAGTAATCATCGAATGAAAAATAAAATCTTATTCTTGTTTCTCTGTATATGCGTTGCGTGCAATCGGATGCCTGATGATTATAAACGGGTGATCGAAAAAGCAGGTAGCAACCGGGACGAATTATTAAAAGTTATTGCGCATTATGATAGTTTGGGGCAATGGGAGAAAAAGGATGCTGCCTATTATCTGATCGGGGCGATGGGCAATAAATATTTCTATACAGGTGAGATCGTGACGGGTTTTGATACCTTATTTTACTATATGGATTCATTGCGGCGGAATAAAATCATGAATCCGAAGAACTCCGTTTTGGTTCGCAGTAAGTGGGATCATCTTGTCCATTTGCATGGAGTTCCTAATCCTCAGTTTGCAGAAAAATATTATGACTACGAGTATTACAAGGCTACCCGGCTCATCGATCACATAGATCAGGCCTTTCGGATCAGAGATAGCATACCTTGGGCAAAAGGAATGTCAAAAACTGATTTTTATGAGTGTATCCTGCCTTATCGCATAGGTACCGAACGTCCTGAAGATTGGCATCGGCAGGTCTATGAAGCCTATCAGACATTTCGGGACACCACACAAGCTAGGGATAGGAGGAAGGCAGCTGAAGATATCTACAACTACTTGTCTAAGAGGCTGGGAATCGCTAGTGTTTTCAACAGCTATCCGTATGATATCCCATATAGTCTTATGACAATCGGGAGACGGGCAGTATGTCCTAATCTTGTTCACTATATGACTATGGTCATGCGTGCGAATGGTCTGCCCGTGTCTATAGATTATGTCCCATTATGGGGATCGAGAAACGGAGGTCATTTCTGGTGTGTGTTACATCTTGAGGATGGGGTGCCACTCCCGTTTGATGTCATTGCATCCAAATCTTTCGGAGACTTTGACTATTCCCATTACAGAGCAGCGAAAGTGTATCGCAAGGTATTTAAAATGAAAGATTTCGATCTTGAACTGCCTGTCCTCTATGAAGATGTTCCGGCTACACTGCTTGGCAGGGAACGCCTGGATGTGACCCATCTGTATACCACGACTCATGATATAGTTGTAGAGCTATATCCGTCAGCCAGGGAGAAGAACAAAAAACGTGCGGTCATCTGTACATTTGACAATAAAGAGTGGAAGGCACAGTCTTGGGGGGATATCAGGGAGGGAGGTAAAGCCTATTTCGATAATATGGGATCCGACTTGGTGTATATGGCCATGCTCTACGAACAAGGTAAATTAGTACCGGCTAGTGATCCGTTCTCTCTTAAAAGATCCGGTGAAATCCATTATATATGTCCATCAGGAGTGCAGGATATGCATTTGCTACGTAAGTTTCCACGGTTTCCGCAAATATTGAATTTAGAGAGACTCATTGTCGGGAGCCGGATACAAGGAGCCAATAAAGCAGATTTTTCGGACGCTGTCGATCTCTATAAGATCACGGAAATACCAGATAGTATAGAAGAAATTATTTTCGATCATCCGCAAAGGTTTCGTTATGTCCGTATCCTGTCAGATGGAGATAAAAGAATGAGCGTCGGTGAACTTATACTGTATGATGATAGGGACAGTGATTCTCCTTTGCAGGGGCGTAGTATAGGCTACCCAGAGACAGAGAAAGAATACGGGACGTCTTATCATGCCGTTTTCGATGGAGACCCCGGTACCTATTTCTTTACATATGGTAAAAAAATGGAAAGCTGGGCGGGCTTGGATTTCGGAAAACCGAGAAGAATTTCCAAGGTAAGATATGCTCCCAGAAGTGATACCAACTTTATATTGGCGGGCGATACGTATGAGTTGTGTGTCTGGGACGATGGGAAATGGAAATCTCTGGGCAAACAGGTTGCTTCTCACCAGTACCTGGAATATAAGCAAGTGTCTGCTAATGGACTGTATATCCTGCACAACCTTACCCGAGGCAAGGAGGAGCGTATCTTTACCTATGAGCATGGAAAGCAGATATGGTGGTGAGAAAAGCATATTTGGTTCCATTCCTGTCGGCGTGTATTATACTTTGTCTTTCGATATACCTGGAGAATAGGTCTTTTATTTTAGGCTCTGTAGCTGCTTTGATTTTTCTTTTGTTTACGGCAAATAAATTTCGCTTTTCTGCTATATCGATTTGTCTCGTTACGATGGGCTTTACAGGATTGATACTTGTGCTGGCGCTTGCCGTAAAAAGTGCCTCTACCCATGGTCGTATACTCATTTACAAGGTGTCGGCAGGTATCTTTAGAGAGCATTATCTGTGGGGCCTTGGCCTTGGTAACTTTAAGAAACAATATCTGCACTATCAGGCAGCATATTTCGAGCGGGGAAATTACAGCGAACAGGAACTGCTGTTGGCCGGCAATACCTACTATGCTTTTAATGATTACTGGCAATTTATGTTGGAGTGGGGAGTTTTTGGAGGTGTAGTGCTGTTGTTGGCTATATCTTCTATAGTCTACATGATACACAAAGTTCTTTCTTCTGCAGATCGGACAAATACTGCGTTTCTTACAGGATGTGTATTGCTGATGACCATAGCCGTAGCCGCCTGCTTTAACCATGTGTTTGAGCGGGTATATATACAGATCGTTTTCCTCTTAAGCCTAAGTGTGATCGTGTGGGGCTTTGCGAAGCAGTGGATCAAAAACCGTGTATTCTATTTCGCATGTGTGCTGTTGGGCGTATTTATGCTCTTGACTGCGGAGTTTGGACACAAGATCATTGCCCGTGAGGCTTATCACCAATGGAGGGAGGCCAATTCGTTGCGTAGGATGGGATACTTCAATCAAGCCTTTCATAATTTTGAAGTTGCTTACCCCTATTTACAGGCAGATGCAAGTTTCCTCCGCGACTATGCGGAAATGATGATGTCTGCCCGTAGATTTCACGAAGCGATCGAGATATTTGAGCAGGCACTGCCACATTGGGTAGGACACCGTATGTATATGTCGTTGGGCACATGCTACCATCAGGTCGGAAGGTATGATGAAGCCGAACGGACATTTTTAAAATCCGTATACATGGTGCCCAATCGTTTTGAAAGCCGCTTTGCTTTATTTACCTACTACATAGAGACTGATCGGAAGGAGGAGGCATCCTATTGGGGCAAATCCATCATGGAGCTTCCGGTCAAGGTACCTTCCGCACGGGTAGATATGATCAGGAAGGATGTACAGCGATTGCTCATGGAGATAAAATGAGGTGTCGTTTTTACATAAATACCCGTATTTTTTCATAATGTATAATAAATGGCCGTTTTGTAATTTTATAAAAAAAATAATAACTTTTGGTAAATAAAAAAAGAGTGTGTATATTTACGGTAACGTAAACATGGATATGCATGTATACTCGTGTCAAACACTAACTTAATACACCCTATTATGAGAAGAAAACCATTTTTAATTTTATTGTGTATGTTAGGGCTATTTGTCTTTTCATGCAACAAGTGGATCGTCAGTGAGACGGGTCAGGAAACGATGTACGCAGTGGTACAGGATCCGGCTCTGGTGAAGGCTGCGCGGCAACATTTTAACAAATCACTTCGTCAAGCAATGCTTGACAGTCTGGAAGCAAAATTTGCCCCGTCGACTGCTGCCAAGAGTGGCCTGGCATCCCAACCGAAACCGAGGGTCTATGCGCTGTGGCAGAAGGCCTGGACGACAGCAAAGGGGGAACGCCAGATCGTAGAGGTGCCTTTTCATTCCTCCCATAGGTTGGTATCGCTTCTTAGCATCAGCCGTGACAGTCTGGGGTACAAGCCCGATCGTACCATGGTACAGACGATCTTTGACCGATTGGTGATCGTCCGGGAGCATTCGAGATCAGGCTTGGTGTCCAAGATCGTGCGCTACCATCCCGACCGCTCCTATCTGGAGAAGCACAACTACGATATGAGCCACCTGCACTTGTACGGTCTAGGGGACTATACGGGATACCTGGAGTATCTCACGTCCACGGGCAGCCGTAAGGCGATCATCCGCGTGGTGAATGGACGTCCTGTGCGGAAGTATAGCGGCAAGGGCAAATCAGCTTCCAAGCGTCAGGAGTCCCGGGGTATGTCGATCATGTCGGACGGGTACTGGGATTGCATAGAAATATGCGAGGACATCATACAAACGATATGTGTGGGCAACCCGGAAGACCCCGATAACCCTGAAGACGAGATCTGTAGCGATGATGTCGTAGGACAGGATTGCTATGACGATTGTGAATGGGTGGAGGAAGAGGAACCGGATTATTGTGACTTTCCTGAAAACTGGGAAGAATGTTATGGGGATCCAGAGGGGCCGGAGGAACCTGAAGAAATACTCTTAGATACACTTAAAATCGCTCCATCGAATGATCCCTGTGGAGGGAAAGCAGCTGTGAATGAACGGTTAAACAAAGATACTATCTCATCCTCTATGGATACTACAAGGTCTAGGATGAACAATAACTTAGTAAATGGTAAAAAAGTAGAATATGGATTTGAAACTTTGTTGACTGATTTGTCTAGTAAAGAGTTTAAAGTGAATCCTGTGAAAACATCCAATAATCCTGCTGGGGTTAATTTAGATACAAGATGGTCTCCTCTGGATGGTTATACGATAGGTTATACCCATATACATCCATCTAATAGTGCGCCGTCTCCTTCTGATTTATTTTTTGGGTCACAATGGTATAGTTCTGTCCCTACTGCGGAACAATCAATTTATAGTAGTTATTACACTTCGACTGTTATGACCGATGACTATATTTACGTTATTACCATAAAGAATACTACTCGATGGTCTGGAATAGACCTAAGTGTACAATCAAATAGAGATGCAGCAAACGATGAATATAGAAGGTTAACACATGAGTATATGAAAACGCTTGGCTGGACTAATAGTGTCGAGTCACAGCTGAGTGCTTTGTTGGAGATGTACGGCAATACGGTCAATATATATAGGTCTCCTGTGCAAAACACCTTGGATTTTCAACCATTACAGTTAACTCTTGGTGGGCCGATTGTCAATCCTTGTTAATTGAATTGTAAATTTTAAATATATAGAAATGAGATATAAAATTTTAATAACATTAAGCATTTTCATTTGTACACTGAAATATGCTAGCGCACAGACCTATATTTCGGGAGTAGGGGTTATTCCGTTTAACAGTGTTGCCACAAGTAGTTATCTACCTGATTCGGTAAGAATTTCCTATAGTTTGGCTTTATCTAAAATAGATTCATTTAAAAGGGCTGGCGAACTGTCGATGACAAGTGCAAGGATGAGCGGCGAATATTTTCTGATCGATAGTGTAGTTTTTAATATAGCCGTGCGTCAAAGAACTGTCAATAATGAATTTAGTCCATTGTCCAAAATAAGGGATACTTACAGATGGATGGCTGCCGCAGGTGGAGATTCGGAAGATGTCTCTGCTATCTATTATGATAATATCAGCACTTATTCGAATTTTGAAGCTTTGATTTCGTACTTTAAGGTTTCAAATTCAAGCTCATTCATCATTCAGGATACTGCAGGGCAATATGTATGTATGGGAAGTATTTATCATAAGGTTAGCGATGCTAATACGGCTCATTCTTTACTGACGCAAATATTAAACAGTATTACATTCAACTAGGAAGAATGGTATGAGGTCTTTTATATATAACAATCATATCAAGCAATATCTGATTCTTTGTAAAGAAACCTCATGTTTTTTATGAAAAGCCTTCGGAAGTTCAAAAACTTCCGAAGGCTTTTTTTACTCTCCAGTGACAAGGTGTCAAGAAAACTGTGTAGGTCACACCGTATACCTATCGAGGTATGTCGGCTGTGTCCGGCACAGGCGGAGAATGGAACTGGGCATTTGATTACACTAAATACTAATATACTGGATTCTGCAAGTCAAGAATATATTTTAGTTACAATGTACCATGAGGTTTTACATGCTTACCTTTATTCTCTTAAACAAGAATTAGGAGCGGTGGCATTTCAGCAGAATTATCCGACTATTGTTGAGTATAGTCCTTTACGGGAGGACCCAAGTATTTGATTGGTCACGAGGATTTTGGCGAGTATTTACAGGATTTAGCAGATGCAATAATATCCTATAATCCAAATATTAGCCCTTACGAAGCCATGGCTCTTGCCAAAGCAGGAATTGTTGATCCTGCCGGAATTACACAGTTTGAGAAGAATATAAATATGAATTTTAAAAATTCAACATATGGAACAGATTGTGATAATAATCCATAATTGGATCAAATATATTTTCCTAATTGTCGCAATACTCTCTTCTAGTCATGGATCAGGACAAATAAAGTATTTTGTCTTGCGGGACAACAACACGAGATATAGCATGAAAAACTATGTTCTACGTACAGAGAGCCTTTATCCTTTCTCCGGTCAGGTGGAGTTGTATAATCTGTTCCTAAAAACCTGCCTTCGGAACTTCAGGATATAATCCTTTTTTCTGTATTGCCTAATCTTGAAGGTAATGCGGATTGGGCTATCGTGAACTTAGACAGTATTGCAAAAGACACTTTATCGTACAAAAATCTGAATGAATTGAAGGAATCTTCCCTTGCGCAGAGGTTTGACAAGACTTATTCAGAAAAAACAAAGTATTTCAATGAAATTAATCTAGTTGTGGAAAGGGGTGGTAAATACTATGCTGCAAAAAACTGTTTGTTGCAGTTTTTTGCAATCAGAAACAGACCCGATCCGTTCCCCAATTTTTATGGCACGATCAATACAGAACAGTCGCCGTGTTCCATTAAAGATATGCGTGCACTGTACAAAGAAAAATATAAATCCATTTCTGATTTTCCTTTAGACAGCTACGAAACCATGTATGGTTCCTTTGATCGGATACGTGATCGCCGTGAGTACCTATCTAAGATATTTGACTACAAAGGGCAAAAGGCCTACCAGTTTTGGACTTATACGAATTGGTATCAGCAAGGTGTTTTTTATGAAGTAGATAGAGGCATAGACCGCTTTGTATATATACCTGAAAAAGGTATTGTAGGCGGTTCCTTTGATTTTTATTTCTACTTTCATCGTAAAGATATACAACTAAGTATGGTACGGTTTTCTGAAAACATCTATGCAGAAAAAGTGATGTTGGCAGAGGGAATTGAATAACGTAAGGTAATCATCCGCATAGTGAATGGCTGGTCATTTAAAAGGGCTGGCGAACTGTCGATGACAAGTGAAAGGATGAACGGCGAATATTTTCTGATCGATAGTGTAGTTTTCAGCATAACTGTGCGTCACAGGACTGTTGATAATGAATTTAGCCCATTGTCCAAGATTAGGGACGAATTGAGATGGATGGCTATTGCAGGAGGAAATATAGAAGACCTTCCTACGATCTATTATGACAATATCAATACATACTCGGGCTTTGAAGCCTTAGTTTCTGACAAAAATTAGTTTTCCTTCGAAAACAAGCACACGCGGCAAGCGTGCGCTATCAGAAGCAGCACTTGATCATTCGTCCCGGATAATAATCCATGTAATGCTTAATTCATTTAGTATTAAAGTCATGAAAAATATAGGATTTATCACAGCATTAATGATGCTGATAGTGAATGTATCAAACGGACAGAAGTATATCGATGGTCATAATGTGATCTCTATGCTGTCCATCGCAAACAGTTCCATATTACAGGGGTATCCGAGGTTGACAATGGAACAGGCCAATACAAAGCTTCTGGAGATCGATCCCAATACCATCAGACAGACGGCCGATGACATGATCGGAGAATATTGGTGGATAGATAGTATGTTGGTCAATATTATCCCGCGGGAGATTACTGTAAATTATCCAAAAGAAGATATGAAAGATATTCAGCTTGCCAGTACACCTACTTCCATTCCTAGACGCGACGGATCGAAGGACATGACTTTGGTTAACGACTATTTTACGGAGCTCAAGTCGGTCAATGATTTTAAGGTTTTGGTGGATTATTATAAAACAAGATCTACTCGTAAAAATTTTATCATACAAGATAATCTAGATAGATATGAAGTACAAGGTTGTATATACGTTAAAAAAACGGATAGTCTCAAAGCACATGTCTTTATCGATAGTTTGTTGAACAGCATTACGTTTAAGTAAAGAAAGTTATTTAGGTCTATTTTTTTATTAAGACATGATACCAACAGTCTGGGCTACAGGTTTAATCGTACTATGCTCAAGACGATCTTTGACCGTTTGGTGATCTTCCGGGAGAATGCTTCTTCGCCCTTTGTCTCCAAGATCGTACGCTATCACCCTGACCGGCCCTATCTGGAAAAGTATAACTACGATGTGAGCCACCTGCATCTGTACGGTTTGGAAGATTATACAGGCTATCTGGAGTACCTCACGCCTACGGGTAGCCGTACAGGGATCGTTCGTGTGGTAGATGGACGGCCGGTGAGACGTCACGCTGTGCCAAATTCTCAGGTGCTTGCCCGACGGGTGTCTTCGAAGGGTATGACGACGATGTCCGGTGGGGAGTGGGTCTGCAATGACGTGTGTGAACCCGCATACGGAACGATTTGTATCGGAGGCACTGGAGATCCTGACTATCCGGGCGATGAGACCTGTTATGATGATGTGATCGGGGAGAATTGTTATCCGGACTGTGAGTGGGTGGAAAATCCAGAGGAGCCTGTAGAGCCTGATTTCTGTGATCTTCCTGAAAACT
>Ga0182746_1000205_pt1 | contig 100709 bp, 102 predicted proteins | sample eDN3rd30CBELigOP_FD_128881 | JGI IMG/M metagenome (GOLD analysis project Ga0182746, IMG submission 128881) | Enriched Organic Plus compost microbial communities from Emeryville, California, USA - eDNA 3rd pass 30_C BE-Lig OP (version 2) (version 2) ...
CTCAACCTGCCGAAGCTTCGTGACGATCTCGTCGGGCTTGTGTCGCTTGTTTGCCATTGTGGTCCTCCTTCATGGTCAAAACCATACTTCAAGGTGGACCCGTTCAATGGGGGTGGATCACCACCTTGCCGTTGGACCACGGTTGCTCGCCTGCCCATTCGATGCAGGCTGCATAGTCCCTTGTTTCCCGGGCCGACCACGGGTCCATATAACCCGGCGAACGGCCCGCGCCCCGGCTGTCTACGCGGATGCAGACATAGCCGTCCGGCACCCATTTTTCAGGATCGACCACTTCCCAGTTCTGGTAGCGGTTGCTCGATCCCGCTTCGATCTCGGGATACCGGCTGACCATGCGCTGCCAGGATTCCTTGCGGAAATCCGAGAAATGCAACCACTTGGCATAGGGGCCGTGGCTCATGATCGTCGCGTATTTCCCGTCCTCTATAGGCTGGAATATGTCGGCGCGCAGGACAATCCCGTCGTCCATCTCGATCGGGACGTCCCAGTCGATCCGCATTCCGTCGCGCACTTCACTCCATGACTGTGCCACCCAATTTCCTCCCGTTGGCTCCCCCAAGGCGCTGCGGCCTGTTTTCGTCAAACAGTAGAACCGATTGCAATCGTGTGCAATATGGGTGCCGATCCGCTCTCGCTGCGATATGTCTTCGGCGCAAGCAGGCAGATGCCAGCCGCGGCGGCGTCGTGGTTTCGCGCGCCGCCCATCGCAATAGCCAGGCCCATTTTATGTGCCGAGCGGAAAAGCCGTTCTTCCCTAAAATATTATTCTCCCACCATTCAGGTTTGGGGCATGCCTGTTGCGTGTCTCATATGGCAGAACCGACCCGGCGGATGAAGAATGGGGTCGCACGCTTCTCACTCCGTGATGGTGACGGCGGGGAGACGATATTGACTTGCACCACATGGTGATGCACACGTATGCACAAATATGGAGATGATACTGCGGCCATCCGGTTTCGAGACTGCGGGATCTCAATGAAATGCAACCGCTTCTCCGGGCAGGCTCGCTTCTTCGCCGGCCGGAAAAGTCGAAGCATGTCTTTCGGCGAATGCTCGAAGCGCATGTTCGGCCGCGTCTCAGGGGAAGAAGCAGGAGACGACTGGAATGCCCCGTTGGTTGAAGCGCAGCGTAGCTGCCGAGGAAATCGCCGCAGACGACAAGGAAATCCGGGGGGTTGTGGAGAGGCTCATCGAGGATGTCGCCGCGCGCGGCGACGCGGCGGTGAGGGAATTGTCAGGGCGTTTCGACAGATGGTCGCCCGACAGCTTCCGCCTTGCCGAGCAGGAGATCGAGAACTGCCTGTCGAAGCTGACGGCACGCGACCTTTCCGATATCCGCTTCGCGCAGGAGCAGGTACGGAACTTCGCCGAGCATCAGCGCCGCGCGCTCGTTGACATGGAAGTGGAAACGCTGCCCGGCGTCGTGCTGGGGCACAAGAACATCCCGGTGAACTCCGTTGGCTGCTACGTGCCGGGCGGCAAATACCCGCTCTTGGCTTCCGCTCACATGTCGATCGTGACGGCGCGTGTGGCGGGCGTGAAGCGCATCGTGAGTTGCGCTCCCCCGTATGAGGGACAGCCGGCCGCCGCGATTGTCGCGGCGCAGCATCTGGCCGGTGCGGACGAGATCTGGTGCCTCGGCGGCGTGCAGGCGATCGCGGCCATGTCGCTGGGCACGGCGACGATGGCGCCCGTCGATATGGTGGTCGGCCCCGGCAATGCCTATGTGGCTGAGGCCAAGCGCCAGCTATTCGGCAAGGTGGGCATAGACCTTCTGGCCGGGCCTACCGAGACGCTTATCATCGCCGACGATACAGCCGACGCGGAGATGTGCGCCACCGATCTGCTGGGCCAGGCCGAGCATGGGCCGACCTCTCCCGCGATCCTGCTGACCACCTCCGAATCCCTTGCCCGACAGACCCTCGAGGAAGTGGAGAGGCTGCTCACCATCCTGCCAACGGCTGCCATAGCGTCGCGCTCCTGGGCGAGTTACGGGGAGGTCATCCTCGCCGGCAGCGACGAGGAGATGGTAGCCGAGGCCGACCGTATCGCCTCCGAGCACGTGCAGGTGCTGACCCGCGACCCGGATTATTTCCTCGAACGGATGACCAATTACGGCGCGCTGTTCCTGGGGCCACGCACCAATGTCAGCTATGGCGACAAGGTGATCGGCACGAACCACACCCTGCCCACGCGCAAGGCTGCGCGCTATACGGGCGGCCTCTGGGTCGGAAAGTTCCTCAAGACGGTAACCTACCAGAAGATTCTCACCGACGAGGCCTCGGCCATGATCGGGGAATATTGCTCGCGGCTATGCGTGCTGGAGGGCTTCCTCGGCCATGCCGAGCAGGCAAATTTGCGTGTGCGCCGTTACGGCGGGCGCAACATCGCCTATGCTGGTGCTGCGGAATAGCGGCTCGAATGGGGAAGCCTCATGAGTTCAGCGGAATCGCGTGCCGTCGCCCCTTCGTTCCGGCTGGATGGCAAGCGGGCGCTCGTGACCGGCGCGGGCCGCGGCATCGGCCTTGCAGCCGCCAATGCGCTCGCGGATGCCGGAGCCGACGTGACATTGGTGGCGCGCTCCGATGGGGAGATCGCGCAGGCTGCGGCGGCGATCGGGAGCACGGGCGGTAAGGCGCGCGCTCTATTGCTCGACGTGACCGATACGGCGGCCTTCCGCGCCGCCATCGAAGGAGACGGCCCTTTCGATATCTTCGTCAACAATGCGGGTACGAATCGCCCGCGGCCATTCGTGGATGTGACGGAGGAGGATTTCGACCTCATCTTCGATCTCAATGTGAGGGCCGCCTATTTCGCCGCTCAGGCCGTGGCCCGCAACATGATCGCGGCGGGACGAGGGGGCTCCATCATCAACATGTCCTCGCAGATGGGCCATGTCGGCGCGCCGAACCGCACCGTCTATTGCGCCTCCAAATTCGCGATGGAAGGCATGACCAAGGCGATGGCGGTCGAGCTTGGGCCGCATGGCATTCGCGTCAATACGCTCTGCCCGACCTTCATCGAGACGCCGATGACAGGTCCGATGCTGTCGCAGCCCGCCTTCCGCGACTATGTGATGGGGCGCATCAAGCTCGGTCGGCTCGGCTCCGTCGATGACCTCACTGGCGCGATCGTTTTCCTGGCTTCCGACGCCTCGTCTCTCATGACCGGCGCCGCGCTGATGATCGACGGCGGCTGGACGGCGGAATAGGGGGGCGATTGCCGATTCGCTGCCCGGTCAGGAGGATAGAGCGCCGCCCATGCTCAATCGGGCACGGGCAGGGCGCGCTGGTTGTAGAGCAGCTTGCGGATGCGTTCCTGCTCCTCGGTCGGCAGCTTGCTCGTATCGGTGGGGAGGTCCGCGCCGACCGCGAGGCCGCGCTGCACGCCGGGCCGGGCGCCCACCTCCTCGAACCATCGCTTGAAGTGCTTGAATTCGTCGATTTCCTGTCCCTGCATCTTCCAGTTGACGGTCCACGGATAGCTGATGACATCCGCGATGGTGAACTCGTCGCCCGCCAGATAACGCCGGTCGCGCAGCCGCATGTTGAGCACGCCGTAGAGGCGGTTGGCCTCGTCGGTGAACCTGCGCACGGCATAGGACTGGTCGCCCTGGCTGTCGCCCAGCCTGCGGAAGTGCCCGGCCTCGCCGAGTTTCGGTCCCTGGTTCGCCATCTGCCAGATGACCCACTGTATGACCTCGTATTTGCCCCGCAGATCCGTTGGCAGCAGCTTGCCGGTCTTTTCCGCAAGATAGAGCAGGATCGCGCCGGATTCGAACACACTGACCGGCGCGCCGCCACCGGCGGGTTCGGTATCGACAATGGCCGGCATGCGGTGGTTGGGATTGATCTTGAGGAATTCGGGCTTGAACTGGTCGCCGCGCGAGATGTTCACCGGGATCAGCCTGTAGGGCGTTCCCGTCTCCTCAAGAAAAATTGAGATCTTCTTGCCGTTTGGGGTTGGCCAGTAATAGAGGTCGATCATGAATGGTCTGTCCGTTCGCTGTGGTTTCTGTCGGTGCGAGGCGGCGGAGCATGGCCGGTCGCCTCATTTCGCCTCGCGGGGATGGCTGCCGGGAGCCAGATAGCCATGCGCGAACACGGCCTCCAGCTCTTGCCGCGTCGTCCCGTAGATGTCGGCCCGGTCGAGCACCCACGCGATGCCGAGCGCGCCGAGGAATAGGCTGTTCGCGGTGACAGAGGCGCGCGCATCTCCGCTTCGCTGTGCCCGGTCGAGGAATTCGCCGGTGATGGAAATCAGCGTGTTGCAGGACAGCGCCAGCGGCGAGCCTCGCTCCTTGACGGCGGCCAGCACCGGCGCGGGCAGTCCGTTGAAGCTGCGCAAGTAGTCCTGCAATGATGCCAGCCACATGGCGAGGGCATCGTCGGCGTTCGCGATGGCCCGCGCCTCGTTCGCCTGCGCGAGAAGTTCCTCCTGCCGCCCGCGCAGGGCGGCGGCAAGAAGCGCCTCGCGCGAAGGGAAATGGCGATAGAGCGTGCCGGGACCGACGCCCGCCTCCCTGGCGATCTCCTCGAGGGAAGCGCCGATTCCGCGCGACGCGAAATGGCGCATCGCCGTGCGCAATATGCGGTCGCGGTTGCGCCGTGCATCCGCGCGCAACCCCGTCCCTCGGTCGATCACAATATCGGTCGCCATCTGACGCCTCGGTGCCGGCTGGATGGGGGTCTGTCGTCGATCCTGTCTGCCGGTCGGATTGACACCATATGGAGGCAGCCTCCATATACCGTCAAGAAAAATGGAGCGGGCCTCCGCTTCGTTCATATCCATCGACAGCCATCGACCTTCGACGTAGCCGGGAGCAGAGCATGACAGCATTGTCCATTCTCGAACTCGTCCGTGTCACCGAGGAGACGGATGCGCGCAGCGCGCTCGACAATGCGCGCGATCTGGCCGCGCATGCGGAAAACTGGGGCTACCGGCGCATCTGGGTGGCAGAGCATCACAACATGCCCGGCATCGCCAGCGCCGCCACCGCGGTGGTGCTGGGGCATATCGCGGCGGGAACCAAGACCATCCGTGTCGGCGCAGGTGGCATCATGCTGCCGAATCACGCCCCCTACGTCATCGCGGAGCAGTTCGGCACGCTGGCGCGGCTGTTTCCCGGCCGCATCGACCTCGGGCTGGGCCGTGCGCCGGGCACGGACCAGATGACGCTGCGCGCGCTGCGCCGCGCGCCGGAGAACTCGGACAATTTTCCGCAGGACGTCCTGGAGCTTCAGGCATTCCTCGCACCCGCCGGGCCGAACCAGCGCATTCAGGCGGTTCCGGCCGCCGGGACCGAGGTGCCTCTGTGGATTCTTGGATCAAGCAATTTCGGCGCGATGCTCGCGGCGGAACTGGGCTTGCCCTATGCCTTTGCCTCGCATTTCGCGCCTGACCTGCTGCTCCAGGCACTGCAGATCTACCGCACCCGCTTCAAGCCGTCGGAGCAGCTTGACAGGCCGTACGTCATGGTGGGCGTAAACATCGTGGCGGCGGAAACGGACGCCGTGGCCCGGCGGCTGGCCACCACCCAGCAAATGTCGTTCACCAACATCTTCCGTGGCGCGCGGGGCCTCAGCCAGCCGCCGATAGACGATATCGAGACCTATTGGTCGCCGGTCGAGAAGGCGCAGGCCATGCGCATGCTGGCGCGCTCCATCGTAGGTTCCCCGCAGACGGTTCGCTCCGGCATCGACGCGTTGCTGGAGGAGACCGGCGCCGACGAACTCATCGTCGTTTCCGATATCTACGACCATCCTACCAGGCTGCGCTCCTTCGAGCTGATCGCGGAGGCGGCCGGTGTCCGCGCCGCCCGGTCTATCGAATCGGAACCTGCCTGAACATCCTGCATGGCTGGCGAGCGGCCGAAGGCTGCCGCTTGCGACCGGCGCGCGCGCCGGCGGCCTCCTGGACCCTGTTTTTTGAAAAGCACGAAATGGAGATGCCTATGCCGAATAGCGGAAACGAATACTCGCTCCCCGAGCATGTGGCGGCCGCGGTCGTCGCCGGAACCAATGTCGTGAAGGCCCTGAGGGAACATGTGGGCTACAGCATCGAGGATCTTGCGCTGACCTGCGGGCTGGCGATCAGTGAGATTTCGGCTATCGAGGCCGGGGAGGATGACGATCCTTCGAGGTTGCGTCGTGTCGCGGTCGCCCTGCGCGTGCCGGAGCAGGCGCTGCTTGGCCGGTGAGCCGCGTCCACCGAACAATTGAAAGGAGAATTCCATGCCGTCCGGCCTTTACGATATCCCGCTGACCACCATCGCCGGCGAGCCGGCCTCCCTTGCCGACTATGCCGGCAAGGTGCTGCTGATCGTGAATGTGGCGTCGAAATGCGGGCTGACGCCGCAATATGAGGGGCTGGAGTCCCTCTATCGCATATATCGCGACAAGGGCCTCGTCGTGCTCGGCTTTCCTGCCAACGATTTCAAGGGACAGGAGCCCGGCACGGATACGGAGATCGAGGAGTTCTGCCGTTCGGTCTACGGCGTCGCGTTCCCGATGTTCTCCAAGGTGACGGTGGTCGGTGCGGACAAGCATCCGCTCTACAAGGCGCTGATCGCGGAAAAGCCGGACGCCGTTTTCAAGCCGGATAGCGCCCTGCTGAAACGCCTGCCGCAAGGCGCTGGAGAACCCGGCGGCATCCACTGGAATTTCGAGAAATTCCTTGTGGGCCGCGACGGGACCGTTGTCGCGCGCTTCGCGCCGGACACCGCGCCGCAGGATGAAAGCATCGTGCAGGCGGTGGAGGCGGCGCTGGCCGCCTGATTTGAACCGATGCGGGACCGGGACGCTTGCGCCCCGGTCCCGCTTCCACATCAGTAGAACAGTGTCTGGACGTGCGTGTATTCCTTCGGCCCGTCCTCGCTGGTTTCGCGGCCTGATACAGTCCGTCGGCATTCGTCTCAATCAGGACTGCGGGCCGCTCGAATAACAGCGGCCGTGAGATGCCGGATTCTTGACTTCCGGTATCGGCTTCTCTAACTATGTATACATGATCCGGGCAAGCTGCTCGCCAGCCCACGGCGATAATGGCAGATACCGGAAATCCATGACCAAGACTGTATTCATCGGGAAGCGTTCGGCTGCTGCCGGCGGCTGGGGTGCCCTCAAAAGTTGCGGCAAGCAGCTCCTTGCCAGCGGCTCGCCGCTCGCGGGCGCGCGCACCATGCTGAAGGCCAACCAGCCCGACGGCTTCGACTGTCCCGGCTGCGCGTGGGGCGACCCGGAGCACGGCTCCTCCTTCGAGTTCTGCGAGAACGGCGTGAAGGCTGTCGCATGGGAGGCGACCGACCGTCGCACCAGGCCCGATTTCTTTGCGGACCATACCGTCGGCGAGCTTCGCGGCTGGAGCGACTACGATCTCGAGCATCAGGGCCGGCTGACCCATCCGCTACGCTACGACGCGGCGAGCGACCGCTACGTGCCGGTGGCGTGGGAAGATGCCTTCGCGGAGATCGGCGCGGTGCTCAATAGCCTTGGCGATCCCAACCGGGCCGAGTTCTACACGTCGGGCCGCGCCAGCAACGAAGCGGCCTTTCTCTACCAGCTTTTCGTCCGGCTCTACGGCACGAACAATTTCCCCGACTGCTCGAACATGTGCCATGAGGCGAGCGGCGTGGGACTGCGCGAAGCCATCGGCGTCGGCAAGGGAACGGTGCAGCTGGAGGATTTCGAGAAGGCGGACGCCATCTTCGTGATCGGCCAGAATCCCGGCACCAACCATCCCCGCATGTTGAGCGACCTGCGCGAGGCGGCGAAGCGCGGCGCACGCATCGTCGTCCTCAATCCGGTCCGCGAGCGAGGTCTGGAACGTTTCGCCGATCCGCAGGACAAGCTGGAGATGCTGCGTGGCGGCGCGGCGGACATCGCCAGCCATTACTTCCAGCCGCGCCTCGGCGGCGACATGGCGGCCATTCGCGGCATCGCCAAGGTGGTGTTCGCCGCCGATGACGAGGCGCTTGCCGCGGGGCGGCCCTCGCTTCTCGACCGGGAGTTCCTTGCGCAGCACACCGTCGCCTTCGAGGATTACCGCGCGGCGGTGGATGCGACGGGATGGGACCAGATCACCGACCAGTCTGGCCTCACGCGCGCCCAGATCGAGCAGGCTGCGCGGATCTATATGGGCGCGGAGCGCGTCATCTGCACATGGGCGATGGGTGTCACGCAGCACCGCCATTCGGTCGTGACCATACGCGAAATCGCCAATCTGATGCTGCTGCGCGGCAATGTCGGCAAGCCCGGTGCGGGATTGTGCCCGGTGCGCGGCCATTCCAACGTGCAGGGCGACCGCACCGTGGGCATCAACGAGAAGCCCGCTCCGGCCTTCCTCGATGCGCTGGAGCGCGAATTCGGCTTCGAGGCGCCGCGCCGCAACGGCCATAACGTGCTGGCTGCCATCGGCGCCATGCTGGACGGCAGCGCGCGGGCCTTCATCGGGCTGGGCGGCAATTTCGCCCGCGCCACCCCCGACAGCGCGCTGGTGTCGAAGGCGCTGGCCTCGCAGAAGCTCACCGTCCACATCGCCACCAAGCTCAACCATTCCCATCTGGTGCCGGGCGAGGTCGGCTTCGTGCTGCCCTGCCTTGGCCGCACGGAGATGGACGTGAATTCGCGCGGCGAGTCGCAGCTGGTCAGCGTGGAAGATTCCATGAGCATGGTGCATGGCTCGGCAGGCATCAACCCGCCGGCCTCGCCGTATCTGCGCTCGGAGGTGTCCATCGTCGCGGGCATCGCCGCCGCGACGGTCGGCTCGTCCAGGGTGGACTGGGCCGGGCTGGCCGACGACTACGACCTGATTCGCGAGCTGATCCAGAAGGTCGTTCCCGGCTTCGAGGACTACAACAGGCGGCTGCGCAAGCCGCGCGGCTTCCATTTGCGCAACACGGCCGCACATCGCGAATGGAACACGCCGGCAGGCAAGGCGGAATTCTATGGCGGGCCGCTGCCGGAGCTGACCGAGGCGCAGCAGGCGAAAGCGGGAACGGGACGCTTCGTGCTCCAGACCTTCCGCTCGCACGACCAGTACAACACCACGATCTACGGCATGGATGACCGCTATCGCGGTGTCTATGGCGAACGCCGCGTCGTGTTCATCCACCCCGACGACCTGGCCGAGCTGGGCGGTGCGGCGGGCGAGCGGGTGGATATTGTCGGCCAGTTCGACGACGGCGTGCGGCGAGTGGCGGAGGATTTCCGCTTCGTGCCCTACGACATCCCGCGCGGCTGCCTTGCCGGCTACTATCCCGAGCTGAATGTGCTGGTGCCGCTCGGCACGGCGGGCGAAAAGAGCGATACGCCGGCCTCGAAATCGGTTCTGGTTTCCCTGCATCGCCGCGGCGCGGCTGCCGCCTGAAGCGGCCATGACACACCTTGACGAGGCGGCGCTGACGGCGAGCTTCGAGCGCCTTGTGAAACGTGGCGGGCTTTCGCCGCTTGGCGCCCTCATCCTTGCCGCTGTGGGGGAGGGTGCCGCCGCCGACAGTCGCGGGCTGGCACGGCTGCTGGATGTCGGACACGCCATCGTGCTTAGGGAAATCGCCGGGCTGGCGGCGGCGGGGCGCGTCCTCGTCGAGCGGCGCGATCCGCGCACCATGCGCACATGGATCGCGCTTGCGCCTGAAAGAGGTGAAGCCTCCCGGTCCGGTGACGCCCGAGAGGTAACGAAGCCGGCGTCGAAAACAATTGTGCGGCGCAGCGAACTATGAAACCTTTCGCTCTGTCAGACCCTCGCTCCTTGAAGCCCGATGTCGATCCAGGCCGCTATCTACCACCTCACTCACTATCGTTACGATCGTCCGGTCGTCCTCGGGCCCCAGATCATCCGGCTTCGTCCGGCGCCGCATAGCCGCACCCGCGTCATTTCCCATTCGCTGAAGGTCGCGCCCGCCGGGCATTTCGTGAACCATCAGCAGGACCCTTACGGTAACTGGCTGGCCCGTTTCGTCTTTCCCGAGCCGGTGACGGAGCTGAAGATCGAGGTCGATCTCGTCGCCGACATGACGGTCTACAATCCGTTTGATTTCTTCGTCGAGGAAAGTGCGGAGAAATGGCCCTTCGAATATGGCGAGGAGCTGCGCGACGATCTCGTCATCTACCGCCGGCCCGAACCGGCGGAGCCACGCCTCCAGGCGTTCATGGATACTGTGGACCGCTCGGAGGCGCGGACGGTTGATTTCGTGGTCGGCCTCAATGCGCGCCTGTCCCGTGAGATCGGCTATGTGATCCGCATGGAAGCCGGTGTGCAGACGCCGGAGGAGACGTTTGAGCGCGGCACCGGCTCCTGCCGCGATTCGAGCTGGTTGCTGGTGCAGATTTTGCGGAATCTGGGATTCGCCGCGCGTTTCGTCTCCGGCTATCTCATTCAGCTCAAGCCGGACCTCGTGGCGCTCGATGGCCCGACCGGCACCGATCACGACTTTACCGATCTGCACGCCTGGGCCGAGGTCTACATACCCGGCGCGGGCTGGATCGGCCTCGATCCGACCTCCGGCCTTCTCACGGGCGAAAGCCACATTCCGCTTGCCGCCACGCCGCATTACCGCAATGCCGCGCCGATCTCCGGCGGGTATAGCGGCCATGCGGACACGAGGATCGATTTCGGCTTCGACATGCAGGTACGGCGCGTGGCTGAGCATCCGCGCATCACCAAGCCGTTCTCGGATGAATCCTGGGCGGCGCTCGATGCGCTGGGCCGCGATGTCGATGCCCGGCTCGAGGCTGGCGATGTGCGCCTGACGATGGGCGGTGAGCCGACATTCGTTTCCATCGACGATTTCGAGAGCGGCGAGTGGAACACGGACGCCGTGGGGCCGACCAAGCGTGTTCTGGCCGACACTCTGATCCGCCGCCTGCGCGACCGTTTTGCGCCCGGCGGCTTCCTGCATTACGGGCAGGGCAAATGGTATCCCGGCGAAAGCCTGCCGCGCTGGACCTTCTCGCTCTATTGGCGGCGCGACGGCAAGCCGATCTGGTCGGATGCCACGCTGATCGCGGAGGAAGGCGACAAGACGGGGGCCGATCCGCAGAAGGCGGAGCAATTGCTGAGATCCATCGCCGGCACGCTCGGCGTCGGGGACGATTTCGTCGTTCCCGCCTATGAGGACCCGGCGGAATGGATGGTCAAGGAAGGCAATCTGCCGGAGAACGTGACGCCGCAGGATTCGAAATTGAAGGATGCGGAAGCCCGCAACCGTTTCCTGCGGGTCTTTGAGCGCGGCCTTACCGAGCCTTCCGGCTACGTGCTCCCGATCCAGCGATGGCAGGCCAGGGCGTCGAGCGGCTGGCGCTCCGAGAAATGGAAGGTGCGGCGTGGCAACCTCTATCTCGTGCCGGGTGACAGCCCGGTCGGTTACCGCTTGCCGCTCGAATCCCTGCCTTATGTCCCGCCCGCGCAATATCCCTATGTGCATATGGCCGATCCGACCGTGGCGCGCGGCACGCTGCCGGATTTCGCCGCGTCTGCGGGGGGCGATGCCGCCGCCGAGCGCACGCAGCCGGTGGCTTCCTTCGCGGCTGCCGGGGACAACGCCCAGATTCAGGTCGAGCAGACATTGGGGGTGGAGGGAGCCGTACGCACCGCTCTGTCGGTGGAGCCGCGGGATGGCCGTCTCTGCGTATTCATGCCGCCCGTCGAGCGTCTGGAGGACTATCTGGAACTCGTCGCCGCCGCCGAGAAGGCGGCGCGCGAGCTGGGCATCCCGGTCCATATCGAAGGCTATGCGCCGCCTCTCGATCCGCGCATGAACGTCATTCGTGTCGCGCCCGATCCCGGCGTCATCGAGGTGAACATCCATCCGGCGTCGAACTGGGCCGAATGCGTCGCCACCACCGAGGCGATTTATGAGGAAGCGCGGCAATCGCGGCTCGGCGCGGAGAAGTTCATGATCGACGGCCGCCACACCGGCACCGGCGGCGGCAATCATGTCGTGGTCGGCGGCGCGACCCCGATGGACAGCCCCTTCCTGCGGCGGCCGGACCTGCTCAAGAGCCTGATCCTGCACTGGCAGCGCCATCCGAGCCTGTCTTATCTGTTCTCCGGCCTTTTCATCGGCCCGACCAGCCAGGCCCCGCGCATCGACGAAGCGCGCCACGACAGCCTTTACGAGCTGGAGATCGCGCTGGCGCAGATCCCGCATCCGGGCGTGGGTGCGCCGCCGCTGCCGTGGCTGGTGGACAGGCTGCTGCGCAACATCCTCATCGACGTGACGGGCAACACGCATCGCGCCGAGATCTGCATCGACAAGCTCTATTCGCCCGACGGCCCGACTGGCAGGCTGGGGCTGGTCGAGTTCCGCGGCTTCGAGATGCCGCCGGACGCGCGTATGAGCCTCGCCCAGCAGGTGCTGATTCGCGCGCTCATCGCGCGTTTCTGGAACGCGCCGCTGGAGGGGAACCCGGTCCGCTGGGGAACGACGCTGCACGACCGCTTCATGCTGCCGCATTTCGTCTGGGAGGATTTCCTCGATGTTCTGCGCGACCTGTCCGATCACGGCTTCGAGCTGCGGCCCGAATGGTACACGGCGCAGGCCGAGTTCCGTTTCCCCTTCTGCGGCGAGGTCGAGTACGAGGGCGCGAAGCTGGAGCTGCGTCAGGCGCTGGAGCCTTGGCATGTGCTGGGCGAAACTGGCGCGATAGGCGGCACCGTTCGCTATACGGATAGCTCCGTCGAGCGGCTACAGGTCAAGCTCACCGCTGCCGATCCGCAGCGTTACACCGTCGCATGCAACATGCGCCGCGTGCCGCTCCAGCCGGCCGGCGAAGCCGGAAGCTCGGTCGGCGCCGTGCGGTTCAAGGCGTGGCAGCCCGCGATGGCGCTGCATCCGGTGCTGCCGGTCAATGCGCCGCTGACCTTCGACATCTACGACAATTGGAGCGGCCGCGCGCTGGGCGGCTGCGTCTATCATGTCGCGCATCCGGGCGGCCGAAACTACGAGACATTCCCGGTGAACGGCAACGAGGCCGAGGCACGGCGGCTTGCGCGTTTCGAGGCGCGTGGCCATACTCCCGGCGCGTATGCGCCGCAGCCGGAAGTGCCGCATCGCGAATTCCCGATGACGCTAGACCTCCGGCGGTCGCCAGGTATCTGAATCATGGCTCCAAGGGGCGATCCCGCCCAGGAAAACCCCGTCGCCCGGCTGCTTTCCGCTTACCGGACGACGCCCGGCGTGCCCGACGAACTGATGGGGCCGGATGGGCTTATCCGTCCTGTCTGGCGCAATTTCATCGAAGGTTTCGCGGCCATGTCGCCGCAGGAGCTTGCCGACCGCATGGCGCGTGGCGACCAGTATCTGCGTGACGCGGGCGTGTTCTACCGGCAATACGGCTCTACCGGCACGGCCGAGCGAGACTGGCCGCTGAGCCATGTGCCGATCCTCATCGACGAGGCGGAATGGAACGCCATCGGCGCCGGGCTGGCGCAGCGGGCCGACCTGCTGGAGCGCGTCGTCGCCGATATCTATGGCGAGAACCGTCTCGTCGCGGACGGCCACCTGCCGCCGGCCATCGTCGCGGAAAATCATGAATGGCTGCGGCCGCTGGTCGGTGTGACGCCGCGCTCCGGTCATTTCCTGCATTTCCTTGCCTTCGACATAGGTCGCGGCCCGAGGGGGCAATGGTGGGTGTTGGGCGACCGCACGCAGGCGCCCTCCGGCGCAGGCTTCGCGCTGGAAAACCGTATCGCGACGGCGCATGTCTATTCGGAGCTTTACGCGCGCTCCAACACGCATCGCCTCGCCGGTTTCTTCCGCGCCTTCCGCGACACGCTTCAGGGTCTGCGCGACGGCGAGGACAGGGTGGGCATCCTGACGCCGGGGCCGATGAACGATACCTATTTCGAGCACGCCTATATCGCGCGCTATCTCGGCTTCATGCTGCTGGAAGGCGAGGACCTGACCGTGCGCGACGGGCAGTTGATGGTGCACACGGTGGCCGGGCTGCATCCGGTCAGCGTGCTGTGGCGCAGGCTCGATGCCGCATGGGTGGACCCGCTGGAGCTCAACGATGGCTCGCGCCTCGGTACGCCGGGCATGCTGGGCGCGGTTCGTGCCGGCACGGTGACGATGGTCAACGCGCTCGGCTCGGGCATTCTCGAAACCCGCGCCTTCCTTGCCTTCCTTCCGCGTATCTGCGAGGCGCTGACCGGCGAGCCGTTGGCGATCCCGAACATTGCGACATGGTGGTGCGGGCAGCAGGCGGAGCGCGACTATGTGAAGGCGAACGCCGCCCGCATGGCTGTCGGCAATGCCTTCTCGACACGGCTTATGTTCGAGCTGGACGGCGTTTCCGCCATAGGCGGCAGGTTCAGCGACGGGATCGCGCGCCCTCTCGATGCATGGATCGACGAGGGCGCGGGGCAGCTTGTCGGACAGGAGGCGGTGAAGCTCTCGACCACCCCGGCGCTCAGCGACGGCGTGCTGGTGCCAAGGCCGATGAGCCTGCGCGTCTTTCTCGCGCGGACCCGCGACGGCTGGAAGGTCATGCCCGGCGGGTTCTCCCGCGTCGGCCGGTCCGAGAACGCGGCGGCGCTGGCGATGCAGCAGGGCGCGGCGGCAGCCGATGTCTGGATCGTCAGCCGCGGTCCGGTCCCGTCCGACACCATGCTGGCGACGGCCTCGCAGCCATTCGCGCGGCAGCCGCCCGCCATCCTGCCCAGCCGTGCCGCCGACAATCTCTACTGGCTCGGCCGTTATGTGGAGCGCACCGAGCACATCGTCCGGCTCCTGCGCGCCTATCATGTGCGGCTGGCCGAAAGCACCGCGCCGGACACTTCGCTGCTTGCCTATTGCGGCGACTACCTGACCATGCTCGGCGCCGATGTGGCGGACACCATGCCGGAAGCGATCGCGGAGGCGATCGCATCGGCCACGGCGGCGGCGGGCCACGTCCGCGACCGCTTCTCGTCGGACGGCTGGATGGCGCTGGTCGATCTCGCCAAGACTGTGGAGCAACTTCGCGGCGGCGTGACCGCGGGGGATGACATGTCCCGCGCCATGAGCGTTCTCCTGCGCAAGCTGTCCGGCTTTTCCGGCCTCGTGCACGAGAACATGTATCATTTCAGCGGTTGGCACTTCCTCAGTATCGGCCGCGCGCTGGAGCGTGCCTACGGCACGGCGGCGCTGCTCGCCCGTTTCGCCGATCCCGACGCGCCCGAAGGAAGCCTAGACCTTGCCGTCGAGGTGGGCGACAGCGTGATGACCCACCGGCGGCGCTACGCCGTCGCCACCAACCGCGCCACCGTGGTCGACCTCCTGGCGCTCGACCCGATGAACCCGCGCGCCGTAATCTACCAGCTCAAGGAGATTGCCGGGCATATCTCCCATCTGCCTGGAGCCGAGCCGCACAGGCAGCTTTCGCCGCTGCAAAGGGCGATGCTGAAGCTCGAGGCAGGCGTGGCGGTTTGCGTGCCGGACTCGCTTGGCACGGCTGAGCTCGACGGCTTCTGCGGGGAGATCGCCGATCTTTCCGAGCGAATCGAAGCGGCGTATTTCCGGTAGACAGATGCTCTACGACATCTCCCTGCGCATTTCCTACGCTTACGGCAACTCGGCCGAGGCCAGCCGCCATATCGCCCGTCTGGTTCCTGCCGACCTGCCGGGCGAGCAGCGCCTCGTCGCCGGCACCCTGACCGCCTCGCCGAAGCCCGACGAGTGGATCAACATCACCGACTTCTTCGGGAACCGTGGTGTCGAACTGGGCTTCGACCTGCCGCATACCGCGATCTCGCTTTCGGTTCAGGCGCGCGTGGACCGCCATCAGCGCGGGGTGGGCCTCGACGTGTCGCCGCCGCTTCTCCAGCTCGCGGAGGAAATAGCTGGGTATCGCTCTCTCGACGCATTGGCTCCCCATCATTTCGTTGGTCCTTCATTCCGCGCGCCGCTCGACGAGGCGACAACACGCTACGCCCGCGAGATCGTCGACAATTGCGGCAGTGCGCTGGAAGCTGTGAAGGCCATCGGCCTGGCGCTCCACGGCGACATGGTCTTCGATCCCGACGCCACGACGGTGGACACGCCGATGCAGGAGGCGTTCGAGCGGCGCATCGGCGTCTGCCAGGACTTCACCCATGTCATGATTTCCTGCCTGCGTGGCGTGGGCATACCGGCAGGCTATGTGAGCGGCTTTCTGCGAACCATTCCGCCTCCCGGCAGCGAGAGGCTGGAAGGAGCGGATGCCATGCATGCATGGGTCCGCGCGTGGTGTGGCGCGGATATGGGCTGGGTCGAGTTCGACCCGACCAACGGCATGCTGGCGAATGACGACCATATCGTCGTGGCGCGGGGCCGGGATTATGCCGATGTCGCCCCCGTCAAGGGTGTCATGCGCACCGCGGGCTCCCATACCAGCACCCATTCCGTCGACGTCATTCCCGTGGGTGACGCCGCCTGATATTTGCATGGCGGTATTTAGACAAGATTGTCCGACAAATTTTTGCTTGCAAAGAAGGCCAAGGGGACGTTCTGTCTTTCCAAAGCCGGCTGCGAGGGGTATTTTTCAGTCGCCGGCCGGCTTTGCCGCCGATCCGGCAGGAGGAGCGATGAATCGATGCCGGCGAGCGAGCTTGCCCTGCGGCCTTTCATTTTCCTTGTTGTTTATGTATCGAAGGTCGCACTATGAACGTCATGACGAAAGCCTCTCCCACATCGGTCCTCGCCGGAGCGATCGACTGCGATGTGCATCCGCCACTTCCGCGCCGAGCGGATCTGCTGCCCTATGTCGACAATTACTGGCGCGAGGTCATGATCTCGCGCGAGATCGACGTACTGGAGCTGACCGGCTTTCCCGAGCGCACGCGCCCCTATATGCGGCCCGATTGGGCTGGTGAGGGCGACCCGCTGGAGCGCATGCAGCGCAACCTGCTCGATCCGCTGGACCTCGGCCATGCGATCCTGAATGTCGTGTCGGGCGCCCACGCGCTTTTCGACCCCTACCTGTCGGAAGTGATCTGCCGCGCGACGAATGACTGGATCGCCGAGAAATGGCTGGACCGCGATCCGCGCCTGCGCGCGTCCCTGCTGGTACCGTTCCAGAACGTCGAGGCGGCCGTCGAGGAGATCGAGCGCCGCGCCGGCGACAAGCGTTTCGTCCAGATCCTGACGCTGGCCATGACCGAACTGCCGCTCGGCCGCCGCATCTACTGGCCTATCTACGAGGCCGCCGAGAAGCACGGCTTCGCGCTCGGCGTCCACGCTGGCACGAATTTCCGCTCGGCGCCCAGCCATAGCGGCTTCCATTCCTTCCTGATCGAGGACCATGTGGCGATGCCGCAGGGCTTTTCCACGCAGGTGGCGAGCCTGATCGCCGAGGGCGTCTTCGTGAAGTTCCCGAAGCTGAAGGCGGTGATGATCGAGTCCGGCGTGACCTGGGTGCCGCCCTTGATGTGGCGCATGTCGAAAGACTGGCGCGGCGCCCGTGTCGAGGTGCCGTGGGTCAAGGAGGCGCCGGCGCATGTGATCCGCGAGCATGTCCGCATGACTTCGCAGCCTTTCGACGGCCCGGACGATGCCGCCGATCTGGAGCGTGCGCTCAGCCATCTGCTCAGTGACGACATGCTTCTCTTCTCGTCCGACTATCCGCACTGGCATTTCGAGGGCTTCGACGTCCTTCCGGCGGGCCTGCCGGAGAAATTGCTCGACAAGGTGCTGCGCGGCAATGCTCTCGCCACCTATCCTAGATTGGGAGGAGTGTGACCTATGGAAAACACAGTCATCGAGCGCAGGCAGGTCGCCGACCAGAAGATTGGCGTGGTCGACTGCGACATCCATCCCGCGATGGCGAGCCGCGATGACGTGGTGAACTACGTCCCGCTGCGCTGGAAGGAGCATATCCGCGACTACGGCATGCGGAACGGCAATCCCTTCCTCGGCGCGCAGATTTATCCGCGGCTGACGCCGGGCGGCGGCCAGCGCCGAGACGCATGGCCGCCGAGCGGCGGGCCCCCCGGATCGGACCTCGCCTTCCTGCAGAAGCAGCTTTTCGACGAATGCGGCATCGATGCCGGCATCCTGCAGCCGCTCAACCCGGTTACGGTGTCGTTCAACCAGGAAATGGGCGTGGTGCTGTCCAGCGCCATCAACGACTGGCAGCTCGACAAATGGTCCGGTCCCGACCCGCGCCTCAAGGCGTCGATCGTGGTGCCGCAGGAAGATGCGAAGGAGGCGGTGGCCGAGATCGACCGCCGCGTCACGGATCCGCATTTCGTACAGGTCATCATGCCGCCGCGCACGCTGGAACCGGCTGGCCGCAGGCGCTACTGGCCGATCTTCGAGGCGGCGGAGCATTACGGCCTGCCCATCGGCCTGCACACGGGCGCCTTCGGCTATCGTCCGAACACGCCTTCCGGCTTCACGTCCTTCTATATAGAGGAGCATTTCGCCGCCTCGAACAGTCTCCAGACCGTGCTCTACAGCATGATCTTCGAGGGCGTGTTCGAGCAGTTCCCGCGGCTGAAGGTGGTGCTGGTCGAGGGCGGCTTCTCCTGGGTGCCGTCGCTTGCCTGGCGCATGGACCGCGAATGGAAGCGCATGGGCAGCGAAGTGCCGCATGTGAAGCGCCGGCCAAGCGAGTATATGCGCCAGAACATCTGGTACACGACCCAGCCGATCGAGGAGCCGGAGAACAACCGGCACCTGCTCGACATATTGCGCTGGATCGGTACCGACCGCCTGATGTTCTCGACAGACTATCCGCATTGGGACTTCGACGATCCGCGCTTTGCCTTCAAGGTGCCGCTGAACGCCGCCGAGAAGGCCCAGATCTTCCGCGACAATGCGGTGTCGGTCTACAGGCTCGACCGCTAGTTCGGCCCGGCGCTGGAAAAGAAACGCCCGGTCCTTGCGGCCGGGCGTTCTTATTTGGTCCTGAAAATCAGGCCCCTGGCCAGGGCAGGAAGTCGGCCTCCCTGAACTCCAGTCCGAAGCCCGGCGCGTCGGTTGGCACGATGCGCCCGTTCTTCGGCGTGGGGAAGCCCGGCATGGGCGGCACGTCCTCCAGCGGCACGCCCGGCGCGGTCGGCAGCCAGTATTCGGCGATGGGTGATTCCGTCAGCGCATAGGAGAAATGCAGCCCGGCAGGCGTGCTGCCGCCGGCATGGGGCACGGTGGGTATGCCTGCTGCCTCGCCGATCGCATATATCTTCAGCCCTTCGGTAAGTCCGCCGCACCACCGCAAATCCGGCTGGAATATATCGACGCAGCGATGCTCCATGAGCTGCCGGAACGCCTGCCGCCCGTGATGGTCCTCGCCGGTGGCGATGGGAACGGTCGGGAAGGATTTCTTCAGCTCGATATGCCCTTCGAGGTCGCCCGGCAAAAGCGGCTCCTCCAGCCAGCGAAGCCTGTAGGGCGCCAGCCGTTCCATCACCTGCACGGCGAACTGCACATTGTAGGACATGTTAGGGTTGATCATCAGCTCGGCGTCAGGGCCCACCTTCTCTCGGGCCTTCGCGACCTTCTCCTCGAGCCTGTTCAGCCCTTCCAGCCCGTCCGTGTAGTGGGCGGGGTTGGAAATCTTGAAGGCGCGGAATCCCAGCTCTTGCGCCCAGTCGAGATCGTCGGTGGTGGCGTAAAGCTCGACGGCATCGCGCGATGGTCCACCGAGCAGCGAGTAGACGGGCTTTCCGAGCAGCTTTCCCTTCAAATCCCACAGAGCCTGGTCCACGGCGCTGCGTGCGATGCTGGCGAAGCCGCTCGACCCGAATCGCTGCGAATAGCGCCACATCAAATCATTGTGGAACTCGTGGGCGAAGCAGTCGCGGCCGGTGAGCAGCGGTGCGAAATGATTGCGGATGATGACCGCCGCCACATCGCCCCAATGGCCCTGTCCGATGCCCCACGTGCCGTCTTCCACGGTGATCTTCACCCAGAATTCGGGGTGGATCAGGCCCGGCAGCTCGGAAATGAGCCGCGAGAATTCCCTGTGCATGTTGATGGGGAAGGCATGAGGCGCGCTGTCGATATAGGACGGGCGGGTGCGCTTCGGGTGAGGCTGCTGCGCTGGCCGTTCGAGCCGGCACACCTCGATTGACGTGATTTTCATGTTCCCTCCTCGGATCGGTCGCTTGCCCTTAGCATCGTGGCGCCGCTTTTCGCCAGCCATTGGCGCCGACGGACGGCGGGGAAGGTGCGTGGCCGGATTTTCTCCAGAGTGACTCCGCCGCCGTGACGGCCGGCCCGGTTGACGTAAGGAAATATCCGGTCACGAAAAGGAGGCTTGCGCCAGATTACCTTTAATGTGCTAAACCAAGGCCAGCACCCGTACGCCATAGGGAGGAGCCGGATGCAGCATTTCGCAGGCCCCGCGGAAGCGAGGGAAGAGACCCTGTTGGATATCCGTGACCTGTCATTGTCGCTGCGCGACGATCAGGGCTGGGTGCAGGTGCTGAATAATCTCTCGCTTTCCGTGAAGCCGAAGGAGATCGTCGGCGTGGTGGGCGAAAGCGGCAGCGGCAAGTCCATGACTGCGCTTTCGGTCCTCAAGCTGCTGCCCGAGCGCGATTCACGCCTGTCCGGCAAGATCATGTTCGACAATCAGGACCTCGCTTCCTGCAGCGAGAGCCAGATGATGCGCATTCGCGGCCGCCACATCAGCATGATCTTCCAGGAGCCGATGAGCGCGCTCGATCCGGTTTTCACGGTCGGGGGGCAGATCACCGAAACGCTGCGCCGCCATTTCAAGCTCAGCCAGAAGGAAGCTGAGGAGCGGACGGTGGAGGCGCTCGACTCCGTCGGCATCGCCGCGCCCCGCCACGTGGCGACGCTTTTCCCGACGAGCCTGTCCGGCGGCATGCGCCAGCGCGTCATGATCGCGATGGCGCTCGCCTGCAAGCCTAAGCTGCTGATTGCCGACGAGCCGACCACCGCGCTGGATGTGACGATCCAGGCGCAGATCATCGACCTCATCAAGAAGCTGCAGCGCGACGAGGGCATGTCCGTCCTCTTCATCACCCACGACATGGGTGTCGTGGCCGAGGTCGCCGACCGCACGGCGGTGATGTACAAGGGACAGATCGTGGAGGCGGGCGACACGCGGGACATATTCGCGAAGCCTCAGCATCCGTACACGCGGTCCCTGCTGGCGGCCGTGCCGCGGCTGGGCTCGATGGAGGGTATCGGCCGCCCCATGCGTTTTCCTGTCGTGGACCGCGAGACGGGGCTGTCCGATACGCCGAGCCAGACGGCGGACACGGTTTCTTCCGGCGCGCCTGTGCTCGAAGTGAAGAACCTCACCACCCGGTTCAATGTCCGCGGCGGTGTGTTCAGCCGCGTCATGAGCCGCGTTCATGCGGTGGAGAATGTGTCCTTCAGCGTGCAGCCCGGCGAAACGCTGGCGCTTGTCGGGGAATCCGGCTGCGGCAAGTCCACCACGGGCCGCTCCGTACTGCGCCTGACCGAGCCGATGCGTGGGTCGGTCCGGTTCGAGGGCGAGGATTTCCTGGCGCTCAATGCGGAGCAGCTCAACCAGCGCCGCCGCCGTATCCAGATGGTTTTCCAGGACCCGTTCTCCAGTCTCGACCCGCGCATGACGGTGGGAGAAATCATAGCCGAACCGCTGATCGTGAACCGGCTGGCGAGCCGCGCGCAGGCCAGGGAGAAGGTAGCCGACCTGCTCGAACAGGTGGGCCTGACGCCGTCGATGGCGCGGCGCTATCCGCACGAATTTTCCGGTGGCCAGCGCCAGCGCATCTGCATCGCCCGCACGCTGGCTCTCGAGCCGAGCGTCATCGTGGCCGACGAATCCGTTTCCGCACTCGACGTTTCGGTCAAGGCGCAGGTCATCAACCTGATGCTCGACCTGCAGGAGCGACTGAAGCTCGCCTACCTGTTCATTTCCCACGATATGGCGGTTGTCGAGCGGGTCAGCCACCGCGTCGCCGTGATGTATCTGGGAGAGATTGTCGAGACGGGGCCGCGCGAAGCCATATTCGGCAATCCGCAGCACCCCTACACGCGTCGGCTTCTGTCGGCGGTGCCGATACCCGATCCGGCTCGACGCTTCCAGCGCAGGGCTATCTCCAACGATGAGATCAAAAGCCCCATTCGTCCCGTGGATTACGTGCCCCCCGAGCGTGAATACAGGGAGGTTTCACCCGGACATCGCGTGATGGTCTGGGGTGAGGAATGGGAGGCGAGCGCATCGCGGGCGCGCCCTTTGCCTGAGACGGGCAGCGTAACTCTTTGACAGGAAACGGATGGTGGGCGGCGTGGGCCGCCCTGCGGCTGACGGCCAGTGAAGGCCGTCCACAGGTATAAGAGGAGAGAATATGACCAAACATTCGCAAACGAGGATGCCGGGCCTGACCCGGCGCACCCTGCTGGCCGGCTCTGCCGCGCTCGGCGGTGCGCTCATGCTTCCCGCACAGGTGCGCGCGCAGGCGGCGCAGCCCACGCGTGGCGGCACGCTGCGGATCACCATGCCCTACAATCCGGCTGCCATCGACCCGATGACGGGCCGCAACCTGCCGGACTTCAATACGCTCTACGCGATCTACGACGCGCTGATCGACTTCGACCCCGATACGCTGGAGCTCAAGCCGGGCCTTGCGAAATCGTGGAATTTTCCTGATCCGACGACGCTTGTCCTCGATCTGAACGAAGGCATCGAATTCCACGACGGCACGCCGTTCAATGCCGAAGCCGTCAAGTTCAACCTCGACCGCTTCATCAATGACGAGCGTTCCAACGTGAAGTCGGACCTCACCGTCGTCGACAGGGTGGAGGTGACGGCTCCCAATCAGGTTACGCTCAAGCTGAAGATTCCGAATGCGGGCCTCCCGGCGATCCTCTCGAACCGCGTCGGCTGCATCATTTCCCCGGCCTCGATCAAGGCGGCGGAAGGCGGCAACGTGGACCGCAACCCCGTGGGCACCGGCCCGTTCAAGTTCGTGGAGTGGCGCGACAACGACGTGATCCGCGTCGAGCGCAACCCGAATTACTGGCAGGACGGCCTGCCCTATCTCGACGCCATCGAGTTCAGGATCATCAACGAACTGAACACCGGCGCGCGTGCCGTGACGGCCGGCGAGGCCGACCTCGCGCTCAATCTTGCCGCCCAGCAGATCGCGGTGGCCAAGCGTTCCAACGATGTCGTGGCCGTCGCTACGCCGTCGCTGGTTTTCTACACGGGCAGCTTCAACTACGCGATTCCGCCGCTCAACGACCTGCGCGTGCGCCAGGCGATGAACTATGCGCTCAATCGCGAGGACCTCAACCGGGTGCTGATGCTGGGCCTCGGAGAGCCGACCTCCACGCTGTTCCCCAAGAATTTCTGGGCGACCGACCCCGAGACGGCAAATTTCTACACGCACGACATCGACAAGGCCAAGAGCCTGCTTGCCGAAGCAGGCTTCTCCGGCGGCCTCGACATCCCCACCTGGGGCTGGCCCGACCAGGCATCCGTGCAGCGTCAGGAGCTTATCGCCAGCCAGCTTGCGGAAGCGGGGATACGTCTCAAGATCACGCCGGTTCCGCCCGCACAGGCCATGCAGAGCTTCTTCATCGAGAAGCGCGGCATTGCCATGCTGGCGCCGCAGGGCGGCTTGCCGGACCCGAGCCAGATCTACGAGCGGCTCTTCGCGGGCAATGCACTGCGCAATGCCGGCAAGGTGGAACTCGATGGCTTCCGTCCGCTGATGGACGCCACGGTTAACTCGTTCGAGCCCGAGGCGCGCAAGCAGGCATTCCACCAGCTGCAGCGTTTCGTCATCGATCAGGCCCTGCACCTGCCGCAATATACGTCGGCCGGCATGGCGATCCATTCGCCGAAGGTGAAGGACTTCAAGTTCGGCCTCATCACTTCGCCCAAATTCCACCGGGTATGGATGGAGGCGTAAGCCTCCGGTTCCACCAAAGGCAGATCGACGGGAGCATCGGCATGAGCGGCATTACCGGCATGATTGTACGAAGACTTTGGCAGCTTTTGCCTGTCATGGTCGTTGCAACCTTCGTGGTGTTTTCGCTGGTCTACCTCGTTCCCGGCGATCCGGCGATCATCATCGCGGGCGACTACGCGACGGAGGAGCGCATTGCCGAAATTCGCCAGATCTTCGGCTTCGACAAGCCGATGATCGTGCAATACGGCGTGTGGCTGACCAATGTCCTGCAAGGCGATCTGGGCAAGTCGCTCTATTCGGGCGAAGCCGTCACAAGGCTGATCGTGGACCGGTTGCCGCACACCATGCTTCTGGCCGTCTACGGCCTCGTCATAGGTGCGGCGATCGGTATTCCGCTCGGCATCCTTGCCGCTACCAAGCAGGGTGGCTGGGCCGACAAGGTCATCACCACGCTGGTTTCGCTCGGCGTGGCGGTGCCCAATTTCTGGCTCGGCATCCTGCTGGTGTCCTTGCTGGCGCTCGGATGGAAAATCTTTCCCGCTACGGGCGCCACATCCTTCTTCGACAATCCCGCCGAGGCCATATATTACGCGACGCTTCCAGCCGTCGCCCTCTCGACGGGCGTGGTCGCCGTTCTTGCGCGGCAGGTTCGCAGCGCGCTTCTGGAGGTGCTGGGCTCCCAATATATCCGCACCTTGCGGGCCAAGGGGCTGAGCCAACGCTCCATCCTGTGGAAGCACGGGCTGCGCAATGTCGCGGCGACGATGCTGACTATCACCGGCCTTCAGGTGAACCGGCTTTTCTCAAGCGCGGTGGTTCTTGAAGCCGTCTTTGCGATTCCGGGGCTGGGCAGCCTCATCAGCTATTCCGCGCTCAACAAGGATTTCCCGGTGGTGCAGGGCGTCGCGCTCTTCCTCGTGGTTTCCGTCATCCTGACGAACCTGATCGTCGATGTGGTGAGCGCCGTGCTCGATCCGAGGGTGGCTGCAGCGACATGAGTACCACAGACGTGTCTTCGACTCCTTCCGCCAAGACGAAAGCCGTCCAGAGCCGCTTCAATCTCTGGGCATGGCTTCGCTCCGACCCGCGCGCCGCGATCAGCCTGGGCTACCTGACGATATTGGTGCTCGCCTCGATCTTCGCGCCCTGGATCGCGCCCTATCCGCCCAATGAGCAGAACCTCATGGACCTGCTGATGCCGCCGAGCGGGGCGCATTGGCTGGGCACCGACGATCTGGGCCGCGACACGCTGAGCCGCCTGATCTGGGGCTCGTCGAACGCGCTCTACGCAGCCTTCCTGTCCGTCGGCATCGGTGTCGCGATCGGCGTTCCCGTCGGAGTGTTCATCGGCTTTGTCGGCGGCTGGATCGACGAGGTGCTGAGCCGCGTCATCGATGCGGTCCTGGCCTTCCCGCCTCTCGTTCTCGCCGTTGCCGTGACCGGCTCGCTGGGCATCGGCCTCACCAACGCGATGATAGCGGTTGGCTTCGCTTTCGCGCCGGTTCTCGCGCGCACCATGCGCGCGCAGACACTGGTGGTGAAGAACGCGCTCTACGTCGAGGCCGCCACCGGCTTCGGCGCTTCGCGCCTGCATCTCATCGTCCGGCACATCCTGCCCAACGCCATCCAGCCGGTCATCGTGGAAGTGACGCTCATGCTGGCCGTGGCGCTTCTGGCCGAGGCGAGCCTGAGCTTCCTGTCGCTGGGCGTCCAGCCGCCCGAGGCGAGCTGGGGCGGCATGCTGGCCCGCGCCTATCACTACATGGAAGTATCGCCCGAGCAGATGTACGCGCCGGGCCTAGCGATCCTGTTCACGGCGCTCGCCTTCAACACGCTGGGCGAATCCATCCGCGTGCTCCTCGATCCCACCATCAAGCGGCGCTGAGAGCTTCAGCGCCGCCCGCGACCATTCCTTCCAGGGCCGAATGGAACGTCCATGAAGATCACCGACGTAACCCTCAAGATGTTCCTGTGGGATGGCTTCAAGCCGGTCGTCTATGGGCCGAACGTGCGCTCGAACGCGACGAGCAGCGAGATCGGGCTGGTCGAGATTTCGACCGACGAGGGTGTCAGCGGCTTTTCCTTTCTGGGTGCGTCCTATTCCAGCGCGAGCCAGGACGCGCAGCGTTTCATCGACATGATCAAGCCGGTATTGATGGGCGAGAACCCGCTGGAGCGCGAAAAGCTGCACAAGCGCATGTGGGGCCGTCATCGCGGCGCGGGCGTGCGCGCCGTCGCCGCCGCCGATGTCGCGCTGTGGGATCTCGCCGGCCGGGCCGCCGGCATGCCTATCCATGCGCTGCTCGGCACTTATCGTGACAGCATCCTCGCCTATATCAGTTCGCCGGCGCATGAGACGAACGAGGGCTATGTCGAGGAGGTTCTGCACTGGAAGGAGCGCGGCGCGAAGGCCTACAAGCTGCACATACCGCTGCCGTGGCAGCGCGACGTGGCCGCCTGCACGGCAGTGCGCGATGCCGTCGGGCCGGACTTCACGCTGATGCTCGATGCGAGCTGGGCCTATGACTATCCCACGGCCATCAAGGTCGGGCGCGCTCTGGAGGAGCTGGATTTTCTCTGGCTGGAGGACCCGCTCGGCGAGTGGGAGGTGTCGAACTACGTCAAGCTCAAGCAGAAGCTCTCCATTCCGCTGATGGCGACCGAATTACCCTTTGCCGGGCTCGAAACCTATTCGGTCTGGCTGATGGCGCAGGCGACCGACTATCTGCGCGGCGGCGTTGCAGCGAAGGGTGGCATCACCAATGCCATCAAGACCGCGCATCTGGCCGAGGCGTTCGGCATGAATTACGAAATCCATCACGGCATGAACTCGATCAACAACGTGGCCAATCTGCATGTCGCTATGGCCATCAGGAATTGCGACTATCTCGAGGTCGTGACACCGGAAGCGAACAACAAATACGGTCTCGTCGAGGATCTCGAAATCGACCGCGACGGCCTTATCCATGCCCCGACGGAGCCCGGCCTCGGTGTCGAGATCGACTTCGACTTCATCGAGAAGCGGAAGCTGGCGATCCTTTCATAGGGCGCCTTCGGCAGAGGGCGTGAAGCGATTTTTGCGCCAGTTCGCAGCCCTTGGGCGGGTATCGCTTCACTTTCAAATGAAGCCTGAACGGCGCGGAGATATGCCGCGCGCGAACCTCCGGGGCGGCGCCTGTTCCGAAGCCCGGATCAAGCCCATCATCATCGGGAAGCCGTGCAGCCGAGCTGGGCCGTGATGCTGTCCGGCTTTGCGTGCCGCTTCGTTATAATTCTACTCAATAGAATTTGATTTTGTTGATTGACGAATCCGCGCTTCGATGCAACTGTTCGCGCGGAGGAGAAAATGCGCATCATGTCGAAGCGGAACGCACACGAGGTTTCGGGCCTCGCGGATGCGTCCGGGATCATCGCGCCGATTTGTTTCGGTCCGGGCGGGCACGAGATTTGCGCCGCCGGCTCCACGGTGACTGACACTGTGCAGACCGGCGCGCCGCGCCGCATATCGTCAGAAGGAAGTTTACATGCAGCATGATTTTCTCGACCGGCTTTGCGAGGCTGTGCGCCGGCCCGTGCTCATCGGCGGCGCGGAGCAGCGCCGCCTGATCACGCGCGCCGTCACCGATACGCTCGGCGTGGCGGCGGCGGGCTTCGTGGAGCCGGTGACGCGGAATTTCATGGTTGCCTATGGCGGCGAGGGGCCGCGCGCATGGTCGGGCGAGGCGTGCGAAAGCGCCGAGGCGGCTGTAATGGTGAATGCCGTCGCCGCTCACGCGCTCGATTTCGACGATGTCTATCTCGAAAGCATGGCGCATATCAGCACCGTGCTTCTGCCTGCGGTGCTGCGCGCATCGGGCGACGATCCCGAGGATGTGCTGACGGCTTTTGCCGCCGGCCTGATCGCGGCCAAGGCGGTGGCGCGCCGTGTCGGGCAGGGCCATTACCGCAAGGGCTGGCACGGCACCGGCACCATCGGCGCCTTCGCCGCCGCCGCGGCCGTGGGCCGGCTCGACGGGCTTGACCACGGCCAGATGGCCAATGCCTTCGCGCTCGCCGCCGCAATGTCCGGCGGTCTTCAGGTGAACTTCTCCACGCAGGCCAAGCCTGCCCATGCCGGTTTCGCCGCGGTGGCGGGTACGCGCGCCGCGCGGCTTGCCAGGGCAGGCGTCAACGGTTCGCGCGAGATATTTTCGCAGCGCGGCTATCCTGGCCTCTATGGCATCGGGGACGGCGAGGAGGAGCCGGGCGACGATGCGTTCGACCTGCGGCCTGATCTCATCTCGGTGAAGCTCTTTCCTTCCTGCTATGCGGGCCACCGCATTGTCGGCATCGCGCTCGATGCGCGCGACGCCGTGGGTGAGGCGCTTTCCGGCGGCGATTTCCGCTATCGGCTGAGTGTGCCCGCGGGCAGCATCACCGCCCTGAAATATGACCGCCCGGCCAATGGGCTCGAAGCGAAGTTCTCCGCCGCCTTCCCCTTCGCGGTAGCCGTGGTGGACGGCCCGCCCACGCTCGACAGCTTCACGGACACGGCGGTGAAGCGCGCCGACGTGGCGGCGGTGATGGAGCGTCTCGACATTGTGGAGGACCAGTCGCAGCCGAGCGGCGGCGACATCGAATTCGGCAAGGTCGAGCTGACGGTTTCCTCCCCGTCGCGCCCGCCGGAAACCTTCACCCGCGCGGCCCTGCCGGGCTCGCCGCAGGACGCGCCGCGGCTGGATGCGTTGCAGGCAAAGCTCAATACCTGCATCGGCACATTCGAGGCGTGGTCGGGCAGGCCCTTCCCCATTCTCGAACAGGCGGCGGACCTGGGCATCAATGACTGGCTGGGGAGGAACTGAACGAGGTGAGAGCGAGCCGCGCGAATGCGGGTGAGAAAATGCGCTGCCCGGCCTGACCGGGCGGAACCACTGATCCAGGCACACAGGAGAAAAGTATTGAGCCTGCAAATGATTGATATCGTCAAGATCCTGCGCACGCCGCTGGAGCTGAACGGCAAGCCGGGCGAAAAGGTGCTCATCGTCACGGACACGCGGATGGAGCCGATTCTATGGGAATCCCTCGCGACGGCGGCCAATACGCTCGGCATGGAGCCGACGGTGGCGATCATGACGCCACGCGCGACCCATGCCCTCAATCCGACCAGCGCGATCTGCGAGGCGGCGCGCGACCCCGGCACGGATATCGTCATCTATCTCACCAGCACCGCGCTGGCTCATTCGCCGCTGACCGAGGATCTGTTGCAGCTCGGCAAGCGGCACATCCTCATGGAGGAGCTGACCACCGGCATGCTGGCTCCCGGAGGTCCGGCGACCGCCGACTATCCGGCCATGAACATACTGGGCAAGAGGATCGAGAAGGTATTCAGCGAGGGCAGCAAGATCCATGTCACCTGCCCGAACGGCACCGACCTGACCGCCAGCATCGAGGGCCGTGTGGGTCGCTGCATCGCCGGCACCGTCTTCAAGATGCGCCCGAACGGCGGCGGTGGCTGCGCCTTCCCGGACGGTGAAACGCATGTGTGCCCCGTCGAGGGCACCGGCGAGGGCCGCGTCGTGTTCGACCTCACGGCCCATTCCGTCGGCGCGTTGAAGGAGCCGATTATCCTCACCGTCGAGAAGGGTTGGGTGACGAAGATCGAGGGGGGGGCGCAGGCGGCGGCATGGCGGCGCATCATCGAGACGCATGGCGACAAGAACACCTACAACGCGCCGGCCGAGATCGCCATCGGGCTGAACCCCAATGTGACGCCCACCGGCCTGATGCGAACCGACAAGAAGATGTACGCGACTTCGCACATCGGCATCGGCGACACGGTGGCGCTGGGCGGTACGTGCCACGCCAAGCTTCGCCTCGAAGGCGTGATCAGCAAGCCGGCCATAAGTGTCGATGGCCAGCAGCTGACGCGCGACGGCGCCATCATTATCTGATCCCGCGCGCGTGGGGCGCATCGGGAGGGAGGAAGAGTAAGGACGCTCAAGCGTCGTTGCAAACCGAGGAATTGCCGTCCCGGAGGATGGGGGGCAATTCCCTGATCAAGGGAGGTTAATAATGGGAAGCATGTTTCGCAGTCTTGCCTTGGGGGCCGCCATGCTGGCGGCAACGGCGCTCCCCGCGCTGGCGCAGGATAATTTCTTCGCCGGCAAGAACATAACGCTGATCATGGGCCTGGGCGCCGGCGGCAATGCCGACATTCTCGCCCGCAACATCGCCCGCTATCTGGAACGGCACATTCCGGGCAATCCCACCATCGTCGTGCAGAACCTGCCCGGCGGCGGCGGTCTGCGCGCCACCAACGAGGTATACGGTTCGGAACCCGACGGCCTCAGCGTCTATTTCGGTCCGTGGGATCCGTTGGCGCAGATCCTGGAATCGCCCGAGCTGCGCGCGAAATATGAGGAATTCGGCTTTGTCGGCGGCACGGCTGACCTTCGCCTCAACCAGATCCGCAAGGATGTGGTTCCGGGCGGGCTGACCAAGCCGGGCGATGTCGTCAAGGCGACCGGCACGATCCTGACCGGCGACCTCAACGCGTCGAGCCCTGCGGGTCTGCTCGGGCGCATGTCGATGGAGGTTATCGGCGCGCCGGTCAAGCTGGTCACCGGCTATAATGGCGGCTCGGAGGTCTATGCCGCCATCCTGCGCAACGAGATACAGATGCAGAATATCGGTGTCTCGACATGGCGCACGCGCTCGGTCGATTTCGTCAAGAGCGGCACCGGAATGGGCCTGTGGTATTTCGTGCCGGTCGAGGATGACGGCAGTTACAAGCCCAATGCGCTGCTGCCGGAACTGCAGCCTTTCCCGGACGTCTACAAGGAAGTCCACGGCAAGATGCCGGAAGGCCCGCTCTGGGATGCGCTCAACTGGTATACGAAGCAGATCGGTGAAATGACCTTCGTCGCGCTGCTGCCGCCCAAGACGCCGGAGGACCGCCTCAAGACGCTGCAGGATGCGTTCGTCGCCGCGATGAACGATCCGGAATTCGTAGCCGAGTCGGTCAAGACCAGCGGTGCTCAGCCGGCCTATATAGACGGCCAGCGCGGCGCGTCGATCTTCGCTGACCTCGCCAACGTGACACCGCAGGTCAAGGAGACCATGAAGGCGGTCATCGAGGCCGGCAACCAGTAAACCTCTTTCGCAGCCGGCGGGCGGATCGAGCCGGTTCGCCCGCCGGTTCAACATCCGGGCTTTCGGCCCGCCAGAGCGGCATCCGATTTGCCGAAAGCGTTGGGCGGCGGTCAGCCGCTATCTTTGAGGGAACGGCCGCAGGCCGGCGGAATCAGATGGTTTTCGAGATGCTGATGAGCGGCCTCGCCCAGGTCGTGGCGTGGCCGGCGATCGGCTACATGATGCTGGGCGTGCTGATAGGCGTGGTGATCGGCGCAGTGCCGGGGCTGAGCGGGATCACCGGGCTGGTGCTTATCCTACCCTTCACCTTCGGCATGGACCCGGTGCCCGCCTTCGCCATGCTGCTGGGGGCCTATGCGGTGACGGCGACCGGCGACACTATCACCTCGGTTCTGCTCGGCGTGCCGGGCACGGCCGCAGCGCAGGCCACCATCGTCGATGGCTATCCGCTCGCCAAGCGCGGCGAGGCGGGACGCGCGCTCGGCGCAGCCTACACCTCCTCCATGCTGGGCGGCATTCTTGGCGGCGTGTTCATGGCGGTGGCGCTGCCGCTTATCGTGCCGATCATCCTTCAATTCGGTATGCCGGAATTCTTCCTGCTGGCGATCCTCGGCCTGACTATGGTGGGGTCGCTCTCCGGCCGCTCGCTGATGAAGGGACTGGGCGCGGCGGCGATCGGCCTGATCTTCGCCACTGTCGGCTATGCGCCGGTGCAGGCCATACCGCGCTACAGCTTCGGCAGCGAATATCTCTATTCCGGCCTGCCACTGTTGCCGGTGGTACTCGGCATATTCGGCGTTCCAGAGCTGATCGAGCTGGCCAGCAAGCGCCTGTCCATCTCCGACATCCCGCGTGAACAGTCGGCCCACGGCGGCGTGCTGCAAGGCATAAAGGATACCTTCCGCCACTGGTGGCTGGTCATACGCAGCTCGGCCATCGGCGTCTATGTCGGCATCGTGCCCGGCATCGGCGGTTCGGTGGCGGACTGGTTCGCCTATTCGCACGCGGTCAGGAGCACGAAGGACAAGTCGCAGTTCGGCAAGGGAGACATCAGGGGCGTGATCGCCCCGGAGGCTGCCAACAATTCCGTACGCGGCGGCGACCTCATCCCGACGGTGGCCTTCGGCATTCCGGGCAGCGCCGGCAACGCCGTGCTGCTCAGCGCGCTGCTGATCCACGGGTTGCGGCCCGGCACCAGCATGCTGGTGGACCAGCTCGACTTCACCTTCACGCTGGTGTGGACGCTGATCATCGCCAACATCGCTGCTGCGTTGCTGCTGATGGCCTGCACGAACCAGATCGCCAAGCTGGTCTTCGTGCCCAGCAACCTTCTGGTGCCGGGCGTCGTCGTGCTGATCTTCATGGGCGCTTTCATGGAAAGCGTTTCCATCGGAGACTGGATCACGCTGTTTCTCGCCGGGCTGCTGGGACTATGGCTGAAGCAGGCCGGATGGCCGCGCCCGCCGGTGGTGCTCGCAATGGTGCTCGGCCCGATCACCGAGCAGGCGCTGCGCATCAGCCTGCAGGCACATGGGGCCGCCTTCCTCCTGCGGCCCATCGCGCTGCTGATCGCGGCGTTCATCGTGGCGACGCTGCTCTACTCGCTCTACGGCTATGTGAAGCGGGTGCGGGCGAAGGCGGAGAAGATCGAGGCCGGCGACGGGTTCGAGCGCAACCCGCTGCTGTCGCTTTTCATGTCCGTATTCGGGTTGGCCGTTTTTATAGGCGCGCTTGCGCTCGCCCAGGAATGGCCGCGCTCGGTCAAGCAGTTCCCGCAGATGATCGCCATCGCGGCAATCGTGATCTTCGCCGGTGCGGTATTCAACGACTGGCGCGAGAGCCGGGCCTTCATGAGAACGCATGGCGGGTTTGGGGCGGCGGTACGGGCAGCTGCGAGCAGCGCCGGCATCGTCACCTCGCTGCCGATCATCGCATGGTTCGCAGGGATCATTGTCTGCGCGATCGTGATCGGGCAGGAAATCACTCTGATGCTGTTTGTTCTGTCATACCTTCTCTTGCAGGCGCGCGTTTCCTGGCAGGTATGGGTGCCCTACATCTTCGGAGCCGCGCTGGTGATCTTCGGCCTGTATGACCGGCTGGTGCATGTCTACTGGTACCGGCCGCTGATCCCGCTGCGCCAGATGATCGGATTCTGAGCCGCGCGGCGAGTTGACATTGGAAGCTTCAGGAACGACTGGAACTGGAAAAGCGGTGATTGCGGAACACGGAAGAATGGCGAAGACAGCCGGTGCGATTGTGGATGGTCCGATCCTGAGATCGGTGCGGCTGATCCGGCTCCTCACGGAGATAGACGGCGACATCTCCGTCAAGGATGCCGCGCGGCATCTGGAACTGCCGGAAAGCACCACGCATCGCCTGCTGCGGCTTCTCCAGCACGAAGGCATGGTCGCCAAGAACCCGCTCACCTCGCGTTACCGGGCAGGGCTCGATCTGGAAAGGATGGGCTCGCTGCTTGCCTACAAGAAGGGCTTCCGCGATCTCACATGGCCCTATCTGAAACGTGTCGTGGACAGTTGCGACGAGGCCTGCATGTTCGTCGGCTATTTGCCGGCGACGCATCAGGTCAGCCTCATGGCGGCGATCAATTCATCGCATCCCCTGCGCTACGAGATGGAGCTTTACGTTCCCCATTCCGTTGTATGGGGCGCTACCGGACGCTCCGTTTTCGCCTTCCTGCCGGAGGACGAGCAGCGCATCATCTTCGAGAAGGCGGGAGCTTCGCCCGTCACCGGAGAAAAGCTGCCGCCCTGGGATCAATTGAAGGCCGATCTCGATGCCATACGCGAGCGCGGCTACGTCCTCACCCATAGCCAGAAGCTACTGGGCGCGGTCGGCATCGGCACGCCGATCCGCAACGCCGCAGGCACGGTGATAGGCAGCTTCTGCATAACCATTCCCGAGATCCGCTTCGACCCCGCAGCCGAGCCGCAACTGGCGCGATTGCTGCGGGAGCAGGCGGCAGAGTTCAGCAGGACAATCGGCTGGAAGGGATGAACGGCACGGGGGGCAGAGTGGTCAGCCGTCCGCGCGCTCCTCGCTCACATGCTGCGCCATGTCGATCAGCATGCCGCTTACATGCTCGTCGTCAAGCTGGTAGAAAATCTGCCTTGCCTTGCGGCTGCCGCGCACCAGCCGCGCGCCGCGCAGCAGCCTCAGATGGTGGCTGACCAGCGATTGCGACAGGTCGAGCGCCTCAGCGATCTCGCCTACGGCGCGCGGAGCGTCGATGCAGAAGAACAATATGCGCAGCCTCGTCTGGTCGCCGAGCAGCTTGAAGGTTTCCGCCAGGACGGAGGTGTCGGCGTGCGGCGGTCGGACTGCCTTGCTCAATGCCGCGTCTCCGGGCCGTGATGGTCGTGTTCGTCATGGCCGGAGTTTTCATGGTCGGAAGTGCCTCCCGGCGCGCTGGCATCGCCGAGCCGGCAGGTCGCGTCCGGTGCGTCGGGCCAGTCTATCGCGACGGTCGAATGCGCGATGCCGAATCGCTCCATCAGGCTTTTCTGCGCCGCTTCGGCCACCCTGCGCGGGTCCGCGTCGGGGTGCGGGCGCACATGCAGCGTGGCGAGCGCCTTGCCGGAAGTGAGCGACCAGACATGGATGTGGCTTGCCTCGTCCAGTCCCGGCACGGTGTTCTTCAGGTGCGTGCTGACCGCTTCCGGCGTGATGCCTCCGGGAGCGCCTTCCAGCAAAATATGCATGGAATTGGTGAGCAGCGACCACGCGCTGCGCAGGATGAGCAGCGCGACCACCACCGAAAGGATGGGGTCGATGGGCATCCAGCCGGTGAAATAGATGACGATGGCCGCGCCGATCGCGCCCACCGAGCCGAGCATGTCGCCCAGCACATGCAGCGCCGCGCCTCTGACGTTCACATGCTCGGTGTCGCCGCGTGACAGGATCCGGTATGCGAGGATATTGACCAGCAGTCCCATTACCGCGACGGCCATCATCGGCCCGGCCAGTATCTGCTCCGGCTGGCGGAATCGCTGCACCGCCTCGTAGACGATCCAGACGACGATGGCGAACAAGGTGATGGCGTTGATGAGGCCGGCGATCACCTCGAACCGCTCATAGCCATAGGTGCGCCGCTGGTCCGCCGCGCGTCGACCAAAGCGGAAGGCCGCATAAGCGAGCGCGAGCGCCGCCGCGTCGGTCAGCATATGGCCCGCATCCGCAATCAGCGCCAGCGAACCGGACAGGAACCCGCCCGCGGCTTCTACGATCATGAAGAAGAAGGTGATCGTGAAGGCGAGCAGCACCTTGCGCTCGTTGCCTTCGGTTATTGCGGGGGTGTGGCTATGCCCGGCATGATCGTCAGCCATGTAGCATTCCCCATTACACACATATGAACAGATATTCATATGTGTGTAATGAGTCAACCGTCCTCATGCATCGTGGGGCGCTGCGGTGGCTGCCGGGGGCTGGCCGTTTCGCCGCTTCGGGCCATCGGTCTTTCCGGGGCGCTTCTTCGCGGCCTCGGCGAGTTGCTCAATCTCGGACCGCAATGCTTCGACCTCCTTTTCGGTAAGGTGCTCGATGCCGATATAGCTGTTCTTGGCGTGCGAAGCGCGGATCAGTTCGTCCAGCTTCGCCTGCACCGCCGCGCCGTCGCGATTCTGCGTGTTCTGGATGAGGAACACCATGAGGAAGGTGACGATGGTGGTCCCGGTGTTGATGATGAGTTGCCACGTATCCGAAAAGCCGAGCAGCGGCCCGGCCAGCGCCCATGCGAGGATGATGGCCATGCAGGTGACAAAGGTGCGCGGCCTGCCGGCCAGATGCGCAACCTTGTTGGCGACGATTGTGAAGATGCGGTCCATATCCGGGAGCGTTCTGTTGAAGGCTCACCAGAACGTGGGATGGCGGCTCTTGTTCCGTCACCCTTCGACAGGCACGAATTCGGGTTGCAATTAAAGTTGATAAATATTATCCAGTTTAAAAGCGAGAATGGTCTGGCCGCACGACAGGGCGCGGCCGCCTTATGTCGAGGGTTTCAGGTGCTGCAAGGAAGTGTTGCCGAAAATCGCCGCTCCGAAGTCGAAGCGCATATCCATGCGGCGATCATGAATGCGTTTTGCGAGATGATGCGCCGTAGCGGCCTGTCGCCCATCGAGGTGATGGGGCTGACGGCACAGGCGGTGGGCACGATCTACCGCGAGGTTGCGGAAGCGCATTCCGGTCCCGATTGCTGCCCCTGCGGATGGCAGCCCCATGAAATCGACATCGGCATGCTTTGCGACAGCCTGAGCAGGGCGGCTCGCCGCGACCGGCGACAGGATCTGCGGCTCATGCGCGTCGCAGGAATGGCCTGAAGCATGTCTCCCGAAAGTGGGCAACGGTTTCGGGAGAAAGAACTGCGTAAAATCAAGAAGCCGAAGCACATGGCGCGAATCTGAAAGATCGCGGCATCATTCAGGGTCAGACCGGGTTGAAGTCCGCTGCGGAGCGGTGGGCGATTTCGACTACGATGCCCTCCGGTCCCTCGATGAAGGCGCCGCGTACGCCAGGCCGAAGCTCTTTCGGCGCTGAAATCACCTTTACGCCCTTCTTCTCCAGTTCCGTCACCGCCGCGTCCACATCGGCGACCCACATGCCGAAATGGTCGAGCCCCGCGCCGCGCCCGGAGCGTTGGCCCTCGAGCGAGGGCAGGGGCCGCGACACATAGACCAGCACGCCTCCGAGGGCGACATCGACGCGCTCCCTGCCGTCCGACTGCCGCGACCGGACCAGCTTTCCGCCGAACATGTCGGCAAGCCATTTCGCGCTTCCCTCAGGGTCGGTCGTGTAGAGATGGACGTGATCGAACCTGAATTCCACAAAGCTCCTCCCTGCTGTGGATGCCCGCTTGCCGTTCACTGTACGTTGAACATCGGCGCGGCAGCCGGGCCGAACGGTTCCTGGATGCGCCTCGTGTGGCCATCGGGAAGGCCAGCCTCGCTGGCGCAGCTGCCGCGCCAGGCGGCTCGTGCTTTTAACCGCCCGGATTTCCTGCGTCCCGTATTCCGTCCGCGATTTATCGGCCAGTCCCGGCGCGGCCGTCAATCTGCCGCATCCGTCTCGATGCGGGAGTGTGCCGCGTATCTGACCCTGGGCGCTATCCACACGCGGCGGGTTCAGCCGGCTTGACAATCCGCCCCGCGATCCGCAGGGTCTGGTTCTTCACCAGGGGGGTCCCGGCAAGGGGCTGAGATACTGCTATAGCGCGCAGTGACCCGTTGAACCTGATCCAGTTCATACTGGCGTAGGGACGGTGCGGACGCCTGCGGCTATTGCAGCAGACACTGTTCGGAACAGGCGTCTCCTCATCATTCCGGGTCGGAACTGGGTCTCCGTTGCAAAGCGAGGGAGAACCATGACTATCCATCAGCCCAAACTGCCGGCAACACCGCAGGTCACAAGCGGGCCGCTGCCTGCCTCGACCAAGGTCTACAAGCCCGGTCAAATCCATCCGGGCATCCGCGTGCCGATGCGCGAGATCGCCGTTCACCCGACCGCCGGCGAACCGCCGGTGACGGTCTATGATTCGTCCGGTCCCTACACCGATCCCGCGGTCGAGACGCGCATCGAACAGGGGCTTCAGCGATTGCGCGAAAGCTGGGTCGCCGCGCGCGGCGACGTAGAAGCCTATGAGGGCCGCCATGTGAAGCCGGAGGACAATGGCTTTGCCACCGGCGAAAGGCTGACGCCTGAATTCCCGATCCGCAACATCCCCCTGCGGGCCAAAGCCGGCAAAGCCGTGACGCAGCTTGCCTATGCGCGCGCAGGCATAATCACGCCGGAGATGGAGTTCGTCGCAATTCGCGAAAATCTCGGCCGGGAGCAGATGCGGGCGGCCATGATGCGCGACGGCGAGAGCTTCGGCGCGGCGATCCCCGATTTCGTAACGCCGGAATTCGTTCGCGACGAGGTGGCGCGGGGCAGGGCGATCATCCCGTCCAACATCAACCACCCCGAATGCGAGCCCATGGCCATCGGCCGCAATTTCCTCGTGAAGATCAACGCCAATATCGGCAATTCGGCAGTCACTTCCTCCATGTCCGAGGAGGTGGAGAAGATGGTGTGGGCGATCCGCTGGGGCGCCGATACGGTCATGGATCTCTCCACCGGACGCAACATCCACAATATCCGCGAGTGGATCGTGCGCAATTCGCCCGTGCCCATCGGCACCGTGCCGCTTTATCAGGCACTGGAAAAGGTGAACGGCATAGCCGAGGACCTGACATGGGAGGTGTTCCGCGACACCCTCATCGAACAGGCGGAGCAGGGCGTGGATTATTTCACCATCCATGCCGGTGTGCGGCTGCACTACATCCCGCTGACCGTGAACCGCGTCACCGGCATCGTCTCGCGCGGCGGCTCGATCATGGCCAAATGGTGCCTGCATCACCACAAGGAGAGCTTCCTCTACGAGCACTTCGAGGAAATCTGCGACATCTGCCGCGCCTATGACGTCTCCTTCTCGCTGGGCGACGGCCTTCGCCCCGGCTCCATCGCAGACGCCAACGACGCCGCGCAATTCGCCGAGCTGGAGACGCTGGGCGAGCTGACGCGGATCGCCTGGGCGAAGGATTGCCAGGTGATGATCGAGGGTCCCGGCCATGTGCCGATGCACAAGATCAAGGAGAACATGGACAAGCAGCTCACTGTCTGCGGCGAGGCTCCTTTCTATACCCTCGGGCCTCTGACCACGGACATCGCGCCGGGCTATGACCACATCACCTCCGGCATCGGCGCCGCCATGATCGGCTGGTTCGGCACGGCCATGCTCTGCTACGTCACGCCGAAGGAGCATCTGGGCCTGCCCGACCGCAACGACGTGAAGGTGGGCGTCATCACCTACAAGATCGCCGCCCATGCCGCCGATCTCGCCAAGGGCCATCCGGCGGCGCGCATTCGCGACGATGCGCTTTCCCGCGCGCGTTTCGAGTTCCGCTGGGAGGACCAGTTCAACCTCTCGCTCGACCCGGATACGGCGCGCGCCTTCCATGACGAGACGCTGCCCAAGGAGGCGCACAAGGTCGCGCATTTCTGTTCCATGTGCGGGCCGAAATTCTGCTCCATGCGGATATCGCACGATATTCGCGCCGAGGCGCAGAAGGAGGGCATGGCGGCGATGGCCGAGAAGTTCCGCGAGGGCGGCGATCTCTACATGCCGCTCGACGGACAGGACGGGCCTTCGCAGCGATGAACATCCTGGTGAAGGGCGCGGGCGTTGCGGGTCTTGCCGCCGCGCTCGAGCTTGCAAGGCATGGCGTGTCGGTCACGGTCGCCGACACGCGGTCCTCGCCGGAAGGCGGCGCATCATGGTTTGCCGGCGGCATGCTTGCGCCCTGGTGCGAGCGCGAGAGCGCGGAGCAGGCCGTATTCGACCTCGGCCAGTCCGCGGCGGACTGGTGGGAGGCGGCGCTGCCCGGCCATGTCGTCCGCAAGGGAACGCTGGTCGTCGCCCCGGCCCGCGATACGGGCGAGCTGTCGCGTTTTGCTCACCGAACAGCAGGCGGAGCGGCATGGCTGGACGAGGAGGGCATCGCCAAACTCGAGCCGGCGCTCGCCGGGCGCTTCCGCAAGGGGCTGTTCTTCGCGGGGGAGGCGCATCTCGACCCGCGCGAGGCCCTGTTGTCCCTTCGTCGCGATCTGGCCGCGCGGAGCGTCCGGTTTCTCTCCGGGGTTGCGCGGGACATGCCGGTTGCCGGCTTCGACCGTGTGGTGGAATGCACGGGCGCGGCGGCAATCGGCGTTGTGAAGGGCCTTCGCGGCCTGCGCGGCGAGATGCTCTATCTTCAAACGTCCGAGATAAAGCTGTCGCGGCCTGTCCGGCTGCTGCATCCGCGCCATCCGCTCTATGTCGTGCCGCGCGCGAACGGGCGCTTCATGGTCGGTGCGACCATGATCGAGGCCGACGATGGCGGGCCTGTCACGGCGCGCTCGCTGATGGAATTGCTCAACGCCGCCTATGCGCTGCACCCCGCCTTCGCGGAGGCGCGCGTGGTGGAGACGGGGGCGGGCGTCCGCCCGGCCTATGCCGACAATTTTCCCTGCGTGAGCGCCGATACGGATGCGATTCGCGTCAACGGTCTCTATCGCCACGGCTTCCTGCTCGCGCCGGCGCTTGCCGTCCGGGCCGCCGCGCTGGTGCTGGAGGAGGCAACGGGCGGGGAACCAAGGAGAGCCTTTCGATGAAGCTCATCGTGAACGGCGAGGAACGTGACGTCGCCGCTTCGACGCTGGAAGAACTGCTGGCGCTGCTCGATTATCAGGGCGAATGGCTGGCTACCGCCGTCAACGGAGAACTGGTGCACCGGCAGGATCGCGCGCGCCATGCTCTGGGCGACCGCGACCGCATCGAGATATTGTCGCCCAGGCAGGGAGGCTGACCATGCTGTCGCTTTATGGAAGCGAGCTGTCCTCGCGCCTGCTGCTCGGCACGGCGCGCTACCCGTCGCCATCGGCGCTGGAGGAAGCCGTGCGCGCTGCCGGCACGCAAATCGTCACCGTCTCCCTGCGCCGCGAGACGGCGGGCGGCAGGTCGGGCGGCGGCTTCTTCGAGATGATCCGCGCGCTCGGCGTGCATGTCCTGCCCAATACCGCCGGCTGCCACAGCGTATCCGAGGCCGTCCTGACGGCGAAGATGGCGCGCGAGGTCTTTGCCACGGACTGGATCAAGCTGGAGGTGATCGGTCATCACGACACGCTCCAGCCGGATGTTTTCGCGCTGGTCGAGGCCGCGCGCGTGCTTTGCGGCGAAGGCTTCAGGGTGTTCCCTTATACGACCGACGATCTCGTGGTCGCCGAGCGGCTGCTTGAGGCAGGGTGCGAGGTGCTCATGCCGTGGTGCGCGCCGATCGGCTCGGCCGCGGGTCCGCTGAACCCGGCGGCACTGAGAGCTTTCCGCGCGCATTTTCCCGATGTGCCGCTGATCGTCGATGCCGGTATCGGCCGCCCGTCGCACGCCGCTGCCGTCATGGAACTTGGCTTCGATGCGGTGCTGCTCAATACGGCTGTGGCCGGCGCGGCCGAGCCAGCCGTCATGGCCCACGCCTTCGCGCTCGCCATCGAGGCGGGCCGTAAGGCGTTCCATGCCGGCATGCTTGAGCCGCGCGACATGGCCGTTCCGTCCACGCCTGTCATCGGAAAGGCGGTGTTCCAGTGAAGCTCGATCCTTTCTATCTCATCGTTGGAGACGCGGACTGGATAGAAAGGCTGGTGCCGCTCGGCGTCAGGCTGGTTCAGCTGAGGGCGAAGGATCTGCCGGAACCGGAATTGCGCGCCCAAATACGCCGGGCGAGGGATGTCTGCGCTGCGCATGACTGCCAGCTTGTCGTCAATGACTACTGGCAGATGGCCATCGAGGAGGGCTGTGATTTCGTCCATCTCGGCCAGGAGGACATGCGCGACGCCGATCTCTCCGCGATCCGCGCGGCGGGCCTCAAGCTCGGCGTTTCCACCCATGATGATGCCGAGCTGGAAACGGCGCTTGCCGCGCAGCCGGACTATGTGGCGCTCGGCCCCGTCTGGCCGACGATCCTGAAGAAGATGAAATGGGCTCCGCAAGGACTTGAGCGCGTGGCGGACTGGAAGGCGCGGGTGGCGCCCCTGCCGTTGGTCGCGATCGGCGGTATCAAGGTGGAACTCTTGGATGGCGTGTTCTCGCATGGGGCCGACAGCGCCGCCGTCGTCACCGACATCACGCTCAATCCCGACCCTGAGGCGCGTACGCGCGAATGGATCGCCGCCACCGCGCGCTGGCGGTAGCGCGTCAGTTCCGGGCAGGCGAAGGCATCGCCCACAGCGCGTGGAAGTGATGGAGCGGCCCATGTCCATGACCGACCTCGAGCTGGTCGCTCGCGGCGAGCGCGCCGTTGAGGTAGAGCTTGGCCTGATGCACGGCGTCCGCAACGGTCCGATGCGGCAGCAGCGCGGCGATCGCCGCCGAGAGCGTGCAGCCCGTGCCGTGGTCGTTCCGCGTGGCTATTCGGGGCGCGGCGAACTCCATGCTGCGCTGGCCGAGAAGCACGTCGATGCTTTCCGTCGAGCTGAGATGCCCGCCCTTGAGCAGCACCCATTCCGGCCCGAGGTCGAGCAGGTTCCTCGCGCGGCTGCGCATCTCGTCGAGAGTCCAGTCGGGTTTCGCATCGAGCAGCACCCCCGCTTCCGGCAGGTTGGGCGTGATGATCCTGGAGATTGGAACCAGCAGATCGCGGATTGCCTCCACGGCATCCGGTTGCAGCAGACGGTCGCCGCTCTTGGCTACCATCACCGGGTCGAGCACGATGTTTTTCGCGCCATGACATTTCAGCCGGCCGGCAATGGCCTCGGCGATATCGGCGGTGGCGACCATGCCGATCTTCACGGCGTCGACCCGCACATCCTCGAACACGGCGTCGATCTGGTCGGCGACGAAGGCCGGATCGAGCGTCACGAAGGAGCGCACGCCCTGCGTGTTCTGCGCCACCACGGCTGTGACTGCCGCCATGCCATATGCGCCGAGCGCGGAAAATGCTTTCAGGTCGGCATGGATGCCCGCGCCGCCGGTCGGGTCGGTTCCGGCGATGGAGAGCACATTGGCGATTCCGCGCGTGCCGCCGGAAACGGAGGGGGAAACGGTATCGTCTGGCATCGAGTTGGCCTCTCGTCTGAGGCCGGCAAGCGGGAAGGCATACACCTGTCCCTTCGCCGGCATGACCCGGATCAGGTTCAAAGGGTCATCGCGCGGCTTCCGCCCGGCAATATCTCAGCCCCTTGCCGGGGCTCCCCTCGGTACCGTCCATCTCTAGCACGAAATTTCCCGGTGCGAAGGCGGGCCGTGCCGGACGCAGGGGAAGCCTGCCTATTCCTTATTGGCGAAAACATGACTATGAATGTCATGAATTTACGGTCGCCCCGATGCGCCGCGAGCGAGAAGGCATGAGCGAGTCCCGCATAGGCCAGCTTCTGGAAGCCTTTGCCTCCCTCCGTCCCCGGATGGAGGCTTTGGCGCGCTCCCGCGCCGGCAACCGCGAGGCGGCCGAGGACTTGATGCAGGACACCTGGATCAAGCTTTCGCTTTCTGCCTCGGGCGCGGCGGTGGAAAATCCGGCGGGCTTCGTGACGGCCGCTGCCCGCAATACGGTGGTGGACCATGTGCGCAAGGATCGACGACGCGCGGAGATCGACGCCGAGGTCCAGTCGCTGCTGTGGGACGCAACGGATGATATCTCGCCCGAACGTGTCGTCATCGGGCGGGAAATGCTGAAGATGGTGGAGAGCGCCCTGGACGAGATGCCGGAGCGCAGTCGCAGGATCTTCCTGATGAACCGGCTCGGCGGCATCTCCCACAGGCAGATCGCGCGGCAGCTCGGCATCTCCGAAGAAGCCGTTTACTACCATATCCGCCGCGTGCTCGAAAGGCTGGCGGCTGTCCGCGACAGCTTCGGCGGTTGAATTCCCATGCGTTCCGTATAGGCACTGTGGAGGCTGGCCCGTCATTGGGACGGAAGCTGAAGGCAGGCCGTACGAAATCATGACCGACAACAGGCACGCAGACTTGCAGGGACGCATCGCCACTGAGGCGCGCGACTGGCTCGTGCTGCTGTCTTCCGGCTCGGTGGATGAGGCCGCGCTGGAGCGGTTCAACGAATGGCGTGGCCGCTCACCCGAAAACGCCCGCATATTCGCGCGCGAGCGTGAGTTTTGGCAGGGGCTTCAGGCGCTCGACGGGCGGGCGCGCGCAGTTCCTCTCAGCGCGGCGCGGATCAGCCGCCGCGGCCTCGTCGCCGCAGGCGTTGCGACGGCGGTGGCCGGCGCGACGCTGTGGGCGCGGCCCGACCTCCTCCGGCGCATCGACTACCGCACCGCGGCTGGCGAAAGCGCGGAGGTAAAGTTGCCCGACGGCTCGCTGGCCTTCCTCAACACGGATACGGCGCTGGCGCTGGATTTCCGCGAGGGCGTTCGCCAGGTGGAACTGCTGCGCGGCGAAGCGGAGTTCGATGTCGAGGAGCACATGTCCGCGCCCTTTGCCGTGGATGCGCTGGGCGGCCGCAGCAGCACGCTCAAGGCATCCTTTGCCGTCAATGTGAGTGACGATGCAGTCACCGTGACGTCGGTGGCCGGCAGCGTGGCCGTGACGAGCGGTGGCGCACCGATGCTCCAGCTTCCGGCGGGCCTGCAATCATCCTATCGCAAGGGCCGCGCGCCTGCCGCCGCGAGCATCGTGGACACGGCTTCCGCGCTTGCCTGGCGGCAGGGCCGCATCGTGTTCGACGGCCTTCCATTCGGACAGGCGGTGCACGAGGTAGGCCGCTACCTGCCCGAGCGGATCGTGCGGGCCACCAGCCGCTACGACCGCAACCCGGTGAGCGGCCTGTTCTCGACGGCCGAGGCCTTTGCGGCGCTGGCGGCCCTTGCCGGCACGCAGGGCCTTTCCGTGCGGCGCGTTCCTGGCGTCGTCATCCTGATTTCCTGACGGCTTTTCTCAGAAAAAATCGGCTGCCGTCTTTAGGCGGTCCGGCTGCTGGCGCGTCAGCAGATCAGGGTGGCGGTTTTCGGCCACGGACTTTTGCGACGAGGGGATCGAACGTGAACAAGCGTATGGGAAACATGGCGCGGCGGGCGGCATTTCTATTGGCGGGGGCGGCCATCGGCTTGCCGGTAGTCGTGGTTCCGCTTGGCGGCGAAGCCCATGCGCAGGCCGCGGCCCGCAGTCATGTGTTCGCGATCCCCGCGCAGCCATTGGCCGCTTCGCTGCGCGCTCTCTCCAGCCAGACGGGCCTTCAGATCGCCTACGGCAATTCGGCCATATCCGGCGCAGCGGCCCCGGCCGTCAACGGCCGTATGTCGGCCGAGGCCGCCCTGTCCCTGATGCTTTCCGGTTCGGGCCTGTCCTATCGCTTCACGGGCGCGAACACGGTGACGGTCATCGGGGCGGGGGCCGCCGGTGCGGCGGTGGGCACGGGCGGCGGCACCGTGCTCGGCACAATCGACGTGACTGGCGGCAGCACCAGCGCACCGGGCATCAATGAGATATCGGTGACGCAGGAAGACCTGGACCGCATAAATCCATCGGATCTCCAGGATATATTCGCCGCCGAGCCGGGCGTTTCGGTGGGCAGCTCGATCCCCATGTCGCAGAAGGTCTATGTGCATGGCGTCGAGGAGACGAACCTCGCCGTCACCATCGACGGCGGCAGGCAGAACAACAAGATATTTCACCACAACGGGACCAATCTGATCGACCCGTCTCTGCTGAAGGCGGTTTCCATCGACGCGGGCGTGGCTCCCGCCGATGCCGGTCCCGGCGCGCTGGGCGGCGCTATCGCCTATGAAACGAAGGACGCCGCCGATCTGCTCGCGCCCGGCCAGCGATTCGGCGGCATGGTCAGGATGTCGTATGATTCCAATGGCGGGACCGTCAATCCTTCGATAGGCGCCTACGGAAAGGAAGGCGGATTCGAGTATCTGGGCTTCCTGAACTATGCGACCGGCAGCGATTTCGAGGCCGGCGACGGCAGCAAGAGAAGCGGCAGCGGCGCCAATCTCCTGAGCGGCATCGGCAAGCTGGCCTACGAGGCCGGCAGCGGCGACAGGTTCGAGCTGAGCTATGAGCGCGTGAGGGACGATTCGCTGAGGCCGTTCCGCGCCAATATTGGCGGCGTCGGCGCGCCGCAGCCCAACCGGCGCTACACGCTGGCGCGCCAGAATATTGTATTCACCTACACCGACACCACCCCCGAAGGGCTGTGGGACCCGAAAGCGGTGCTCGCCTACGGCGTGACCGACCTGGATGTGCTGGTGCCTTATGGCAGCAGGGGTTCCACTGGCAGCCTGAACGGAAAGTTCGAGAACCGCTTCGCATTCGACATCGGATCGATCACCGCCGGCGTCGACTTCTACAATGACCGCGCGAAATATTCGGAACCGGACTACACCGCCATTGAACGCGCCACCAATCTCGGCGCCTATGCGCAGGCGCGGCTGGAGCCGTGGGAGCGGACCCGGCTTTCCTTCGGTTTCCGGGCGGATCACCAATGGTTCACCGGCACCGATGGCTCGGAGTTCGCCAATGGCGGCCTCAGCGCCAATGTTTCCGGTGAGTACGATCTCACCGAATGGCTCACCGCCAAGGCCGGCTACTCTCACGTATGGGCAGGCGTTCCGCTCGCCGAGAATTTCATCTCCAATCCCGATTGGGACTATGGCGACGGTCCGCTCCCGATGACGTCCGACAATTTTCTCGCCGGCCTGGCCGTGAATCATTCGGGCTTCACCGCGGAAGCGAACCTGTTCCGCACGAATATGTATGACGCGCGCGCGGCGGCTTGGGGCAACGCGCTGACAGCCCGTGATTTTGTCTCGAAGGGCTTCGACCTGTCTGCCGGCTACAATTGGGGCAATGGCTTCGTGCGTGCGAGCTACGCGGACATAGATGTCGAGATCGACGGGACCGTGGCGGACACCTATGTCGGCAACTATATCGGCGCACCCATCGGGCAGATCATCACGCTGGAGGCAGCCCACACATTCGTGGACTGGGGGCTGACAATCGGCGGCGACGTGCGGTTCGTGCTGGAAAACAGGGACACCGCCGTCATCGAAGGCAAGACGCTGCCGGCCTACGAAGTCGCGAACGTCTTCGTGCAGTATGTGCCGAAGAAATTCCCGAACCTCACCCTGCGCGGCGAAGTGAACAACCTCTTTAACGAAACCTACGCGGATCGCGCCACTTACGGCCAGGAATTCGTAGGCGTCGAGCCATTGCTCGAGCCGGGGCGTTCGTTCAAGATCAGCGCCGCCGCCCGGTTCTGACGCCGACCCGGAATTTTGTCTGGCCCGCCCTTAAATTTCCTAAATGGCTGGTCAGATAAAACTGGATCGTGTAATTCAACTTTTCATTGCTGGTGCACGGCCATGACGCCCGCGCCTGCTGCCGGTCGTCCATCGACCGGCATCCTCGATGAGTTCGATGAAGAGGTCGGAAGTTCGATATGCGTGTAATGACAGGCAAGGGTGATCGTCATGGCGGCGCCGGCCGAGTTTCCCGGACGGTGACTGCCGGTGCCCTTGCGTTCGTGGTTTCGATAGCGCCGTTCGCGGCATACGCCCAGGATGCGGCCGCTCCTGCACAGCCGCAGGCAGCCTCGCCGGAAAGTCCGGCCGCGGCGCCTGTCGATGCCGTGCAGCCACCCGCGCCGGCCGCGCAGGCGCCCGCCGGGGGAGAGCCGGCCCCGGCCCAGGCGGCGCCCGGCCTTCCCGCGGATCCGGTGCCGTTCGAGCAGCCTCAGCCTCCGGCGGTGGACAGCGCCACGCTCCCGCACAACCTGTCGCCCTGGGGCATGTTCATGGCCGCCGACTGGGTGGTGAAGTCGGTCATGATCGGCCTCGCCTTCGCCTCGCTGGTGACGTGGACTGTCTGGCTGGCCAAGTCGCTGGAACTGATGGCTGCCAGGAGGCGCATGTCACGCGCGCTGGGCCGCATCGTCGAATCCCGCAACCTGGACGAGGCAGAGCAGGCTCTGTCGAAGGGTAACGGTCCCGCTGCCCTGCTGGTCCGTGCCGCCGCGCGCGAGACGGCCGCCTCGCTGCCGGCTCTGGATCATGCCGGCGGAGACGGCCTCAAGGAGCGTGTGACCTCGCATCTCTCCCGTATCGAGGCGCAGGCGACCCGGCGCATGACGCGCGGGACCGGCGTTCTGGCGACGATTGGCTCCACCGCGCCCTTCGTCGGCCTGTTCGGCACGGTCTGGGGTATCATGAATTCCTTCATCGGCATCTCCGAGGCCCAGACGACCAATCTGGCCGTCGTCGCGCCGGGCATCGCCGAAGCACTGCTTGCGACCGCGCTCGGCCTCGTGGCCGCCATTCCCGCAGTCGTCATTTACAACGTGTTCGCCCGTTCAATAGCCGGCTACAAACTCCTGCTGGCCGATACCTCCGCCGCCGTGGAGCGGCTGGTCAGCCGCGATCTCGACTATCGGGCTGTGCCCGAGGCGCGGCGGACATCCGTGCTTTCGGCGGCTGCGGAGTAGGAAAATGGCCGGCAGCCTGAACCGGGGGGCGGAGAGCGACGATCTCGAGGAAAACCACGAGATCAACGTCACCCCTTTCATCGACGTGATGCTGGTGCTGCTCATCATCTTCATGGTGGCGGCTCCGCTGGCGACGGTCGATATCAATGTCGATTTGCCGACATCCACAGCGCAGCAGCAGCCGCGCCCCGACAAGCCGCTTTACGTCACGGTGCAGGAAGACCTGACGGTGAATGTCGGCAACGAGCAGGTTGCGCATTACAATCTCGAAGCGGCGCTCGACCGCGCCACGGAAGGCGACAAGGAGCAGCGTGTTTTCCTGCGCGCCGACAAGGCAGTCGCCTATGGCGACCTGATGAACGTCATGAACCTGCTGCGCGTGGCCGGTTATCTCAAGATCGCGCTGGTGGGCCTCGAAGGCGTGCCGGCGGGGGATTCCGCAGCAGAAGCGGAGGCGCCATGAGCGGACGCGCCGACATAGCGTGGTCGCGGCAACTCGCAGGCATCACGACCGGCCAGGCTTCGCTATGGGTCGTTGCCGCGCTGTTCGTTTCCGCTGCCCATGTCGGCGGTGCGTGGTGGGCGATGCTCGAGCCGCCGGTCACTATGTCAGACGAAGCGCCGCCCGCCGCGATCATGATCGACCTTGCCCCCGCCGCGATGGCTCCCGTTTCGCCCGAGCAGCAGGTCGCGGCCGACGAGGTGGATTCGGTCGAATCCGAAGCGCCGCCCACCGTCGAGCCCATCGAGCCGGATGAGCCGGTCGAAACGGTCGAGACAGCCGAACCTGTCGAAACCACCGAGCCTGTCGAGGAGGCGGAGCAGCCCGATCAGGAGATTGCCGAGGCCGTCGAGCCGGAACCGGTCGAGACGCCTGAGGAAGTCGCCGAGGTCACGCCGGAGACGCCGCCGGAAGAGGCTGTCGATCCGGTGGATGAGATGATCGCTGCCGAGCTCGACAATGTGGAGGTGCCGCTGCCTGTTTCGCGGCCCGAGCCGGTCAGGCCGCAGCCTGTGAAGGAACCTGCGCCGCGCAAGGAAGAAGCGCGCAGGGAACGTCCCGCGCCGCCGAAAAAGCAGGCTGCCGCTCCGTCCCGCGCCGCTGTCAAGGCTCAGACCCAGGCGCAGCCGGCGGAAAAGGCAGCCGCGCCGCAGTCCAGCCGCGGTGCGACGGCGTCGATCTCGCCCGCCCGCTGGCAGTCGCGGCTTCTGTCGCATCTGGAGCGCCGCAAGCGTTATCCTGCCTCCGCGCGCCGTGCCCGGCGGCAAGGCACCGCGCAGGTGCGCTTCTCCATCGATGCGAACGGCAATGTCCAATCCGTCTCGCTGGCAAGCTCATCGGGTGTGCCGGAACTGGACGAGGAGGTTGTCGCTATGGTTCGCCGCGCCTCGCCGGTGCCCGCACCGCCGCCGGGCGTCAACAGAACCATTGTCGTGCCGGTGCGTTTCAGCCTCCGCTGACGCCTTGCGCGAAGAATTCGTGAGTGCCAGGCGGGCGCTCGCTCCCGCCTGTCGAAGCGTGGCCTGTTTTGATATAATCACGTGAGATGGCAAGGAGTTGCCCATGCGCATAATCCCGGTAATGCTCGCAGCCGCTCTTCTCGCCGGTTGCACCACTATGTCCCCGGAGGAGCAGCGCGCCGCCGATGAGGCGACATGCAGGTCTTATGGCTTTTCGGGGCGCAACGACGCTTTCGCGGAATGCCTCCAGCGCATCGAGTTGGACCGCCGCGCCGAGCGCCGCGCCACACAGGTCCAGATGAGCATGGACCCTTGGCCGCGTGAGCGCATCATCGTCGTACGCCCGCCGCGCCGCAGCAACTGATCGCGGTCCTGCACTACTAGCTAGACGTGATAGATGCCGAAGCGATGGCCTTCTATCGCATGCACCTTGATCGTCATGCTGTAGATATCCGCGAGGATTTCCGGCTGCATGAGGTCCTTGGGCGATCCATGAAACGCGACGCGGCCGCCGCGCATGGCCAGGATGCGGTCGGAATAGACCGAGGCGTAGTTGATGTCGTGGAGAACGACCAGAACGGTCTTGCCCAGTTCGTCGGCGGCGCGGCGCAGCAGCTTCATCATCGCGGATGAGTGCTTCATGTCGAGGCTGTTGAGCGGCTCGTCGAGAAGCAAATAGTCGGTATCCTGGCACAGCACCATCGCGACGAACGCCCGCTGCCGCTGGCCGCCGGACAGCTCGTCCAGGAAGCGGTTGCCGAATTCTCCAAGCTCCAGCCAGCCAATGGCTTCGTCTATATGGCGCCTGTCCTCGGAGGTGAGCCGGCCCTTGCTGTGCGGGAAGCGGCCGAAGGCGACGAGATCGCGCACTGTAAGCCGTGCCGCGAACTGGTTGTCCTGTTTCAGGATTGCCAGCCGCCGCGCCAGCACGTCGCTTTTCGTCGTCGCCACGTCCAGCCCGTCCACCGCGATCCGGCCCGAATCCGGCGATGTGAGCCGTGCAATCATGGAAAGCAGCGTCGATTTGCCCGCGCCGTTGGGACCGACGATCGCGGTCAGGCCCCCGGCTTCGATGGTAAGCGAAACGTCGTCCACCACGCGGGACGCGCCATAGCTCTTGGATATGTGCGAAATCTCGATCACCTGTACGCCCCGCGCAGCAAGAGCAGGATGAAGACGATCCCGCCGACGAACTCGATAATGATGCTGAGCGCCGTGTCCATGCCGAATACATGCTCCAGCACCGCCTGTCCCGCGGTAAGCGCGATGACGGCGATCAGTGCCGCGGCGGGGAGCGTATGGGCGTGTTTCTGGCTGCCGAGCAGGCCATAGGCGAGATTTGCGACGAGCAGGCCGAAAAACGTCACCGGCCCCACCAGCGCGGCGGAGACGGAAACCAGCACGGCGATCATGAGCAGAAGCGTATTGGCCATGCGCTTGTGCTCGATGCCGAGGCCGATGGCCGTGTCGCGTCCCAGTGCCAGCACGTCGAGCGCATGGACCATGCGCCATGCCGCGACCGACACGACGGCGACCACGATGGCGGAAGCCCCCAGCAATTCCGTCTCGATGCTGTTGAAATGGGCGAACAGCAGATCCTGCAGCACCGAGAATTCATTAGGGTCGAGAACGCGCTGGAGCATCGAGGCAAGGCTGCGGAACATGACGCCGAATACGACGCCGGACAGCACCAGCACATGAATGTTTCCGCTGTGGCGGGCAAGCAGCCAGCGGAACAGCAGGAGCGCGACGAGCACCATCGTCACCGCCTCGAACAGGAACCGCAGGCGCGGGTCGAAGGAGGTGAGCTGCCGCGAGCCGAGCAGGAAAACCAGTGCGGTCTGGATCGCGACATAAAGCGAGTCGAAGCCCATGATGGCCGGCGACAGGATGCGGTTCTGCGTCAGCGTCTGGAACAGGACGGTCGACACCGCGATGGCGATGGCGACCAGCGCCATTCCGGCGAGCTTTGTCGCGCGGAACGCAAGGACGAAGCCCCAGTCGCCCCGCGCCCCGATCGTCATGAAAAGCGCGGCCGACAGGACCGCCGTGCAGGCGAGCAGCGCAAGCACGACCGCCGGGCGCGAAAGCCCGGTGCGCGAAACGGTGATGCCGTCAGCCAAGCCGCGCCTCGCGCCGCAATATGATGACGAGGAAGATCGCCGAGCCGAGCACGCCGACCACCGTGCCGACGGGTATCTCGTATGGGTAGCGGATCAGCCGCCCGGCAAGGTCGCAGGCGAGCAGGAAGGCGGCGCCGGCCAACGCGATCCACGGCAACGACCGGCGCAGATTGTCGCCCGCCGCCATCGCGACGAGGTTCGCGACGATCAGGCCGAAGAAGGGCACGGTGCCGACCGTGACGACGCTCGCCGCCGTCACCATCGACACGATGGTGAGGCCGATGGCGACGATGCGCCGGTAGTCGAGGCCGAGATTGGTCGTGAAGGCTTCTCCCAGCCCCGCGACCGTGAAGCGGTCGGCGGTGAAATAGGCAAGCGCGGCGAGGCCGAAGCCGACCCACAGCAATTCGTAGCGGCCGCGCAGCACGCCGGAGAAATCGCCGTTCGTCCACGTCGCGAGCGACTGAAGCAGGTCGTAGCGGTAGGCGATGAAGGTCGCGGACGCCTCGATGACGCCGCCCAGCATCAGCCCGACCAGCGGCACGATCAGAACGCCGCGCGCGGGAATGCGGTCGATCAGGCGCAGGAACAGGAAGGTCGCAAGCAGGGAGAAGCTGGCGGCAACCAGCATTTTGGCTGCGACAGGCAGGCCGGGGGCGAGCACCGCCACGCCGACGAGGCCGAGGCTCGCCGCTTCGACCGTGCCGGAGGTCGTCGGCTCCACGAAGCGGTTGCGGAACAGCATCTGCATGATCACGGCGGCAATCCCCATCGCCGCGCCGCTCAGCATCACGGCCAGCGTGCGCGGGATGCGGCTGACGACCAGCAGCCGCACGGCGTCCGCATCGCCGCCGCTCACCAGCGAAAGCAGGTTCATGCGGCCGACGCCCACCGTCAGGCTGGCGATGGCGAGCGCGGCAAGCAACGCTATGCCGAGCGCGATGCCTGCATAGCCGGAAAGGCGTGGGACTGCGGGCATCTAGGGCCTTTCATGGCTGGACGGAACTGTGAAAGGCTTAGTCCTTGCCGAAATCGGCTGCAAGTTCGTCCACCACGGTTTGCATTGCCGCAAGACCTCCCCCGACGAGGTACCAGCGCACCGTGTCCACATAGACGATTCGCCCGTTTTTGGCGGCGTTTGTAGCCGCGACCAGCTCGTTGTCCAACGTCTGGCGCGCCGCTGCGCCCGCCTGCCCGACCGCCGCGTCGCGATCCACCACCAGCAGCCAGTCGGGATTGGTCTGGAGCAGGAATTCGAACGACACCGCTTCGCCATGCGTGGCGGCCTGCACGTCGGGGACAGCGGGCGTCAGGCCCAGGTCGTCATGCACCCAGCCGAAGCGCGATCCGGGGCCATAGGCCGTGACCTTGCCGCCATTCGTCATGATGATCAGCGCCTTGCCCGCATCCTTCGCAGTTTCGCGGAAGCTCGCCACGGAGGCGTCGAGCTTCTCGACGAGCGCCGCTGCCTGCTCCTCCTTGCCGAAAATCCGGCCGAGCGTCAGGGCGTTTTCCTTCGCGCCGGCAAGGTATCCTTTGGGGTCGATGGTCAGGTCGATGGTCGGCGCGATCTTCGACAACTCGGCATAAGCCGGTGCGGAGCGTCCTGCCACGACGATCAGGTCCGGCCTGGCGGCGTTCACCGCCTCATAGTCCGGCTCGAACAAGCTGCCGATCTTCACATAGGCGTCACCGCGATATTTCGCGAGATATTCGGGAATGTTTGAGCCGGGCACGCCGGCGACCTCGACGCCCAGCGCGTCCAGCGTATCGAGTGCGGCGAGATCGAAGGTAAGCACCTTGGCCGGCTGTCCCGGCAAAACCGTTTCGCCCTGCGCGTGGCGGACGGCGATTTCCTGCGCGCCGGCCGGGGCGGCGGCAAGCCAGAGAAGCATGAAGGCTGCCAGGGCGGAACGGATCATCTGATACTCCTGATTCGGTGCGGAACGCCGCATTTCAATGGCGGCGGACATCGGTGGGCGTCATGCCGAAATGGCGCTTGAAGGCGGTGGCGAAATTTGCCGCGCTGCTGTAGCCGGCGAGGAAGGCGGCGTGCGAGACGGGCACGCCGTCCCGTTCAAGCGCGAGGCGCGCGCGCTCCAGGCTTACGCGCCGCAGATGGTCGAACACGCTGGTGCCGTAGGCTGCCTGGAACAGCCGCCGCAGCGTGCTGACGCTGACGCCGCCGGCCCTCGCCAGATCGTCGAGTGACGAAATCTCGTGGGAATGCTCGGCGATGAAATCCTCGATGATGCGCAGCCTGTGGCGGTCGAACGGCCTGAGCGAGGACAGGCTGTCCGTCTGCCTTGTCAGCGCGGCGAATGCCTCGGCTATGAGATCGAGGGCGCGGCTTTCGAGATAGAGGTTCTGCATCAGCGGCGAGCCCGACGGCGGATGCAGCAATTGCTCCGCCAGCGACAGCACCGAGGATTGCGGCGTCCATGTGAAACGCGCGTGGTGCTGCGCCGCGAAGTCGCGCACCGTTCGGAATTCCTCGGCGGTGGAGAATGCGCTGTCGGCCAGCCACTCGCTCGTCAGCGTTACGTTGACCTTGCGCACATGGTCGCCACGGCGCGCATGCCGCTCGAAAAGGTCAGGCTCGGCGCGCGCCGTTATCACGCCTTCGACCGCCATGCCTGCGCGCCGGCCAAGCTCCAGCGGCACGCCGCCCAGCGATGCGTCGGCCACGCCTTGCAGGAAGAGGTGGATCGTCAGCCCCGATTGATGGACCACGTTCGTGGTCATGTCGTGCAGTTCGGTCGCGTCCGATGTGTGCACGATGATGCCGGGCCGCAGGCGAATCATGCGGAACGATCCGCTCAGCGCCGCATCGTCGCGCCCGACCGCCGCACCGGCCACGCCGAAGCCGCGCCCGACCAGCATCGAGGTATCCTCGATCTCGGCGAGGCTCACGGTTTCCGGCGTCGGCAATATAGGCGGTCTCACGGCTTTCATGGCTGGTCTTTACGGCACGGATGCCTGTGACATTCCTTTGTCGTCTAGAGGCTTTTTCGCTGCCGATGGCCAGGGCAGCAGCCGGGCAAACGATTTTGACTGTGACGCAAAACTGTTTCGTCTGGCGACGCATATCCCCTTCCATTATCAAACATGACTATCGCTTTCAACTTTAGGCGGCGCGTTTTGCGTCGCGTCAGGGGCCTGGGGATATGGATAAACTCGTCGTGAAGGGGCGCGTCGCGTCGGTCTTGCTGGCATCCACCATGTTGGCTTCGGCCGGTTCGGTTGCCCGCGCACAGGAGAACGAGGCGGACAACTCGACCGTCCTGCCGGTGATCAAGGTGCAGGGCGCCAGCTACGAGACGGAGCAGACCGAGAGCTATACGACCGATCTTATCAGCGTCGGCGAGAAAGATGTGCGCCCGCTGCGCGAGATTCCCCAATCGACGACGGTGCTGACCCGCGAGCGGCTACAGGACGGCGGCTACAGCTCGCTCGATACCGCGATGCGTGAAACACCGGGCATCCTCGTCCAGAACAATGACGACGGCCGTTCGAGCATCTTCTCGCGCGGCTTCGAGTTCGACACGCTCTATTTCAACGGTCTGCCCGCGCCGCTGTCGAGCATCTACGGAACCCAGCCCGACATGGCGATCATCGACCATGTGGAGGTGCTGCGCGGCCCTGCGGGCTTGTTCGGCGGCTCCGGCGAGCCGGCCGGCGCGATCAACATGCGCCTCAAGCAGGCGAGCGACCAGTTCCAGGCGCGCATCACCGGCAGCGCCGGCTCCTGGGAGAACCTGCGCGGCGAGGTGGACATCACCGGCCCGCTCAACCAGTCCGGCTCGGTCCGTGGCCGCCTCGTCGGGGTGCTCCAGCACCAGAACAGCTGGATCAACTCCGTGGAGAACGGCGTCGGCGTCGCCTACGGCACGATCCAGGCCGACCTGACCGAGAACACCACCGCCACGTTCTCGATCAGCCACATGCAGCGCGACATCACGCCCTTCAACGGCCTGCCTGTAGGCCCCGGCGGTATGCTGCTCGATATCGACCGCTCGACCTTTACCGGCGCCGACTGGAACCGCTTCGACAACAGCGTGACCGATTATATCGCCGAAGTCGAGCATCGCTTCGAGGATGGCGGCCATGCCAAGGTTTCGGCCCGCTATTCGGACCGTAGCGCCGACTTCCTCTATGGCTGGGCTGCGTCGGCGGCCAACGCCGCCGGCATCGTCAACGGCATGTCGTGGCTGGCGACGGATTTCCAGGAAAGCTCGCTTGCGATCGATGCTCATGTGAGCAAGCCGTTCGAGGCTTTCGGGCAGGAGCACAACGTCATCTTCGGCGCCGACTATCGCAGTGTCGAGACGACGACGCTGACCGCCCGTGGCACCATTCCGGGCATGTTCGACCTCAATGACTGGGACACGACCGTTCCCGAGCCGAACGTCAATTTCAACTCGCAGACCAAGGCGGATCCCTCGCAGTTCGGTATTTACGGCCAGTTGCGTGTCAAGCCGATCGACAGGCTCACCCTGATCGGCGGCGGCCGCCTGTCCTGGTACGACGCGTCTACGGTCAATCTCGTCAACGGCGCGACGACCAACCAAATCAGCGTCGACGGCAAGTTCACGCCTTACGCCGGCGTGGTCTTCGACCTGACCGATTGGGTGTCGCTCTATGGAAGCTACACTGAGATCTTCCAGCCGCAGACCCAACTCGACGTCAATGGCGACATGCTCGATCCGCGCAGCGGCCGGCAGCTCGAGGCCGGCATAAAGGCCGATCTTTTCGACGGCGGCGTCAATGCTTCCATCGCTTATTTCAACCTGCGCGACACGAACCGCGCCGTGGCCGACCCGAACAATCCCGGCTTCTCCGCGGCGCTGGGCGAGGTGCAGGCGCAGGGCGTGGAAATCGAGGCCAGCGGCGAGGTGTTGCCGGGATGGCAGCTTGCCGCCGGCTACACCTACACCAAGACGCGCTACATCACGACGCCGCAGGCAGGCCAGCCCTTCAGCCCCGTCACGCCGGAGCACATGTTCCAGCTCTGGACCAAATACACCTTCAACGAGAACCAGGGCGTTCTCGACGGTGCTTATGTCGGCGGCGGCCTGAAGGCGTTCAGCAATTTCTCGAACGGAGCCATCCAGGCTCCCGGCTACGTCACTGTCGATCTCATGGCGGGGTACAAGTTCAACGAGCACCTCTCCGCGGCCTTGACCGTCAACAACGTCTTCGACAAGAAATACTACGCCCGTGTCGGCGGACCGACGGTGTTCAATTTCTATGGCGAGCCGCGCAGCGTGAACTTCAAGCTGACCTCGCAGTTCTGAGCATCGGGCAAATAAGCGGTGCCGGACCGGCTTGCGGAAAGCCGGCACCGCGATGGAACATCTTGTTGGTGGCGCACAGGGAGGCGTTGATGCTCAATTCAAAGGCCGTGATCGAGACGGACAATGCCTCGAAATATCTTCAGCAATTGTGCAAGCATTTCGCGCACAAAGTGACTGTGGAATACGACCCGACCAGTGCTACGGTGGATTTTCCCTTCGGCGGTTGCCGCATGTGGGCGGACGAGCGCGCGCTTCGCATAGAATGCGGCGCAGAATCGGCTGACGCTCTGCAGCGCACCCAACTCGTCATCGACGATCATCTGGTTCGCTTCGCATGGCGCGAGAAGCCGGAGATCGTCTGGACGCAGCATTCCTGAGATGCGCAAGGCGCTGGCGCTGGCCGTCCTGATGGCGTTCGGCGCGATTTCACCGGCGGCGGCAAGCGAACCCGCGCAGGCAGGCAGCCCTGTGACCGTCTCGAACGCGAAATCCTTCGATCTCGTCTCCTCGGTCAACGGCGCGCGCATCCGCCTGCTGGTCTGGCAGCCGCCGGGACCGGTTCCCGAAGGCGGCTTTCCGGTCCTCTACGCCTTCGACGGTGATGACAGTTTCGGCCTGCTGAGCGATGTCGCGCTCAAGCAGGCATCGGCGCTGCGCCGCGCCGGGCTGCGGCCTGCCGTGGTGGTGGCGCTCGGCTATGCCGAAGGCGAGGGCACGGCCGACCGGCGTATATTCGATCTTACGCCGAAGGCCGGCAGCTACGACATGCCCGTGCGCCCCAACGGCCAGCCCTGGCCGAAGCTCGGCGGCGGCGACGATTTCCTCGAAACCGTCGAACGTGACGTGAAGCCGCTGGTCATCGCCAACTATCCTGTCGATATGGCGCAGGAAACGCTGTTCGGCCATTCGCTGGGCGGGCTGATGACCCTTCATGCCTGGGCTGTCCGCCCGGCTATGTTCGATCGCTACTTTGCCAGCAGCCCCTCCATCTGGGTGAACGGACGCAAGGTGCTCGACGAGGTGAAAGACGCCCTTGCTGGCGGAAGCGCCGGCAAGCCGCACCTCATGGTGACGGTTGGCGGCGGCGAGGAGGACCTGACGGCGCTCGACCGCATCGCGCCGGGCGACCTTGCCGTCCGGGAGGCATGGGTGAAGGGCAACCGCATGGTTGGCAACGCGCATGATCTCGCGGCGATCTTCACCGCGGCGGGTGTCGAGAATTTTACCTTCCAGGTGCTGGACGGCTTCGACCACATCTCCGTGCAATCCGTCTCGGCCTGGCGCGCGCTGGAAATGGCGACCGCCCGGTAGAGCCTTTCAAGGCTGGGAAGCAAAACCGCCAACAGGGGCGATCCGCGCAAAAGCCTGCTCCATGTGGCGGCGGATAAGCAACGTGGTTTCCTCATCCACGGTCCAGATTGGTTATTCTGGGTGTGCTTCCGAAGCCACGCCGACGGTCAAACGTGTCCAAGCCAACGAAACGTCAACGTTTGCCTGCTTGTATATCATGTTGCTGGATTTTATGTATCCCGCGGGTGTGGGAGCGGGGCTGCGAGTCTCCGCATATGCAAAGCGCGGCTCACCGCCGCTACACGGAAGAGAAAAGTCGGCTTTATGCTTACGAGAAAGGGCAAATACGGCCTCAAGGCGCTGGTGCATCTCGCCGCCCTGCCAGTCGGACAACTGGCCTTCGTCAACGACATCGCGACGTCCAACAACATCTCCAAGAAATTCCTCGACGCTATTCTTGGCGAGCTGCGCAATGCCGGTTTCGTGCAGAGCCGGAAAGGCAAGGATGGCGGCTATCGGCTGGCGCGGCCGGCCAACGAGATCATGGTGGGGCATGTCGTGCGCGTACTGGATGGCCCGCTGGCGCCGTTTCCCTGCGCCAGCCGCACCCAATACCAGCCTTGCGAGGATTGCGACGAGGCGACGTGCCAGGTCCGGCATGTGATGCTGGAGGTCCGGCAGGCCATCGCCGATGTGCTGGACAAGCTGAGCCTGGCCGAGATGCGCGATTCCTCTCTGGAGGAAATCGAAATCCCGCTGAAATATCAAGCCTGACGGGGCGTCCGCGAGCGGAGGAATGCCGATGACGGATCGGTCGAATTCCTCCATCGTGATCGTTGGCGGCGGCGCCAGCGGCGTCATCCTTGCCGCGCATCTGCTTCAATCGTCTCAGTCCGACCTGCGGGTGACGTTGATCGAGAAGCGCAGCACTTTCGGGCGCGGCGTGGCCTATTCCACCAATCTGCCGGATCATCTGCTCAATGTCAGCGCCCTGGGCATGAGCGCCATCGCGGACGACCCGGAACATTTCGCCCGCTGGCTGAACGCGCGAAACCCGTCGCGTTCGGGGGAGGCGCCCGTCTTTGCCCCGCGCGGCGTCTATGGCGATTATCTCGGCGACATGCTCGCAGGGCTGGAAGCGGCGGAGAAGCAGCGCGGCCGCCTGCGCCTCATTCAGGAGGAGGCGCTTTCCGTCGTGCCGACTTCCTCGGGTGTGGAAGTGCGCCTCGGCAACGGCACCAGCGTGGTCGCCCATGCGGCGGTGCTGGCGGTGGGCCATGATGAAGGGCCTGCGCCCGACCTGCCGGGAGCGGTGCGTATGGGAGCGGCGGAGGACACGCCTGTCGATCCCGATGCGCGCATCCTCATCCTGGGCACGGGGCTGAGCATGGTCGATGCGTTCCTGACGCTCGACAGTCGTGGCCATCGCGGCGAGATCGTCGCCGTGTCGCGCCGCGGCCTGCTGCCGTCTCCCCATCGTCCGGGAAAGCCGATCAGGCTCGACAGCGCCGACATACCGCTCGGCACCGATCTGTCCTATTTCGTCGGCTGGTTCCGCGATCTGGTGCGCGCGACGGCGAAGGCCGGTGGCAACTGGCGCGACGTGGTGGACGGGCTGCGCCCTTTCAACCAGCGAATCTGGCAGAGCTGGCCGGTTTCCGCACGGCGGCGCTTCCTCACCCACACCAAGGCATGGTGGGACATTCACCGTCACCGCATGGCCCCCGAAATCCATGAAAGAGTAAGCAATGCCGTCCGGCGCGGGCGTATCCGGCTGCTTGCCGCGCGGCTGACCGGCGTTGCGCCTCGCGACGGGGCCTTCGAGGTGACGTTGCAGCGCCGCCATTCGCGCGAAGTTGATAGGCTGGCCGTAGCCCGCATCTATGATTGCACGGGCATCGCCAAGGATGTGTCGATGGGATCCATCCGCGTCATCACGGATCTGATCGCGCGCGGGCTGGCGCGGCCCGACCCCTTGCGGCTCGGACTGGACGTGACGCCGGAATGCGCGGTTATCGCCGCGAATGGTGCCGCGTCGGACCGGCTGTTCGCCATAGGGCCGCTGACACGCGGGACATTTTTCGAAATCGACGCCGTGCCGGACATACGCCGCCAAGCGGCAGACCTCGCGGCTCGGCTCACCGCCTGAGCTTAGGCGAGGGAAACCGTCAGGCCCGGTAGAGGTAGGGCTTGGACCGTCCAAGCCGCGCGGCTTGCGAGACGTCAACGCCTTCGGCAGGGAAACGCCGTCTCAACGAGTTGCGGATCAGTTCGCGTGTGGCGCCGCCGACCGCCCCGATGTCGGCTTCACCGGCGATCATCAGCTCCGACACGCCAAGCTCGGCATAGGGCAGGAGGCTGACGGCAAGCTGCGCCGGGCTTTCCGACACGGCTATGGTGAGCGCATCGCCTTCCGCCGTGCGTCCGGCATCGTCCTTGCCGGGCACCAGCCTGACGGGCAGGGCAAAGCGTATCTTGTTTTCCCGGCCGAACTCCCGCGCGGCAGCCTTCACCCGCTCGATGAGCAGCCGAACCTCGTCGATGGTGCCCGGCGCAAGCTCGAAGATATCCGCATGCCGTCCCGCCACCTTCAGTGCCGTGCCCGACAGGCCCGCGACCCGGATGGGGATCGCCGCGCCGCGCGGCCCTTTCTCGGCCACATAGCACTGGCGGAGGCTGTAATAATTGCCCTCATGGTCGATGGGGCGCTCATTCAGCCACAGCCGCTTGAGCAGCACGAGGTACTCGTCCATGCGCCGCCAGCGGGCGCTGTGCAGCGGCAGCGGGTTGGATGCGTCGTCGGCGCCGGACGGGTCCGCGAGCATGCGCAGCGAGAGACGGCCGCCGCTTACGCTGTCGAGCGCGGCAAGCTGGCGCGCCGCGACGCCGGGCGCGATCAGGCCCGCCGAGTGGGTAAGCACGATGCCGATTGAGTTGCTGCGCTCTGCGACGAAGGCGGCGAGATCCATGTTTGCCAGCATGCCGGCTGCGTCGTCGATCAGGACGTTGTGGAAGCCTGCATTTTCGATTGAGGCCAGCCGGGGAGCGAGGGAACTGACGTCCTGGAAGAAGGAACCGGCGGTTTGAACGTCGTTGCGGCGATACGCATCTGGAACATGGGTGAACTCGATCGGCATGGCAATCTCCTTCATCGCATTCGCTGTCGCTTGTTTCGCTCCGCTCTCGCTCTGGTCGTATGCAGCCGGATTGGGGACTCGATGTCAGGCCGGGTTATTCAGGGCACGAGGCCCAGCGCCATCGCCGCCGTGAAGGTGACGGCAAGCGCGAAAAGGAAATAGCTGCGGAGCTGCGCGCCCTTTCCGCCGGAAACCAGAAAGGCGGACGGCCGGCTGGACCTCTGGCTGGAATGGTATGACATGGCTGCCTCCGTATATGCAGCCGGTAGTCTATAAAATAAGTAGACTTTGTCGATTGCGTTCTTTTGACGGCTTTTGGAAGTCTGTCCTATGACGCGCCGGATCTATGTAGAAAATTTTACCCGCAAACCCGACTTTTTCCACAGGCCCGCTCGGCTGTCGCAGGCGGAAGTCTTCCGTGGATACGAAAAAGCCGGGCGGCATCGCCCGGCTTCCGTTCATGACACGCTGGAGCGTTCCAATTGAACTAGATATCCAGATTGGCGACCGAAAGCGCGTTCTCCTGGATGAAGTCGCGGCGCGGCTCCACCTCGTCGCCCATCAGGCGTGAGAACAGCATGTCGGCATTGGTCGCGTCGTTTACCTTCACCTGAAGCAGTGAGCGCGCATTGGGATCGAGCGTCGTTTCCCAGAGCTGCTCCGCATTCATCTCGCCAAGACCCTTGTAGCGTTGGAGCGAAAGCCCCTTGCGACCGGCGGCGAAGATCGCTTCGAGCAGGGCGAGCGGCCCTGAGATAGGCTCGGACTTGTCCGCGCGCCGGAGCAATGCCTGCCCGCCATAGACCTCCGTCAGCCGTTCGGCATAGCGGTCGATGGCGCGGGCGTCGGCGGAGCCGATCAGCGCCGCGTCCAGCGTCACGGCTTCGCGCACACCGCGCACGGTCCGTTCAAAAACCAGCCCGCCCGTTCCGTCGTTCGATGGATTGACGCGGCCTTCCCAGCCGCGCTCGGTTTCCTCGGCGATCAGGTCGAGCCGCCGCGCGACATCTGCCGCGGCGGCGATGGCGCGGCCCGCATCCGTCAGCACGGCGGGGTTGAGCGCACCGGCGATGGCCGCCTGCTCCACCACCTGGCGGGAGTAGCGCGTATGCAGGCCGTTGATGAGCGAGCGGACGGCAAGCGCGTCCTCGATGACACTGCGCAGGTCGGTGCCGGTACGCGTCTCGCCGCTGTGGATTTGAAGCGCGGCCTCCTCCAGTCCCGAATCGATCAGGTAATCCTCGAAGGAGCGTTCGTCCTTGATGTAGTGCGAACTCTTGCCGCGCGAGACTTTGTAGAGAGGCGGCTGCGCGATGTAGAGATAGCCGCGCTCGATCAGTTCTGGCATCTGCCGGAAGAAGAAGGTGAGCAGCAGCGTGCGGATATGCGCACCGTCCACGTCGGCATCGGTCATGATGATGATCTTGTGATAGCGTACCTTGTCGACGTTGAACTCGTCCTTGCCGATGCCGGTGCCGAGCGCCGTGATTAGCGTCCCGATCATGTCGGAGGACAGCATGCGGTCGAAGCGGGCGCGCTCGACATTGAGGATCTTGCCGCGCAGCGGCAGGATCGCCTGGTTCTGCCGCGAGCGGCCTCCCTTGGCCGAGCCGCCGGCGGAATCGCCCTCGACGATGAACAGTTCCGACTTGGCCGGATCGCGCTCCTGGCAGTCGGCGAGCTTGCCGGGCAGGGAGGTTATATCGAGAACGCCCTTGCGCCGCGTCAGCTCGCGGGCCTTGCGCGCGGCCTCGCGCGCCGCTGCCGCCTCGACCACCTTGCCGATCAGAATTCTGGCCTCGCCGGGATGCTCTTCCAGCCAGATGCCCAACGCCTCGTTGACGAGGCTTTCGACCACGGGCCGCACCTCGGACGAGACGAGCTTGTCCTTGGTCTGCGAGGAGAATTTCGGGTCGGGCACCTTGACGGAAAGAACGGCGGACAGCCCTTCCCGGCAATCGTCGCCGGTCAGCGAGACCTTTTCCTTCTTCGTCAGCCCGGATGTATCCGCGTAGCCCGTGACCTGACGCGTGAGCGCGCCTCGAAAGCCGGCCAGATGCGTGCCGCCGTCGCGCTGCGGGATATTGTTGGTGAAGGCCAGCACATTCTCGTGGTAGCTGTCGTTCCACCACATCGCGACTTCGACGCCGATGCCGTCGCGCTCGGCGCGGATGGAGATCGGCGCGTCGATCAGGGGCTTCTTGGCGCGGTCGAGATATTTGACGAACTCTTCCAGCCCGCCTTCGTAATGCAGCTCAGCCTGCCTGACGTCGGCGTGGCGCTTGTCGGTCAGCACGATCCGTACGCCCGAATTCAGGAAGGCAAGCTCGCGGAGACGATGCTCCAGCGTGTCGTAGTCGAACTCCACCATTGTGAAGGTCTGCGGCGAGGGCAGGAAAGTGATCTCGCTGCCGCTGCGCCCTTCATAGGTGCCGGGCGTCTTGCGCGGCTCATAGGTGCCGGTGACGGCCAGCGGCGCGTCGGCATTGCCGTGCGAGAAGCTCATCTCGTGGATCTTGCCGTCGCGGCGGACTTTGATCCTGAGCCATGTGGACAGCGCGTTGACCACGGAGACGCCGACGCCGTGCAGGCCGCCGGAAACCTTGTAGGAATTCTGGTCGAACTTCCCGCCGGCATGGAGCTGCGTCATGATGACCTCGGCCGCCGACACGCCTTCCGTCGGGTGCAGGTCGGTCGGGATGCCGCGGCCATTGTCGATGACGGTGCACGAGCCGTCGGGATTGAGCGTCACCGAAACGAGATCGGCATGGCCGGCCAGCGCCTCGTCGATGGCGTTATCCACCACCTCGTAGACCATGTGGTGCAGGCCGGAGCCGTCATCCGTGTCGCCGATATACATGCCCGGCCGCTTGCGCACGGCATCGAGGCCCTTGAGAACCTTGATGGAATCCGCGCCATATTCCGCCTGTTCGCCGGGGTTGGTTTCTGGCGTTTCGGTCATCTGCTTCCGATCTCGAAAAGAATGTTTGCCGGCGGCTTTCCCATATTGCGAATCGCACGCCTCAAGATGCCTCTTATATAGGCTGGAAGGCCGGTTTTTCCAAGGATTACGACCATTTCGGGTGGGGAAACATCCCATTCGGGTGCCAGCCGATATGGTGCGGCAACGGCGCATTTGCGGCGGGCGGACCGCCGTCCTAGTTTTGCCGTGCAAGCCGGGAAGGATCTGACGATGGACAGCAAGCCAGCCCCCTTCGTTCCTCCCGCGCCGAGGCCCCGCGCCAGCCCGCCCTCGACGCTGGAGATGATCCGCATCGTCTACCGCAATCCGCTCGAGCTGTGGGGCGAGCCATCCTACAACAAGCCCTGGATTTCGGTGAGCGGCGTCGGCGGCCCGCTCGTCATCGCCAACGATCCCGCGCTGATACGCCACGTGCTCGTGGACAATGCGAAGAACTATCGCATGGCGACTGTTCGCCAGAAAATCCTGCGGCCCATCCTGCGCGACGGTCTGCTGACTGCCGAGGGCGAGGTATGGCGGCGTTCGCGCAAGGCAATGGCGCCGGTATTCACCCCGCGCCACATATTCGGCTTCGCGCAGCCAATGCTGAAATGCACGCGGGATTTCGCGGAGGGCTACGAGGCAGGCGGGACTGTCGATGTCGCCCGCGACATGACGATGCTGACCTACGAAATATTGGCGGAGACGCTGTTTTCCGGCGAGATCGCCGGCGAGCCGGGGAGTTTCGCCCACCAGATCGACCGGCTTTTCGAGACGATGGGCCGGGTCGATCCGCTCGACCTGTTGCGTGCGCCCGACTGGCTGCCGCGCTTCACCCGTATCCGCGGACGCAGGAGCCTTGCCTATTTCCGGCGGATCGTGTCCGACACGGTGAAGCTGCGCGAGGAGGGACTGAAGCGCGATCCTGCCGGCGCGCCACAGGATTTCCTGACCCTGCTGCTCAACGCCGAAGGGCCGGGCGGCCTGACCCGCGCCGAGGTGGAGGACAATATCATCACCTTCATCGGAGCCGGCCATGAGACGACCGCCCGCGCGCTCGGCTGGACGCTCTACTGCCTGGCCGAAGCCCCGTGGGAGCGCGAGCCGGTGGAGCGTGAGATCGACACCGTCTTGGCCCGTGAGCCCGACCCGGCGAAATGGCTGGATGCGATGCCGTTGACGCGCGCCGCCTTCGATGAGGCACTGCGGCTTTTCCCGCCCGCGCCCTCGATCAATCGCGAGCCGATAGAGCCGGAAACCTTCAACGGCCTCTACATTCCGCCGCGCGCGGCGGTTCTGGTCATGCCGTGGGTGGTCCACCGCCACCGCAAATTGTGGAACCAGCCGGATGCCTTCATGCCGGAGCGGTTCCACCCCGGCAATCGCGAGAAGATCGACCGCTTCCAGTACCTGCCTTTCGGGGCAGGGCCGCGCGTGTGCATCGGCGCGAGCTTCGCCATGCAGGAGGCCATCATTGCGCTTGCGGTGCTGATGTCGCGCTTCCGTTTCGACACGGTAGCCGAAACGAAGCCCTGGCCGGTCCAGAAGCTGACGACGCAGCCGGAGGGCGGGCTGCCTATGAAGGTTACATCGCGCGCTTGATTTCTTATGGAATGAAATATATATTTTCTTCCAGAAGGAATATTTCGATGGGCATGTTGCTGAAGGAAAGAGTCGAGCCGAACCGCAAGACGGTCGCCGCCAAGGCGCTGTTGCGCGCGGCCGGGCTGCTCGGCATGACGGCGAAGGAACTGGCGCCGGTCGTCGGCCTTTCGGAGGCCAGCATATCCCGCCTCAAGCGCGGCGACGAGAGTGCTCTGGCCGGCAAGCCCTACGAACTGGCGCTGCTTTTCATCCGCCTTTACCGCTCGCTGGATGCGTTGACTGGCGGTGACGATTCGGTGTCGCGAAGCTGGCTCCGGGCCGACAATCTCGCGCTGGGCGGCATACCGGTCGAGCGCATAGCGACCATAGATGGCCTCGTTCATGTCCTTGCCTATCTGGACGCCCGCCGCGCTCCGCTCTGAGGCGCAGCCGCGCTCGGGCGAATGCTGGCGGCTGGTCGAGGCGCAGCATCGCGTATCGACCATGAAGCTCGTCGATACGCTGGAGGAGCAGGCGCTGCTGGAGGAGGAACTGGAGCGGACCAAGCCGCCCGGCCCGCCGGAGTGCCGCCATCTCGACTATCTGCTCGCCACGCCCTTCCGCTATGGCCGCTATCCCGGCAGTTCGCGCTTTCGGCGCGAGGGCATGACGCCGGGCGTCTTCTACGCCAGCGAGGAGGTGGGGACTGCGGTTGCGGAGACGGCCTTCTATCGCCTGCTGTTCTTCCGTGACAGCCCGGCCACGCCCTATCCGAAGAACCCGCTGGAATTCACCGCCTTCAGCACGCCCTATGCCAGTGAGGCCGCCATCGACCTGATGGCCGATCCGTTCGCGCGCGACGCGGCAAGATGGGAACACCCGTCCGACTATTCCGCCTGCCTCGGCCTCGCCGACGTGGCGCGGGAGGCGGGGATAGACATCATCCGCTATCGGTCCGTGCGCGATCCGGGGCGCCGGGCGAACCTCGCGCTCCTGTCCTGCACTGTATTCACCGCGGATCGCCCCCAGGCGCATATGACATGGCGGCTGGCGGTGTCGGCGCGGGGCGTGAATGCGATCAGCGACTGGCCGGTCATCCGGCTCGCCCTGCCGATGGAAGTCTTTGCCGGCGATCCGAGGTTCGCGAAAATATCCTAGTTCCGCCCGTAAAACACGTTCGGGACATGCACCGGCCAGCGGCGCGGCAGGACGGCGACAAGGTCGAAGCGGATGGAGAGCTTGTGATTGTCACGCTGGCGCGAGAGCCACAGATCGGCGGCGGCCTCGATGCGGCGCTCCGATTGCCGGGCCACCGCCTCCATCGCCGCAACCAGCGTCGGCCGCACTTTCACCTCCACGATCAGCACGAGGTCGCCGCGCCGCGCGATCAGGTCGATCTCGCCAAGCCGCGTCCTGTAGCGCCGTGCGACGATGCGGAATCCCTTGAGCATCAGCGCCGCGGCAGCCAGCCACTCGCCGCGCTTGCCCCGGCGTTCATGCCGCCGCCTGTCTGCCAGCGGGCTATTCGCCATCGGCCTTGAGTTCCAGCAGCCGCTGGTAAAGCTCCGCCTTGCGCCGCCCGGTCATGCGCGCCGCCTCGCCCGCCGCCCTGGACGCGCCCATCTCCCCGGCGAGTGAAAGCAGCAGGCCGTCCACGTCCACCGTCTCCGCCGGGCCGCCGTCCGGCGGCGCCACGCACACGACGGCCTCGCCCTTCGGGGCGCCGGCCGCCCCGTAATGCGCGGCGAGGTCGCCGAGCGATCCGGTGCGGATTTCCTCGAATGCCTTGGTCAACTCGCGCCCGATGGCGGCGGGACGGTCGCCGAGAACGTCGCGCATGGACGCCAGCGAATCCGCCAGCCTGCGTGGCGATTCGTAGAAGATCAGCGTGCCGGGGACCCCGCGCAATTCGGCGAGCCGCGTGCGGCGCTGGCCTTCCTTCACCGGCAAGAAGCCGGCGAAAAAGAAGGAATCCGAAGGCAGGCCGGACGCGGTGAGCGCCGCAAGCAGCGCCGACGGACCGGGAATGGGCACAACGCGGATGCCGCGCGCTCGTGCCGCCTCAACCAGCCTGTATCCTGGATCGGAGATCAGCGGCGTGCCGGCGTCCGAAACCAGTGCCACCGAGCGGCCCTCCGCGAGAGCCGAGATCAGGCGCGGCCCGGCCTCCGCCGCATTGTGTTCGTGATAGGCCGTGGTCGGGCGCGAGATGCCGTAGCGGTCGAGCAGGACGCGCGTCACCCGCGTGTCCTCGCAGGCAAGCACGTCCGCCGCCGCCAGCGTCTCCAGCGCCCGCAAGGTGATATCCGCGAGATTGCCGATGGGCGTCGCCACCAGATAGAGCGCCGCCTCCAGCGGCCGCGCGGCAATCTCGGTCTGGCCGACCACGAAGCTCCGCCGCCTTTCGTCCCGCTCCGCTGTCATGCCCGGCGTCCCGGATGGGCGCGGCCACGCCACCCTGACAACCCCGTGTCAGTATTCGCCAGTTGACCAATCATAGGTTGCATGTCGCGGGTAGCCTCATTGCCCATGCTTCTATATAAGCCCGCACTTCATTGGAACGCCGGATATGCATGCAATTCGCGGATCGCGCCGCAAGGCAGCGATAGCCTTCATACTTGTCACCGCCATGCTCGACATCGTGGCGATGGGCATTGTCATTCCGGTGCTGCCGCCTCTGATCGAGGAATTCGCCGACTCCAACTCTGCCGCCGGCTGGATCAACGGCGTTTTCGTGGCGTTGTGGGCCGGCATGCAGTTTGTCGCCTCTCCGGTCATCGGTTCCCTGTCCGACCGCCACGGCCGCCGCCCGGTGATATTGCTGTCCACCATCGGCCTGTCGCTCGACTATGTTCTGATGGCCTTGGCGCCGGATCTGTGGTGGCTGGCGCTCGGACGCATCGTCGCGGGCATCACCACCTCCAGTTTCACGACCGTTTTCGCCTACATGGCCGACATCACGCCGCCGGAAGGCCGCGCGCGCGGCTACGGGCTGATCGGCGCGGCCTTCTCCGCCGGTTTCGTCGCCGGACCGCTGCTCGGCGGCCTGCTGGGCGAGTTGTCGCCGCGCGCGCCATTCTGGTTTGCGGCCGCGCTGTCGGGCGTGGCCTTCCTCTACGGTCTGTTCGTGCTGCCGGAATCGCTCGCGCCTGAGAAGCGCATGGCGTTTTCGTGGAGGCGCGCCAATCCCTTCGGCGCGCTGCTGCTGCTGCGGTCCCACGCAGAGCTTGCCGGTCTCGCGGTCGTCACCTTTCTCCTGCATTTCGCCCATCACGTGTTTTCGGCGGTCTTTGTGCTTTATGCCGGCCTGCGCTACGGCTGGAGCCCGTGGGAGGTCGGCGCGCTGCTGGCGCTGGTCGGCGTGCTGGACATGATCGTGCAGGGGCTGATCGTCGGGCCGGCGGTCAGGCGCTTCGGCGACCGCACCGTCATGGTGTTCGGCCTGTTCGGCGGGGCGCTGGGCATATGCCTCATGGGGCTGGCGTCCACCGGCGTGGTCTTTGCGCTGGCGATGGTTCCCAATGCGCTATGGGGCCTTGCAATGCCGACGCTGCAATCGCTGATGACACGCCGCGTCTCGGAAAGCGAGCAGGGCCAGCTTCAGGGGGCAAATATGAGCGTGGCCAGCATTGCCGGAGTTGCATCGCCACTATTCTTCGGCGCCGTCTATTCGCTGTCGGTCGGGGAGGGGTTGCCGGTCGCCCTGTCGGGCGTCTCGTTCTTCATCGCGGCCCTGGTGCTGTTTGCAGCCGCCATCATCGGATGGGGCGTGGCGCGGCGGGCGGAGCGTGGCGAAAGGGCCGGTGCAGGGGGGTGAGCGCCCTCGCAGGGCTTGCAGGCGGGGCGTGAACTTGACTTTGAGCACGGCCTCGGAGACTATCCGGCCATGAAGAACGCAGCTTTCATATCGTCCACGACGATCCTTCGGGTGTGCCCTATCGCGGGCATATGACCCGCGGCCCGGCTGCGATGCGCCTCGGGTCGCGGGGCGCAAGCATGTTCCGTTTCTTCTGAAACAAACATGATTTCCCTGCCGCGAGGCATGAGTGCCGCGGCGCACGGCAACAGCCCTCATCCTGAAAGCTCATTCGCGGCAGCATTCCACTGTTCGCCAACCGGATTACCATCATGCAGGACAATAACCGCAAGCGGCGCAAGCCGCCGATCACCGTTAGCCGCTTCGACCATGAGCGCCTTTCGCGGCTGGCCCAGGCTTCATCGGACCGTTTCCCCGAAGCGGCAGAGGAGTTGCTGGGCGAACTCGACCGCGCCCGCATCTCGCGCTCCGGCACGCCGCCGGACGTGGTGAGCATGGGCTCGACGGTTGTGTTCAAGCCCGATACCGGGCCGGAAAAGACCGTAACCCTCGTATTCCCGGCGGATGCGGATATTTCCTCCGGCAAGGTTTCCATCCTCACGCCTATAGGCACGGCGCTTCTGGGCTTGTCGCCGGGACAGAGCATGGGCTGGACGGCGCGCGATGGCCGGCACCACGAGCTGACCGTGATCGCTGTCACGCATTCCTCCGAGGCCGAGGGCGGCGCTCCGGCCGGAGCCGAAGAAGCACGCCAGTAGCCCCGAAATGTGATCGGCGGCAGGGAACGAAACAGGCATTTGCCGTGTTTATGGGCAGGTTAAGGGAGGATTGTGCCATGCCCCTGATTTTGCCGGACGGCTTCGAGCCTTATTTCGCCGGGCGAAAGGCGAAAGATGAGGTTCAGCGGGCCAGGTCCGCGACGACCGCATCGAGGACGACCATGCCGGCTGGCGTGGCGCGCAGCCGCGAATTGCCGACCGGCTCCACCAGGCGCTCTCCCTGGAGAAGGGAGATGCGCTCGGACGACAAGGGCCGTCCCGCCAGCGATTCATAGCGCACGAGGTCGATCCCCTCCGTGAGCCTGAGGCCCATCAGCAGGAACTCGTCCGCCTCCTCCGAGCGTGTAAGCAACTCTCCGCCCGCGACCCCGTGGCCCTGTTTCTCGACCAGTTCGAGCCATGTTTCCGGCGTTCGCTCGGTGAAGGTGACGACCCGCCGGCCGTTTTCCACGAAGCGGCCATGCGCGCCGGGGCCGATGCCGGCATATTCTCCATAGCGCCAGTAGATCAGATTGTGCCGGCTTTCCGAGCCGGGCCGGGCGTGGTTGGAGATTTCATAGGCCGGCAGGCCCCGCGCGGCAGTGACCTCCTGTGTGACCCGGTATAGCTCCGCGCCGATATCCTCGTCGGGCACGGAAAACTTTCCGGCCGCATGCAGCGCGTGAAACGGTGTGCCTTCCTCTATGGTGAGCTGATAGAGCGACAGATGATCGGCGGCGTGGCCTATCGCCCCCTCAAGCTCGGCGGCCCATGCTTCCGGCGTCTGCCCCGGCCTCGCATAGATGAGATCGAACGACATGCGCGGGAACGTCTCCCGCGCCAGCCGGATTGCGCCGAGCGCCTGCCCCACATTGTGCAGCCGCCCGAGGAAACGGAGGTCGCGGTCGTTGAGCGCCTGCACGCCGAGCGATACGCGATTGACGCCCGCCGCGCGATAGCCCCGGAATCGCTCGGCCTCGACCGAGGACGGGTTTGCCTCCAGCGTGATCTCGATCCCGTCCGGCACCGTCCAGTGCCGCGCCACCGCTGCCAGCACCGCACCCACCGTTTCCGGTTGCATCAGCGAAGGCGTGCCACCGCCGAGGAAGATCGAATCGACCCGGCGTGGCCCCGTCCGCTCGCGCATCGCGGCCATCTCCCGGTCGAACGCGGCGGTGAAGCGCGGCTGGTCCACCGGCTGGTGGCGCACATGGGAATTGAAGTCGCAATATGGGCATTTGGCCGCGCAGAACGGCCAGTGGACATAGATGCCGAAGCCGGGATCGTTCATCTCTATCCCAGCATCGCCTTTTCGAACAGCGCGAACGCCCGCGCGCGATGCGACAGCGGTTCCGTGCGGCCATGCTTGTCCAGCGGGTCCATCTCGCCGAATGTAATGTCGAAACCTTCCGGCTGGAACATCGGATCGTAGCCGAAGCCTCTCTCCCCGCGCGGCGGCCACACAAGAGTTCCCTCCACCTCGCCGCGGAAATATTCGGCGTGGCCATCGGGCCAGGCGAGGCACAGAACCGACACGAAGCGCCCGGTGCGTTGCGCGGCGGCGGTCGCCCCCGCCTGTTCCAGCCTGTCCTCGGTGATGCGCATGGCCATCGCGAAATCGCGCCCGCTGCCATCCGGCTTCTCGGCCCAGTCGGCGGTATAGACTCCCGGCTGGCCGCCGAGCGCGTCTACGCACAGCCCCGAATCGTCGGATAGCGCGGGCAGCCCCGTCGCGGATGCCGCAGCGAAGGCTTTGATATAGGCGTTCTCCTCGAAGCTCGTGCCGGTTTCCGGCGGCTCCGGCAGGCCATATTCGGCCGCCGATTTCGCCTCGAAGCCGAACGGGCCGATAAGCTCATCTATCTCCGCGAGCTTGCCCTTGTTGTGGCTCGCCACCACGATTTTCCTGCTTTCGAGCTTGCGCATCAGAGTCCCCATATGACCGGATCGGCGAATTCGATGGAGTTACCGGCGGGATCGCGGAAGTAGATCGAGCGCCCGCCGCTTGGCCAGCGGAACTCGGCTTCGATGACGACGCCATGCGCCGCCAGATGCCGCTTCCAGCCGTCGATCTCGTCCTCGCCGGCGCGGAAGCAGAGATGGCCCGGTCCGCGCGCACCATGCGGCGGCACCGGCAGCGCGGCATCCCGCGCTGGAGGAACGGCGGCTTCCGCCGGGTTGAAGATCAGCAACACCCCGTCGCCACAGCGGAAGAACACGTGCCGGTTGCCGGCGCGCACGATGCGTTCCAGCCCCATCACGTCGCGATAGAAAGCCTCCGCTGCGTCGATGTCGGCGGCATAGAGCGCCGATTCGAGAATGGCGGCGGGTTTCACAACGCTAGGCAATCGCCATTTTCTGCAGGTCGACCAGCCGCGCGATGCCCTTGCGCGCCAGTGCCAGCAGGGCGGCGAATTCTTCCTCGCTGAACGGCTCGCCTTCGGCTGTACCCTGAATCTCCACGATGCCGCCCTTGCCGGTCATCACGAAATTGGCGTCGGTACCGGCCGAGGAATCCTCGACATAATCGAGGTCGATTACCGGCTGGCCGCCGTGGATGCCGCAGGAAATCGCGGCCACATGATCTTTCAGCACGCGCGAAACATTCGTCATGGAGCGTTTCTCCATCCAGTTCAGGCAGTCGTGCAGCGCCACGAATCCGCCGGTGATCGCCGCCGTCCGGGTGCCGCCATCGGCCTGGATCACGTCGCAATCCACCGTGATCTGAACCTCGCCCAGCGCCTGCAGGTCGACGACGGCGCGCAGCGAGCGGCCGATCAGCCGCTGTATCTCCAGCGTGCGCCCGCCCTGCTTGCCGGCGGAAGCCTCGCGGCGCATGCGCTCGCCTGTCGCGCGCGGCAGCATTCCATATTCGGCCGTCACCCAGCCGCGTCCCGAATTGCGCATCCAGCCCGGCACTTTTTCTTCGAGGCTCGCCGTGCACAGCACATGCGTGTCGCCGAACCTGACGAGGCAGGAGCCTTCCGCATGCTTCGAGACGCCGCGCTCGAAGGAGATGGCGCGCATCTGATCGGCGTCTCGTCCTGATGGCCGCATTTTGTTCCTGTCCGTGGTCTGAATCGTTGGCGGCTTTTACCCGCCCGGCAATTGCGAAGCAAAGGAAAACAGGACGGAGCCGTCGTTGTGTTCGCCGCATCCAGGGCTATATTTCAATGGAAACCGTGGGAAGGATGGTATGACGAAACCTGTCATGGATCAGGGCCCGCAAACGCTCGATGCCCGCTCGCGCGATATTTTCCGCGCAATCGTGGAAACCTATCTGCGCGACGGCGAGCCTCTGGGCTCGCGCAACCTGTCGCGCATCCTGCCGCAGTCGCTGTCGCCGGCGACCGTCCGCAACGTGATGAGCGATCTGGAGCAGCTCGGCCTCATCTATGCGCCGCATATCTCTGCCGGCCGCCTGCCCACGCAGCAGGGGCTGCGCTTCTTCGTGGACGCGTTCATGGAGATCGGCGACCTCTCGGACGATGAACGCCGGGTCATCGAGGCGCAGGTGAAGGCGTCAGGCTCGGGCCAGTCGCTGGAATATATGCTGACGGAAGCGAGCCAACTCCTGTCGGGTATGTCGCGCGGCGCCGGTCTCGTGCTGGCGGCCAAGAGCGAAGCCGCCCTGAAGCATATAGAGTTCATCCAGCTCGAGCCGACCAAGGCGCTGGCCGTTCTCGTCTCGCAGGGCGGCGACGTCGAGAACCGGGTGATCGACCTGCCGGCGGGCGTTACGGCCTCGCAATTGCACGAGGCGTCGAATTTTCTCAACGCGCATATTCGCGGGCGCACGCTTGCGGAGGCGAGGAGCGAGATTGCGCGGCTGCGGGAGGAAACGCGCACCGCGCTCGACACGCTGTCGCAGGAACTGGTGGAAAAGGGAATGGCCGTCTGGGCAGGCGGCGATGGCGGGCTGCCGGCGCGCCTGATCGTGCGCGGCAGGGCCAACCTGCTGGAGAACGTCACCGCGGAGGCCGATCTGGAGCTGTTGCGCCATCTGTTCGAGGATCTGGAGACGAAGGAAGGGCTGGTGCAATTGCTCGACCTTGCCGAGGAAGGGTCGGGCGTTCGCATCTTCATCGGTTCGGAGAACAAGCTGTTTTCGCTTTCCGGCTCGTCGCTGGTCGTGGCTCCCTATCGCGACCAGGATTCGCGGGTCATCGGTGCGCTGGGCGTCATCGGGCCGACCCGGCTCAATTATGCGCGTATCGTGCCGATGGTGGACTATACCGCGCAGATGGTCAGCCGCATGTTGCGGTAGGCCGTGCCTGCGTTTGGAAGCGGAGGTATCATGTTCGGATTGATCGGCAAGTTTCGGGCACAGCCCGGCAAGCGCGATGCGCTGGCGGCGATCCTGCTCGGAAGCACGGGAGCCATGCCGGGCTGTCTCAGCTACATCGTCGCCAACGATGCGGAAGACCCGGATGGCATCTGGATCAGCGAGGTCTGGACGGACGAGAAGAGCCATAAGGCATCGCTTGAGCTGCCGGAGGTGAAGGCCGCCATCGCCGAGGCGATGCCGCTGATCGCAGGCTTCGACAGTCACGTGAAAACCGTGCCGCTCGGCGGCGTAGGTTTGCCGTCCGTATAGGATCGAGGCGCCGTCGCCCTTGATTTTCGCTGGCTGAACCTCGATATCGGGCGCGAATTCGAGAACGGTTCGAGGAACGGACGAGGCGATGAGCGAAAATCCCAAGGAAGAACGCACGCCCGGCGAGAACGCGGTGAAGAACGAATATGCGCAGAACGCCGGCACGGCCGGCGAGGCGGATTCGGGCACGGCTGCCGGACAGGACGACGCGATGCAGGCCGATTATGAGGCTTTCATGCGTCTCGCCAAGGAAAACGAGGAGCTGAAGGACGGACGGCTGCGGCTCGCTGCCGAAATGGAGAACCTGCGCCGCCGCACCGCCCGCGACGTGGCCGATGCCCGCGCCTACAGCGTGGCGAATTTCGCTCGCGACATGCTTTCCGTGGCCGACAATCTGCGCCGCGCGCTGGATGCCATCCCCGCCGAAGCGCGGGCAAGCGGCGATGCGGGCTTCGCCGCGTTGATCGAGGGCGTCGAGATGACCGAACGGTCCATGCTGGCCGCGCTGGAGCGTCACGGCGTGAAGAAGATTTCGCCCGAGGGTGAAAAATTCGATCCCAATTTCCATCAGGCCATGTTCGAGATGCCGAACGCCGAACTGCCGTCGGGCACGGTCGTGCAGGTGGTGCAGACCGGCTTCGTCATCGGTGACCGGGTGCTGCGGCCGGCGATGGTCGGCGTCTCGACCGGCGGCCCCAAGGCCGCGCCGGAACCGAAGGCGGGAGCTGACAAGGAAGCCTGATCACCCGTCCTGCAAGGCAGATCGGAGTTCGTCGGCGGCTGTTGCGGTTGCCGGCGGGGGAGGGGCGGATGAACTCGATCGCTTTCTTCGACTATGCCGGCATGGCGGTTTTCGCCGCCACCGGCGCTCTTGCCGCCTCGCGCAAGCAGCTCGACCTGATCGGTTGTCTTTTCCTCGCTTGCGTCACGGCCATCGGCGGCGGCACCCTGCGCGACCTCATACTGGATGTGCCGGTATTCTGGATCGAGCGGCACGCCTATATTCTGGTCAGCGTCGCCACTGCGGTGATCGTCTATTTCTCCGCGCATCTTATTGAATCGCGCTACAAGTTGCTGCTTTGGCTCGACGCCGTCGGCCTCTCCGCCTATTGCGTATTCGGTGCCTGGAAGGGGCTGACGATCACCGGCTCGCCGGTCGTGGGGGTGGTGATGGGCGTGTTGACGGCGACGTTCGGGGGTATATTGCGCGACACGCTGGCGGGTGAGCAGTCCGTGCTCCTGCGGCCCGAGATCTATGTCACCGCCGCTCTTGCCGGGGCGATCATGTTCACGCTCGCCGACTATGCAGGCGCGCCGATTCTCGCCTCGGCGTTGGTCGCTGCGACGGCCGCTTTCGTCGTGCGCGGCGGGGCGCTCCGCTATGGCTGGTCGCTTCCGCGTTACAAGCCGCGCGCCGGCCGCAACCCGGAAGATATAGAGTGAACATCCGCCGGGCCGTTGCGCGGAGGACGATTCTGGCGGAATATGGAACCCGTGAGGACGAGTTGCATTTTCAGGCCGGGCAAGGGGGCTGCGAAGGAAGCATCGCTCACATGCGGGTAATTGTCTGTGCTCTGGCTCTCTGCGCCTTTCCCGCTGCCGCCTTCTGTCAGGATCGTGCGAGCAGCCGTGTTGCGCAGGCTTTCTCGGGCATAGACTGGAGCGGGCTTTATCTGGGCGGCGGCGCGGCTTATCTGGGGGCCGGTGGCGGCTCGAATGCGGCCGGCAGCATCTTTGCCGGGTACAGTTTCGATGCGGGGCCGGGCATAGCCGGCCTCGAAACCGGCCTGATCCTGTCTGACGTGAGGACGGACACGGGCGAACGCCTCAATTCGATGGTCGATCTGCGTGGACGGATTGGCGTCGCCTTCGACAGGTTCCAGTTCTATGGCACGGGCGGCGCGGTATGGTCGCCTTATGGAAACCGCACCGATACGGGCTATGCCGCCGGCGCAGGCGTGGACTGGGCTGCGACCGGCCAGACTTTCTGGGGCCTGCAATATGTGCGCTATGCCTTCCCCAATTTCCGCAACACGGGCAACACGCTGGAGGTCGACCTGATTAGCGGCCGCATCAGCTACAAGTTCTGATCGCGGCCGCTCGATGTTGCGCGGTCAGAGCAGGCCCGCCTGCCGGGCCTCGTCGGCCAGGTTCTTGCGTGGCCGGGGGCCGATCTGCTGAATGACCAGCCCGGCCGCCAGCGAGCCGAGCCTGCCGCAATCGGCGAGGCTGCGGCCATTTGTGTAGCCGAAAAGGAAGCCTGCGGCGTAGAGATCGCCCGCCCCCGTGGTGTCCACCAGTTCGGCAATCTCGATCGCAGGCACGGTTTCGGTTTCTTCGCTGCGCACAACGACGGAACCCAGCTCCGAGCGCGTGACGGCTGCGAGCCGGCAATCCTTGCGTATCTGCGCCAGCGCCGTCTCGAAGGACGAGGTCTGGTAGAGCGACTTCAGCTCGCTTTCATTGGCGAACACGATGTCCACCGTGCCGCTGCGCATCAGGTCGAGGAATTCGTCGCGGTAGCGGTCCACACAGAACGGGTCGGAGAGCGTCATGGCGACCTCTCGTCCCGCCGCGTGGGCGTGGCTGGCGGCAAGCCGGATCGCGTCCTTCGCCCGCGGCGGGTCCCACAGGTAGCCTTCGAAATAGGTGACCTTGGCGCCGCGCGCCTTTTCCTCTTCCACGTCCTCCGGCCCAAGCTCCACGCAGGCGCCGAGATAGGTGTTCATCGAACGCTCGCCGTCGGGAGTCACGAAGATCATCGACCGCGCGGTCGGCGGCGTGCCGGCGAGCGGCTTCGTGTCGAAGGCCACGCCCTGCGCGCGGATGTCGTGCGCGTAGATGCCGCCCAGATGGTCGTCCGATACCTTGCCGAAATAGGCGGCCTTGCCGCCGAACCCGGCGATGCCGGCTGCCGTGTTGCCGGCGCTGCCGCCGGATGCCTCGATGGCCGGTCCCATGCGGCTGTAGAGCAGTTCGGCGCGCCCGGCGTCGATCAGGTTCATCGCGCCCTTGATGATGTCGTTTTCAACCAGGAAGGAATCCTCGCAGCGGGCGATAATATCCACGATGGCGTTGCCGATGCACAGCACGTCGTAACTGCTCATGAACCTCTCCGGAATTTGCAGTCGAAAACCTCCCAAGGGGTTTAGCGCCTCGGATCGTATTTGCAAATGTCGATATATGCATATGCTTCGAAATCCTTTGCGGGCCGCGAGGTTGCGGCGGACTGCACCTGATCCTATGTGAGCCGCGAACGGGAGCGACGGCATGGTCATTGCTGCTGCCCGCGCGGCCTTGGCGCGGCTATTGACGGCTGAATTTCGCGGCGTCTTCTTCAAGTCGCTGGGGCTGACATTGCTGGTGCTCGTCGCGATCTGGCTCGGAATAGGCAGCCTGTTCGACATCGCCGTGTTCCCGTGGCTTCAATCCTTCCTGCCGGATCTTCCCTCATGGGTCGGCTGGGTCGGGCTGGCCGCCGCGGTCGTGGCCGGCATCGGTCTGGCGGTCGCGCTGGCGTTTCTGATCGCGCCGGTATCCGCGATAGTCGCTGGCCTGTTCCTCGACGAGGTGGCGGAGGCGGTCGAAAGATACGACTACCCTGCCGATCCGCCGGGCGCTGCCATGCCGCCGCTGCGTTCGCTGGTCATCTCGATCAAATTTTTCGGCGTTGTTGTCGCCGGGAACGTGCTGGCGCTGCTGCTCCTGCTCGTGCCGGGCGTCAACCTCATCGCTTTTTTCATCATAAACGGCTATCTTCTCGGCCGCGAATTCTTCGAGTTCGCGGCGATGCGCTATCTGGGCGAGGAGGAGGCCAGAGCGTTGCGCCGCCGCCATGCCGGTACGGTGTTCCTGGCCGGGTTGCTCGTCGCCGCCTTTCTGGCGGTGCCGCTCGTCAATCTCGCCACGCCGATCTTCGCTGCCGCCATGATGGTGCATCTTTTCAAGGCGGTTGCGGCGCGCGACGCACGCGCGGCTCCGTATTCGGCGGGGGCCGGAACGGAATGGAGGGGACGGTGATTGTCGATCTGCTTCTGGCGATCCTGCATCATGTGCTGGTTTTCACGCTCGCCGCGGCGCTGGCGGCTGAGTTCGTGCTGCTGAGGCCGGGCCTTGCCGGACGTGACCTCAAGCTGCTCGGCCATATAGACGGCGCCTATGGCGGCATCGCGCTCGGCGTCGTCGTGGTCGGCGTGTTGCGCATATTCTTCGGGCTGAGGGGTTGGGAATTCTACGTCTACAACACTTCCTTCTGGGCAAAGATGGTCGCCTTCGCGGCGGTCGGCATCCTTTCGATCCGGCCCACCTTGCGGATATTGTCGTGGCGCCGCGCCGCCGCGCATGCCTCCGGCATCTATATCGTGCCCGATAGCGAGGTCCGCGCCGTCCGCCGTTATATCCGAATGGAAGCGATGGTCTTTGTGCTGATTCCGATCTTCGCGGCGATGATGGCGCGCGGCGTCGGCTAGACGATGATCTGTCGGGTGGCCTCCAGCGGCTCCAGCGGGGCCAGCGGCGCGGGAATATCGGTGGTCTTTTCGGCCGATTTGCAGATATCCGCGATGACGCAGGCGGGGCAGTCCGGCTTGCGTGCCTTGCACACATAGCGCCCGTGCAGGATCAGCCAATGGTGCGCATGGCGCATGTATTTTTCGGGAATGATGCGCACCAGGGTCGCCTCCACCTCGTCCGGCGTGCGTCCGGGCGCGAGGCCGATCCGGTTGCCGATGCGGAATATATGCGTGTCCACGGCCATCGTCGGTTGGCCGAACGCCATGTTAAGCACGACATTGGCGGTCTTGCGGCCCACGCCGGGCAGGCTCATCAGTGCCTCGCGCTCTCCCGGCACCTTGCCGCCGAAATCCGTGATGAGCGCGTTGGAGAGCGCGATGACGTTTTTCGCCTTGTTGCGCCAAAGGCCGATAGTGCGGATGTAGTCGCCGACCTTCTCCTCCCCAAGCGCGGCCATCTTTTCCGGCGTGTCGGCCGCCGCGAATAGCGCGCGCGTCGCCTTGTTCACGCCGGCATCGGTCGCCTGCGCCGACAGCACCACGGCCACCAGCAGCGTGAACGCGTTGACATGCTCCAGTTCGCCTTTCGGCTCGGGTCGCTGGATGGAGAAGCGGTGGAATATCTCCTCGATGTCGGCCGCCGAATAGGCGGTCGCGGGCTGCCGCGCGGCGCGGGGCCGGAGCTTCGCGTTCGAGCCGTCGCGCCGCCCCGGCAGCAGGGCGGGGGCTGCGGCGCTTTTTTCCTTGGGCTTTCTCATGCGCCCTCTATAATCGCAAAAATGCCCGAGCAGAAACCCGCCGACGAGCCCTTCTTCCGCGCGCTTCTCACGCCGCACCGTTCGCTTGGCCGCACCGGCTTCGCCGTCCTCATGGGCGTGGTTCTGGCGGTCTGGCTTTTCTTCGGAGGAATGTTCCTTGCGCTCGGCGCATGGCCGATCTTCGGCTTCTTCGGACTCGATGTGCTGCTGCTGTACCTCGCATTCCGCTGGAACTATCGTGCCGCCCGCGCCTGCGAGGAGGTGTCGGTGTCCCGCACCAGCCTCGATATCCGCAAGGTGGCTCCGTCCGGCCGCTCCGAGCAGCACCGCTTCAATCCCTTCTGGGTCCGCTTCCAGATCGCCCGCCATGACGAGATCGGCATCACGAGCATGGAGGTGAAAGGGCAGGGCCGCAGCGTGGCCATCGGCTCCTTCCTGAACCCCGACGACAGGGAAAGCTTCGCCGACGCCTTCGGGCAGGCGCTGGCGACGGCAAAGGCCGGATAGCACGGTACAAAGCAGGAATCGGGTGGCGTAAGCGGACTTGCCGGACGATATTCGCAGGCAAGGAGATTTGCCATGAACGCTCACAGCGCCATTCTTCAACGCGACATCACACCGGACAGCAGCGACTACGAGATCGTGCGCCGCGTCATCGAGAAGATCAGCCTCGATTATCGCGAGCAGCCCGGCCTCGATGCCCTTGCCGATGAGCTTGGGGAGACGCCGACCAGCCTCCAGAAGCTGTTCACCCGCTGGGCCGGCCTTTCACCCAAGGCGTTCCTGCAGGCGGTGACACTCGACCATGCGCGTCGCCTGCTGGACGAGGGCCTGCCCCTCCTCGATACGGCCTATGAGGTCGGCATGTCCGGGCCGGGCCGCCTGCACGATCTTTTCGTCACCCATGAGGCCATGTCGCCCGGCGACTACAAGACGCGCGGCGCGGGCCTCACTATCCGCTACGGCTACCATCTCTCGCCCTTCGGCATCGCGCTGGTGATGGTGACGGATCGCGGCCTTGCGGGCCTGTCCTTCTGCGATCCGGGCGGCGAGCGCGCCGCGCTCGACGATATGAGCGGACGCTGGCCCAACGCTTCCTATATCGAGGATATGGCGGCAACCATGCCTTATGCGGAGCGCATCTTCGATCCTGCGCGCTGGCGCGCCGAGGAGCCCTTGCGCGTGGTGCTGATCGGCACGGATTTCCAGGTGAGGGTATGGGAGGCGCTGCTGCGCATCCCGATGAACTGCGCCAGGAGCTATTCGGCCATCGCCGCCGAAATCGGCGCACCGAAGGCGAGCCGCGCGGTCGGGGCCGCCATCGGCGCGAACCCGGTTTCCTTCGTCGTGCCCTGCCATCGCGCGCTCGGCAAGTCGGGCGCTCTCACCGGCTACCATTGGGGCCTGACGCGCAAGCGGGCCATTCTAGGCTGGGAATGGGGCAAGGCTGCCGGATAATGCGGCGTGCATTGTCGCCGGAAGCCGATGACATAGGGTCCGGGACTGGCCGCTGAGAACAGCATCGCGACCGCGTGATCCTGCCGGCCTGCACGGCTTCCCGTAGAAACTCTTGAACTCGAAAGCGGGGCAGACCATATCTGCGTCACGGGTGCGAATGCCAATCGGGTTTGCATCCTTCCACGTCGCTCTTCGAGGACATGTGACATGACGCGTATGACGACCTTCTCCAGCCCGCTGCTCCTGGGCTTCGATACGATGGAAAAGACGCTGGAGCGGATCGCAAAATCCGCCGACAGCTACCCCCCCTACAATATCGAGCGCATCAGGTCGGCAGATGGCGAGTTGGAGCGCCTGCGTATTACGTTGGCCGTGGCGGGGTTCTCCGAAAGCGAGCTCGACGTGACGACCGAGGAGAATCAGCTGATTGTCCGCGGCAAGCAGGTCGACGACCGGGAACGCGAATTCCTGCATCGCGGCATTGCCGCGCGGCAGTTCCAGCGCAGCTTCGTGCTCGCGGATGGAATGCGTGTGGTGGGCGCGGAACTTCATAACGGGCTGCTCTCGATCGACCTCGACCGTCCACGGCCCGAGAAACTTGTGCGAAAGATAAACATTTCACTGAAGGAATGACCGGCTGCCGCCGGTTCCGGCTCTGCCGCGGGCAGGTCACACGACGCCCGCACCGAAGGAGGCTGATATGACCGACCATGAAAACAACATCACGCAGGAACAGCTTGCCCATCTGGGCGAGGGCGTCGTCGCCTATGTCCGCGAATTCGACAGCGAGGACCTGAAGCAGAAGTTCCCCGGCGCGCCCGACATGGCTCCCGGCATAAGGCTTTGGGCGCTCTTCGCCGCCAATGGCGAACCGATTCTCCTGGCCGACCAGCGGGCGAGTGCGCTCGCAGGCGCCCTGCAGAACGACCTTACCACCGTCAGCCTGCACTGACGGCGCATGACGGGCCGGGAGCTTCCTCCCGGCCGTCGCGGGGATGAATGCCGCAGCGCGGGTCAGGCCGCGTGGGATGCAGGCTTTTCAGCCAGGAAAGTGTAGATGGCGGCCGCGTCGTCCGATCCCCTGATCTTGGAGACCGTATCCTGGTCGCGCAGCACCCGAGCGATGCGCGACAGCGCCTTGAGATGGTCCGCGCCCGCGCTTTCGGGTGCGAGCAGAAGGAAAACCAGATCGACCGGCTGGTCGTCCAGCGATTCGAAATCGACAGGCGCTTCGAGGCGCGCGAAGACGCCGGTGATCTTCTTGACCCCCGGCAGCTTGCCGTGGGGGATGGCGATGCCGCTTCCGACGCCCGTCGAGCCCAGCTTTTCCCGCTGGAGCACCGTGTCGAATATTTCGCGCTCGGGGATTCCGGTGATCGTCGCGGCCTTCTCGGCCAGCATCTGAAGCAACTGCTTTTTCGAGTTCGCCTTCAAGGCCGGCATGACCGCCGAGACCTCGATGAGATCACTCAAATCCATGTCCTCAGTCCTTTGTTCCGCCCCGTCATCATGCGGGCGAGGAAGTTCTGCCGCGGAAACTGGCGTCAGCGGGCGGTTGCGGAAGTCGTGTCGATCCAGCCGATATTCCCGTCGGCGCGCCGGTAGACGATGCTGACCTGTTCATTCGCCGCGTTCCTGAACACGACGACCGGATTGTCCTTCATGTCGAGTTCGATCACCGCGGCTGCGACCGACATGGTGTTCAATGCCAGCGTCGATTCGGCGACCACTGCCGGGGCGTAATCCTCCGGCACCTCCTCGTCATCGTCGGCGATGGGCGCCATCACGCGATAGGCCATGTCCACCGTCTCGCCGTTGGGTACGCTCGTGCTGTGCGACTTGAGCTTCCGCTTGTAGCGGCGAAGCCGCTTCTCGATCCGCTCCGCCGCGGCGTCGAAGGCGATCTGCGGATCCTGCGCCTGTCCGTTGGCCTGCAGCGAAATGCCGGTGTCGAGCCGGATCATGCAGTCCGCGCCAAAGCGGGATCCCGACTTCTCCACCGTCACGTGACCGGAAAATCCTCCGTCGAAGTATTTCTCGACGGCTTCGCCGATTCGGCTCTCTATCCGTGTGCGGAACGCATCACCGATATCCATGTGCTTACCCGAAATGCGCAGGCTCATCTGAAAGTCGCCCTTCCTGTTCCAGGCAATTGCGAGTTCGATTTTATACTCGTGATCGGCGCGCACAAGTTCTTCTGGCGCCGAGTCCTTCATGGACCCGATAATATGCCGACCGGCGATTTGGTTGCGTCAAGCGCCTAACCAGTCGCCACCCCCTTTCATGCGGGCGGGCTTCTAGTCGCTTCCCGGTACCTTGTCAACGAAGCGAACGGAACGCCGTCTTTTCTCCGTGCGATGGCCGGTGTGCGTGAGCGCCGATTTCTTGCGCCCGTGTCTTGAAACAGTGAATCGCATCGCCATATAATGAGCAAGCACTTGCTCAATAATAAAGGTATATGGACGTGGCTCGACCCCTCAGCGAAGAAAAACGCCAGGCGATTCTGGATGCTGCCGCCGAACTGGTGGCGGCGATGGGAACGGGTGCGTCCACGGCCAGGATCGCGAAGGGCGCGAACGTGTCGGAAGGCACGTTGTTCACCTATTTCGCGACGAAGGATGCCTTGCTTAACCAGCTCTATCTCGACATCGAGGCGGAACTGGCTGGAGCGATGCTGGCCGATTTTCCCGCAGGCGGCAGCGCCAGGGAGCGCGCATGTCACTTGTGGGATCGTTTCATCGACTGGGGGGCGGCCAACCCCGTGAAGCGCAAGGCTTTGCGGCAGCTCAAGGTGTCAGACCGCATCACCGCGGAAAGCAGGCATTGCAGCGACGGGCTTTTCCGCGACGTCAAGGAAAAGCTGGGGGAAAGCCTCGCTGAGCACGCCTCGCCGGACCAGCCGCCGGACTATGTCGGCGCAGTTCTCGACACGCTGGCCGGGACCACGCTCGAATTCATGGCCGATGATCCCGCTCAGCGCGATCACTACAAGCAGTTGGGCTTCCAGCTTCTCTGGAAAGGCATCGCCCGCTGAATTTTTACCCTGAAAATGAGCATGTGCTTGCTCATTTAATCGCTAAACAGAAAGGAACATATCATGTCGAATATCTGGCTCATCACCGGTAGCGCCCGCGGGCTTGGCCGTTCCATCGCTGAAGCGGCGCTCGCAGCCGGCAACCGCGTCGTGGCGACGGCGCGCGATACGGGCCGCCTCGCGGAGCTTGAGGAAAAATACGGCGATCATCTCCGCACCTTCACGCTCGACGTGACCGATTCCGCCGCTGCGCAGGCAGCGGTCGATTTCACTGTGGAGACGTTCGGTAGGCTTGACGTTCTCGTCAACAATGCGGGATTCGGCCATATCGGACCCTTCGAGCAGACGACGGAGCAGGATTTCCGCGCCCAGATCGACACGAATCTCTACGGAGTGGTGAACCTCGCCCGTGCGGCATTGCCGGTGATGCGCCGCCAGCGGTCCGGCCATATCATCAACGTTTCGTCGGTCGGCGGGCGGGTCGGCACGCCGGGCATCGGCGCCTATCAGGCCGCGAAATGGGCCGTCAGCGGCCTCACCGAGGTTCTGGCTGCCGAGACGGCGGCATTCGGCGTCAAGGTGGTCGCCATCGAGCCGGGCGGCATGCGCACGGAATGGGGCTTCGAGGCCGGCAGCGCCATTCCGGAGCTTCTCGCCGAATATGAGCCCAGCGTCGGTGCCGTGGTAAACCTGCTGAAGAACTATGCCGGCAACGAGATCGGCGATCCCGCGCGGATCGCGCGCATCGTCGTCGATCTGGCGGGGCGTGACGAAGTGCCTGCGCATCTGCTGATCGGCAGCGATGCGTTGCACATCGCGACGCAGGCCGACGCGGCGCGCCGTAAGGCAGCCGCCGAATGGGCGTCCGTCAGCGTCTCCTCCGACTATCCCGGCACCGATATATCCTTCCTGACGGAAGCGGTCCGGTCATGACCGACCGTGTGGGCGGCGAGTGACATCCCGCCGCGCATCTTCGCGCGAACTGCCGGTCAGCCTGCCGCCGAAAGCGCGTCCTGCCGCCCCGCTTCCGCCAATGCTCGCTTTTCGCGGCGGCGTTGCACGGAGGACGGTATGTTCATGCCTTCGCGGTATTTTGCGACCGTCCGGCGTGCGATGTCGATGCCGCTTTTCTTCAGCACGTCCACGATGGCGTCGTCCGACAGCACGTCAAGCGGGCGCTCCTGCTCGATCAGTTCGCGGATGCGGTCGCGGACGGCTTCCGCCGAATGGGCGTCGCCGCCCTCCGCCGAAGCGATCGCCGCCGTGAAGAAAAAGCGCAGCTCGAACACGCCGCGCGGCGTGGACATGTATTTGTTCGCCGTCACGCGGCTCACGGTCGATTCATGCATTCCGATCGCGTCGGCCACGGTTTTCAGGTTGAGCGGCCTGAGATGGCGTATCCCGTGGATCAGAAACGCGTCCTGCTGGCGCACGATCTCGCTGGCAACCTTCAGGATCGTCTTTGCCCGCTGGTCGAGGCTGCGGGTCAGCCAGTTCGCGGTTTGCAGGCAATCGGCGAGGAACTGGCGCTCCTCCGCGTCCCTCGTCCGCGTGCTGACTTCCGCGTAGTAGGTCTGGTCCACCAGCACCCTGGGCAAGGTGTCGGGATTGAGTTCGATGGCCCAGCTTCCGTCGGGAGCCTGCCGGACGATCACCTCCGGCGTGACCGGATCGGCCGTGCCGCCGGCAAAGGCCATGCCCGGCTTGGGGTCGAGCCGCCTGATCTCGGCCAGCATGTCGAGCAGGTCTTCCTCGTCCACGCCGCACAGCTTGCGCAGCGTCTGGAAGTCACGCTTCGCCAGCAGTTCCAGGTTGGAAAGCAGCGCCTGCATGGCAGGGTCGAGCCGGTCGCGCTGCTTGAGTTGAAGGGAGAGGCATTCGGCAAGATCGCGGGCGAACACGCCTGTCGGGTCGAGGCGTTGGCAGCGTTCCAGCACGCGCATGACCATATCCTCCGGCGCGCCAAGCCGCGCGGCAATTTCGGCAACGCTTTCGGTGAGATAGCCGGCCTCGTCGAGCGTGTCCGCCAGTTCCAGCGCCACCAGGCGCTCCGTCCGGTCGGTGAAGCTGAAGGCGATCTGCTCCTCCAGATGCGAGCGCAGCGTGATCCCCGCCGCCGCCATGTCCTCGATGTCGAAGGCTTCGCCGCTGCTGCCGCCGCCGCCCAAGGATTTCCACTGGGCCGCAAGGTCAGGCCCAAGCCGTTCACGCGTGCCCGGATCGTCGGGAAAGACGTTTTCGAGGGACGAGTCCAGCCGGGACGACATGGCTTCGGCGGTCCATTCGGCTTCGCCGCCGGACCAGTCTTCCTCTGCCTCCGAAGCGGGCGCCGCCTCCGTCTGCGCGTCATTGCCCGCGTCGGACCGCTCAAGCAGCGGATTGCGCTCGACCTCATCGTCGATGAAGCGGTCCAGTTCCATATGCGTCAATTGCAGCAGCCTGATGGATTGCATCAGCTGCGGTGTCATGACCAGCGATTGGGACTGGCGAAGCTGGAGCTTGGCGGATAACGCCATGTCGATACGAAACACCCCTTACCGTGCTTTCGGAACCTCGTCCGTCAGCCTTCACCGAGCAGCCCATAAAAACTGGCCCGGCTTTTGCATGTCAAGGGGGGAGGGCGTGGTATCCGCTCTTTGCCGCGCGCAGCGGCTGCCGCTGCACGTCTAGAGTGTGAAGCCTTCGCCGAGATAGAGCCGGCGCACGTCGGGGTTGCGGACGATCTCGTCCGGCGTGCCATGCGTCAGCACCTGTCCTGTGTGGATGATATAGGCGCGGTCGATCAGGCCCAGCGTCTCACGCACATTGTGGTCGGTGATCAGCACGCCGATGCCGCGCTTGGTGAGGTGCCGTACCAATTGCTGGATATCCGAGACTGCAATGGGATCGACGCCCGCGAAAGGCTCGTCCAGCAGCATGAAGTTCGGTTCGCTGGCCAGCGAGCGGGCAATCTCCAGCCGCCGCCGCTCGCCGCCCGAGAGCGAGATCGAAGGCGATTTGCGCAAATGGCTGATATGAAATTCCTCGAGCAGCGAGTCGAGCTTCTCCTCGCGCCGTGCGCGGTTGGTTTCCGTGACCTCGAGCACCGCGCGTATGTTGTTTTCCACGGTAAGGCCGCGGAAGATCGACGCCTCCTGCGGCAGATAGCCTATGCCGAGCCGCGCGCGGCGGTACATCGGCATGGTGGTGACGTCGAAACCCTCGATCTCGATGGTTCCGCTATCCACCGGCACAAGGCCGGTCACCATGTAGAAGCATGTTGTCTTGCCCGCACCGTTTGGCCCCAGCAGGCCCACGGCCTCTCCCGCACGCACGCCGAGCGATACGCCGGAGACGACCTGCCGGCCCTTGTAGCTCTTGGTCAGCCCGCGCGCGATCAGCGTTCCCTTGTAGGCATCGGGCACTTTCGACGATTGCGCGGCCTCCGCCGCGGCGGTCGCCTCCGTCCTGTGCCGCGAGAAAAGCGACCCCGCTTTCGCCATCAGCGGCTCTTCGATCCCGATTGCAGCAGCATGATCACGCGGCCGCCGGCCTGGTTGCCGCCGCAGCTCTCCACTTGCGACTGGCCGCTGCTCATCTGCATGGTCAGCTTGCAACCTTTCACGACATTGTCGTTTTCGGTCATGACGACTTCCTTGCCGGTGAGAACCAGCGTGTCGGCCTTCATGTCGAACTCGCCCTTGTCTCCCGTCGCGACCTGTTCTCCCGACTTGAGGTAGACCTTGCCTTCCGCCTCGATGCGCTCCACCTGCGTGGCGCTGTTGGAGAGCGACCCGTTGCCTTCCCCGCTGGCGTAGTGAACCACCATGCGCACGGTGCGCAGCAGGACCTTGCCCTGCACCAGCTTCACATTGCCGGTGAAGATGGCGAGATGCTCTTCATCGCGCACCTCGAGCCGGTCGCTCTCGATCTCGATGGGCTCGTCGCTGTCGAGGCCCGTGCGCGCCTGTGCCGGTGCCTGCGTCTGGGAGAAGGCAGGCGTCGCAACTCCGCCGAGCGCGAGAAAAACGGGAAACGCCAGCGTTATCCCCAACCGCTTGATGGCTTCAATGTTCAGCATTCGCGTCTCCGGTGGCGGTCGACGCTGTCGTGAAGCGCCCGCCCTGTATGAAAACCTTCACCTGCTGCTCGAATACGAGCACGGTGCCCCCATTCGTCACACGTAACGACTGGGCGGTCACCTGGGAACCCTCATGATCGATCTGCACGCCCTCGTCGGTGGAGATATCGCCCTTGCCCATGTCGATGGTCGCCGTCGCGAGGCGCGCCGTCATCCCGTCCGTCGTCTTGACCGTCGCGGGCGTTGCGATCTCGATCGTGTTGCGTTCCTTGAACATGGTGCCGCGGTCGGCGGCGATGTCGGCCCATTCGCTGGTGCCGACCGGCACACGGGCGCTGATCTGCTCCAGGTCCATCTCGTCGGGATTGCCCATGTCCTGTATGGCGCGCGCCGCGGTCATTTCATAGGCACGGTTTTGCGCGTTGAGGCCGCTCATGCGCGGATTTGCCATGATGATGCGGTCGCCGTCTATCGTCGAGCCGAGAAGATCGACCGATACGTCGCCAAAGGACGGCAGCATGGACTGCGCGACCAGGCCAAGCGTCAGAAGCACGGCTCCCGCCGGCAACGCGATCTTGAGCAGGCGGACGTTGCGCGAATGGCGTCGCTCGCGCTGGAAAACCAGCTCGGTCGATTTTTCCCGCACAGGCGCGCCGCGGTTCGTTTCTGCCTTGCTCATGATCCGTCAAATATAGGGAAATGCCGGCCCCGTGAACACCCACCGCCCGCACCGAGGCAATCGGCGCGGCGGTAGAAATCCACGTGATCGGTAAAGACTCCCTTTCGGGCGCTTCTGGGGCGGCGACCCGGAAAATCGTCGTTGGTTCGCGGCGCTCGATGCTCTAGAACACTGCCTTCCGGGCGAAACGACGGGAGGCTGGCATGCCGACACGAGCCGACGATATCATCGACCGCCGCCGCATGAGGCGCAAACTCACTTTCTGGCGTGTCGCGGCGCTCGTCGTGGCGGCCCTCGCTGTCGCCGGGCTTTCGTGGCGTTTCATCAGCGACAGTGCCTTCTCGACCGATCATATCGCCCGCATCAAGATCGAGGGCACCATCACCGAGAACGAGGAGCTGCTCGCCCGTCTCGAGCGCGCGCGCAAAGCTTCCTCGGTGAAGGGCGTCATCCTGACGATAGATTCGCCGGGCGGCACCACGGCGGGCGGGGAGGCGATCTACGAGGCAGTGCGCAAGCTCGCCGAAGCCAAGCCCGTGGTGGCGCAGGTGGGAACGCTCGCCGCATCTGCCGGCTACATGATCGCCAGCGCAGCCGATCACATTGTCGCGCGGCAATCCTCCATCGTCGGCTCCATCGGCGTGCTGTTCCAGTTCCCGGATGTCACCGGTCTCATGGACAAGATCGGCGTGAAGCTGGAGGGCGTGAAGTCCTCCCCGCTCAAGGCCGAGCCGTCGCCCTTTTCCCCGACCACGGAGGAGGAGCGCGCCATGATCCGCTCGCTGGTCATGGACAGCTATGACTGGTTCGTCGGGCTGGTCGAGGACCGGCGTCCGCTGTCGCGGCAGGAAGTGCTGGCGCTTGCCGACGGCTCCATCTTCACCGGCAGGCAGGCGCTCGACCGCAAGCTCATCGACGCACTCGGCGGCGAGGAGGTGGCGCGCGGATGGCTCACCGGCAAGGGTGTGGCGCCGGGCCTCGACGTGGTGGAGTGGAAGCCGCGCGACAGCGGGGCCAACTGGTTCCTGGGCGCGGCCGCCCGAAACCTCGCCTCGTTTCTGGGATTGCCCGCGGGCGGCGAGCATCTGCTCAGGGAACTCGGGACCGAACGTATCTTCCTTGACGGTCTCCTGTCGCTCTGGCAACCTGACCTGCGCCGTTGATGGACGGAAATTTACAGTAAAATCATTCGCATAGAAGCGTCGGACTTTTTATGAGGGGGTATCGACGATGATAAAATCGGAGCTGGTGCAGACGATCGCCAACCGAAATCCGCATTTGTTCCTGCGCGATGTCGAAAAAATCGTGAATGCGATTTTCGATGAAATTACCGAGGCGCTGGCGGAAGGAAACCGTGTCGAACTGAGGGGCTTCGGCGCGTTTTCGGTGAAGAACAGACCGGCGCGCGTCGGGCGCAACCCGCGGACGGGAGAGTCGGTCGATGTCGAGGAGAAGTGGATTCCCTTCTTCAAGACCGGCAAGGAACTGCGCGAGCGTCTCAACCAGTCGAAGTGACGCGCGGGCGGCGCATCTGACGGGAAAAGGGCGAGATGGGCCGCTTTCTCAACATCGTCATCTTCATTCCGCTGGGCATCGTGCTGGTCGCGCTGGCGGTTGCCAACCGGGCGACGGTGCCTTTCACCATCGACCCGTTCAATCCCGGAAATCCGGGGCTGACCGTGCAATTGCCGTTCTTCGTCTTTCTGTTCGCCGCGCTGGCGCTCGGCCTGCTCATCGGCTCCGCCGTGACGTGGGTCAGGCAGGGGCGCTATCGCCGGCAGGCGCGCGACAGAGGCAACGAGTTGCGCGGCCTGCGCGAGCAGCCGGCGGCGGTGCCCGCTCTCAAGAAGCCTGTAGCCTGACCGTCAATCCGCGAGATTGACGCGCAGCAGATGCCCGTCGGGATCGCGCGCCACGAATGTCCGCCCGAAACGGGCGTCGTACGGCGCCTGTGCGATGTCTACGCCGTTTCGTGACCAGTCCTCGTGCAGGGCGTCGACTTTCGCCGCATCCTCGACCGTGAAGGCAAGTTCGAAATCCTTTCCCGGCGTGGCCGCGTCGGACTTGCGGGAAATGAGCGAAAGCATGAAGCCCGAGCCTAGATCGTAGGATACGAAGGTCGGTACGGCAAAGACGGGCTCCCTGCCCATCAGCCTTGTGTAGAACGGGGCGCTGACCTGCGGATCGTCCACATAGACGATGAACAGGTTGGGCTGGCTGGCCTGCATGATTGTCTCCTTTGCGTTTTGGGGAAGCCTCGGGCGTCCTGCGGAGACAATCGGGGAGGCGTGTGTCAGTTTCCGGCAGCAGCCTTCGGCGGGCGTGCCGAAAGCTGCGCCCGCCATTCCTGGAGCAATGCGCCGCGCCGGCGTGGATAGCGATCGCCCGTCTCGGAGGCATCGCGGATGCGGTCCGTGCGGAAATGCCGGAAATCCTGCCGTGTCTCGCACCATGCAGCCAGCACCCGCACCTTGTCGAAGAAGGCGAGAGCGAAAGGCCAGATCGTTCTTTCCGACCGGGCGCCGTCCGCGTCGGCATAGGCGATGCGCAGCCGCCGCTCGGCCCGGATCGCCTTTCGCAAGGCCGCGAGGTCGATGCGTTCGCCGGCGCTGGCCGGCGGCCCGACAAGCAGCGTGGAGGAATCAGCCAGCGCGCGCAGCCCCTCCGGCAGCACGGCCTCGATCTTGGCCAGCGCGTTGCCTGCGGCGGCGGACAGGCGCTGGTCCGGCTGCTTGGCGACCCAGCGCGAGCCGAGCACGACTGCCTCGATCTCCTCGTCCGTGAACATGAGCGGCGGCAGTGTGAAGCCGGGCCGCAGCACATAGCCGATGCCGGCCTCGCCTTCGATGGGCGCGCCCTGCGCTTGCAGGCTGGCGATGTCACGGTACACCGTGCGGATCGAAACTCCCATTTCCCCGGCCAGGTCGCGCGCGCTGACCGGAAGGCGGTGGCGGCGCAGGCTCTGCATGAGGTCGAGGAGGCGTTCGGCGCGTGACATGATCCGGTGCAGGATAATCCCTCGCTGCCGGATGCGACAGCCCGCCGTTGCGCCGCTTCCGCTCCCATGCCAAAAGCGCCCCACGACGAGGAGCCTTTCGTGAAGAAGATGCGCGACAGACAGCGCGACGTCCGCCAGCGTCCGTCTCGCGGCGAGTCCAGCGCGGTACAGCGCGATACCGGAACGCGCGGGAAGCCTGCCGCCGTTCAGGATGCTCCGCCGCGCCGACACCTCGTCCGCCGTCCCGGCGCGTTGCCGGACGAGCGCCTGCCGCTCATCCTCGAAGTCGCGCCGACCGCGGATTATGCGCTGCTCGACAGCGGCGCGGGCGGGAAGCTCGAGCAATACGGGCCTTACCGCATCGTGCGGCCGGAAGGGCAGGCGATCTGGCAGCGGACCCTGCCGGCGGCCGAGTGGGAGAAGGCCGACGCGATCTTCACCGGCGATACCGACGAGGAAGGCATGGGCCGCTGGCGCTTTCCCTGGCAACCATTAGGCGAGACATGGCCGATGAAGCATGACGGCATCGACTATCTCGGCCGCTTCACCTCCTTCCGCCATGTCGGCGTCTTTCCCGAGCAAGGCTCGCACTGGAGCCATATGGAGGGCCTGATCCGCGCCGCGAACAGGCCGGTCAAGGTGCTCAACCTGTTCGGCTATACGGGGCTGGCCTCGCTCGTCGCCGCGCGTGCGGGCGCGGAAGTCACCCATGTGGACGCGTCGAAAAAGGCGATCGGCTGGGCGCGGGAGAACCAGGAGATGGCGCGCCTTTCCGACCGGCCGATCCGCTGGATCTGCGACGACGCCATGAAGTTCGTGGAGCGCGAGGAGCGGCGCGGTTCGCGTTACGACATCGTCCTGTTCGATCCGCCGGCCTATGGGCGCGGCCCGAAGGGCGAGGTCTGGCAATTGTTCGAGGATTTGCCGGTCATGGCCGACATATGCCGCGAGATATTGACGCCGAGGCCGCTTGCGGTGGTGCTGACCGCCTATTCGATCCGCGCCTCCTTCTTCTCCATCCATGCGCTGATGCGCGACACCTTTGCCGGCATGGGCGGCAGGGTGGAATCGGGAGAGCTGGTCATCCGCGAGAAATCCGCGGGACGCGCGCTCTCCACCTCGCTTTTTTCCCGATGGGTGGCTGAATGACGGAACGCAGGCGGGAAACCGGCGCGCCGGGGCAGGTGAAGGAAGTCACCAGCCTCGCCAATCCGGTGGTGAAGGACATCAAGGCGCTGGCGCTGAAGAAATTCCGCGACCAGCAGAACGCCTTCATGGCGGAAGGGCTTAAGCTCGTCATCGACGCGCTGGACATGGGCTGGACGATCCGCACATTGGTCTTTGCCAAATCGGCCAAGGCCAACCCCGCCGTGCAGAAGGTCGCCGCCCGTGCCGTGGCTGCGGGGGCGCTCGTGCTGGAGGCCGGCGAGAAGGTGCTGGCGGCTATCGCGAGGCGCGACAATCCGCAAATGGTCATCGGCGTGTTCGAGCAATGCTACCAGCCGCTGGACCGTATCCGCCCGCAGCCGGGCGATGTATGGGTGGCGCTGGACCGCGTGCGCGACCCCGGCAATCTGGGAACCGTGATCCGCACGGCGGACGCGGTGGGGGCCAGGGGCGTCATGCTGGTCGGCGATTGCACCGATCCGTTCTCGGTGGAAGCCGTGCGTGCGACGATGGGTTCCGTCTTTGCCGTGCCGATGGCGACAGCGGGCGTGGACCAGTTCCTCGCGTGGCGCAAGGGCTTCTCCGGCCTCGTCGTCGGAACTCATCTCAAGGGCTCGGTCGATTACCGCACGGTGGACTACGCAGCCGGTCCCGTTCTGCTCCTGATGGGCAATGAGCAGCAGGGCCTGCCCGACAGCCTTGCCGAAGCCTGCGACCGGCTTGTCCGCATCCCGCAGGCGGGCCGCGCCGATTCGCTCAATCTCGCCGTAGCGACCGGGGTGATGCTCTATGAGATCCGGCGCGGCGCACTGCCGATGGGAAATCCGTGATGCGGGCTTTGGCACTCTATGGCGCGGTCGCCGTCGCGGTCGTCATCGTCGACCAATGGATCAAATATCTGGTCGAGAACGGCATGGGCATGCAGCAGGCCATCGAACTGCTGCCGTTTCTGGCGCTCTACCGCACCCACAATACCGGCGTCGCCTTTTCCATGTTCGCCGGCAGCAACGACTGGCAGCTGATCGCCCTCGTCGTGGCGGTCACGGTATTCATTCTCTGGCTGGCATGGCGTTCCGGGGCGCACCAGCATTGGGCTCGGCTGGGCTTCGCCCTGATCGTCGCGGGCGCGGTGGGCAACCTCATCGACCGCGTCGCGCTGGGCTATGTCGTGGACTATGTGCTGTTCCACACGCCGGGCTGGTCCTTCGCGGTGTTCAACCTGGCCGATGCCGCCATCACGGTGGGCGCGGGGCTCATCATCCTGCAGGAAGTCATCGACTGGCGGCGCGGTCCGGCACGCGGCGACAGCTGAGCGCCGTTGACCGCGCGGGCTCCGCGCCGCAAAGTCCCGCCCGGCGAGACGCATGAAAATGTCAGGGAGTGAGATGTCCGAAACCTTTAAGGCGATCCTCGTTTCACGCAACGAGGACAAGTCCCAGTCGGTCGATGTCGTGGACATGACCGAGAACGAGTTGATGGAAGGCGACGTCACCGTCGCGGTGGAAGCGACGACGGTGAACTACAAGGACGGCCTGGCGATCACCGGACGCTCCCCCGTCATCCGTCGCTTCCCGTTGGTGCCGGGCATCGATTTCGCGGGTACGGTCATCGCATCCGATCATCCGTCGTGGCATCCGGGCGACAGGGTCGTCCTCAACGGCTGGGGCGTGGGCGAGACGCATCATGGCGCCTTTGCCGGGCGTGCGCGCGTGAAGGGCGATTGGCTCGTTCCGCTTCCGGCGGGGCTGACGGCGAAGCAGGCGATGTCGGTCGGAACCGCAGGCTACACGGCCATGCTTTGCGTCATCGCACTGGAGCGTCACGGCATCGTGCCGGAGCGCGGCCCCGTCATCGTCACCGGAGCGGCGGGCGGTGTCGGCTCGGTAGCCGTCTCCATCCTGTCGAAGCTCGGCTATCACGTCATCGCTTCCACCGGCCGCCCCGGCGAGGAAGCCTATCTGAGGGAGCTTGGAGCCGCCGAGATCATCGCCCGCGAGGAACTGTCCGGTCCCGGCCGTCCGCTCGGCAAGGAACGCTGGGCCGGCGGCGTCGATGCGGTCGGCAGCCATACGCTGGCGAATGTCCTGTCGCAGACCTCCTACGGCGGCGCGGTGGCCGCCTGCGGGCTGGCCCAGGGCATGGACCTGCCTGCGAGCGTCGCGCCGTTCATCCTGCGCGGCGTCTCTCTGCTCGGCATCGATTCGGTCATGGCGCCGAAGGCGATCCGGCTGGAGGCATGGCGGCGGCTGAGCCACGATCTCGACCATGCCAGGCTGGCCGCTATCACTACGACGATAGGCTTTTCCGATATTGTGCAAGCCGCGCACGACATTCTGGACGGAAGGATCAGGGGGCGCGTCGTCGTCGAGATGTAGGGGGCGGTAGCCTCCCGCCCGATGCCGTTTTGACGGCATTGCATAAAATTTGAATTCAAATTCAAAAGCTTCCCTAAGCCTTGTCCGTTAGAGCCGTCGCCATGACGGCGGACAGGGGAATTGCCAAGGCCACGCCAGAGGCCGATCCATCAGCATGGCAGGCGGAGATCGGCTCGCGTCCGGCCGTCATCGCGCCGGCTCCGGTGGTGACGACGGCGCGGCGCGTCATCGCGCGGATTCTGCAACTGGCCAATGTCGCCGTCATCGTCTCGCTGGCATTCCTTGCCGAGTTCCACGAGACGCCGCCGCTCATCTCGGCGGGCCTGCTGCTTGCGGCATTCCTGGCGCTGTGCGCGACCGCCTTTTCCTATTCGGGCGCCCGCCACCTCGTCGCGCTGCACAAGCAGGCAGCCGCGGACGCGCATGCGGAACTGGAAAACCTTGCCGACAGGATGTGGGAATTGCGCGAAAGCGAGGAACGCTTTCGTGGGCTCGTGGACACGCTGGGCGATCTCGTCGTCCACCGGGATCGTGAGGGCCGCATCGTCTACGCCAATCGCGTCATGGCCGATCTGGTCGGCATGAACGCTGCCGAACTGGCCGGGCATACATTGCCGGAGGTCGGCATCGACATCGGCATCGTGCCGGATGCCGCGTTCGCGGAGGGCGAATGCCTGAGCTCGACGGATGTGGCCGTGCGTGCCGGGGGCACGACGCGCTGGTTCTCATGGATCGAGCTGTCTGTCCGCGAGGAGGGCGGAGACAATGTGTCCCACCGGGCCATCGCGCGCGACATCACGGACCGGAAGCGGGCCGAGATCGCGCTCATCAGCGCCCGCGAGCGTGCCGAACATGCCAGCAAGGCGAAGTCGCGCTTCCTTGCCACGGTGAGCCACGAGATACGCACGCCCATGAACGGTATCATGGGCATGGCGAAGCTCCTTTCAGGCACGAAGTTGACGCCGGAGCAGCGCACTTACGTTTCTGCCATATCCACTTCCTCCAGCGCGCTGTTGGCACTGATCGAGGATCTGTTGGACCTGTCCAAGATCGAGGCGGGGCGTCTCGAGCTCGAGCCGCAAGCCATGTCGCCCCGCGAGGTGGTGGAACATACGGTGGAGCTGCTCGCCCCGCGCGCCTATTCCAAGGACATCGGCATAGGCTGCCATATCGCTCCCGACGTGCCGGAAACCGTGCATCTCGATCCCGGCCGCTTCCGGCAGGTGCTGCTCAACCTCCTCGGCAACGCGATCAAGTTCACCGATGTCGGCGGCGTATCGGTGAGCGTCACCCGGCGGAACGAGGGCGAGGCGACCAGCATAGAGATCGCCGTGGCCGACACAGGCCCCGGCCTCGGTTCAGCCGACATGGAGCGCATCTTCGAGGAGTTCGAGCAAGCGGACGGATCGCGTACCCGCATCCATGAGGGCGCGGGGCTGGGCCTGTCCATTTCGCGCCGCATCGTCGAGGCGATGGATGGCTCCATCTCCGTTTCATCGGAGCCGGGACACGGCTCCGTCTTTACGGTGGTCATTCCGGTCGCGCAGATTTCCGAACCGGTCATGGAGGGCCGCGAGGCTCTGGGGGGAAAGCAGGTGCTCATCCTTTCCCACAACGTCATGGAGGCGCGCTCCATCGCCGCGACGATCCGCGCGCATGGCGGGGAGGCTGGGATAGCCGGCACCGTGGAGGAAGCGGTGCGCATATTCGGCCCCGAGAACCGTGCGGATTGCGATGCGCTGCTGATCGACGCAAGGCTGGAAACGGTGGATGGCACCTTGCTGAAGTCGCTGCGCGCGGAAGGCTTTTCGCGTGCTGAGGCGGTCACGCTGATCGCGCCGTCCAACCGCCGCCAGCTGGCCGAGTTCCGCGCCAGCGGTTATGCGACCTTCCTGCCGCGCCCGGTTCGCGGCGAGACGCTGCTGCGCATCCTTCTCTCCGACATCGGTGCCGGCGGATCGTCCGCAATGGGGATGGATGATGGACGGTCGGCTGGAGGCGTCAGCCGTCCGGGCAAGCTTTCCGTGCTGATTGCCGAAGACAACGACATCAACGCAGTACTGGCCCGCGCGGCGCTGACGCGCGCCGGGCATGAAGTGCAGATCGTCACCAACGGCAAGTCGGCCGTCGATGCCCTCTCCAACCCGGCGCATCGTTTCGACGTGGTGCTGATGGACCTGCACATGCCGGTCATGGACGGGCTGGACGCGGTGGGCCGGATCAGGAAGATCGAGGCCGAGCGCGGCATATCGCCTGTGCCTATCCTCGTTCTTTCCGCCGACGGACAGGACGACACACGCCATGTCGTACTCACCCACGGCGCGAGCGGATTCCTCACCAAGCCGATCGACCCCGAGCTTCTGGTGCAGGCCGTGGAAGACCAGGCCGCCGCCTGATTGCAGAGGACTGCACGGCGGCGCTTGCGCGCGGGCTTGCGAAATCCTACTGTCATTGTTCTGTTGCAGTGTTTGCGTATTCCCCGCGCATCGTCGGCAAGGAGAATCACCATGCACAGCGCCATCCTGCCTAGCGGGGAGACGGCAGTGCACGCCGGTGTTCCCGGCGCTACCACTCGCTTCCAGGAAGCGTTCCTGCGCGGTTTGCCGCTCGGGCGCATCGGTAATTTGATCGTGCGGCTCGCCCGCACGCCTGCCGAGATCGAGAAAGCCCAGGAAGTCCGCTACCGCGTATTCCACGAGGAGCTTGGCGCCTATATGGGCGACGGCATTGAGCGCCGCGACATCGACAGTTTCGACGCCGTTTGCGATCACATGCTGGTGATCGACACCAGCCTGCCGGGCGACGAGCTGAGCCGCATCGTCGGTACTTACCGGCTGCTGCGCGAGGAGATGGCGCTGGCTTCGGGCGGCTTTTATTCCAGCGGCGAGTTCGACCTGCAATCGCTGGTGAAGCGCCAGCCGGGCAAGCGATTCCTCGAACTGGGGCGCTCCTGCGTATTGCCGGAATACCGCTCCAAGCGCACCATCGAAGTGCTCTGGCAGGGCATCTGGGCCTATGTGAACCATTACGGCATCGGCGTGATGGCCGGCTGCGCCTCCTTCCACGGCACCGTGCCGGCGGCCCATGCCGAGGCCCTGTCCTTCCTCGCCCATCATTGCCGGGCGTCCGCCGAATGGGACGTGCGCGCCGTGCCTGCGCGGCACGCTTCGATGGACCTGATGCCGCCGGAGGCGCTGGACGCACGTTCCGCGCTCGCTTCCATGCCGCCGCTCATCAAGGGCTATCTTCGGCTGGGCGCGAAGGTCGGGGATGGCTGCGTGGTCGATCACGAATTCGGCACCACGGATGTATTCATGATCCTGCCGGTCGAGACGATCTCCGAACGCTACATCAACTATTACGGCGCCGAGGCCGAACGCTTCCAGGCGTGACCGCGCGGACGGGACGGCCCGCCGTTCCTGGAATGATGGACGACAGCTTCGCATTCGCGCTGGGCCGCCTGAGAAAGGCGGCCGCCGGGCTTCCCGAGGTCGAGGAGAGCGCGTGGTACGGCACGCCCGCGCTCAAGGTGCGCGGCAAGGGTTTTTGCCGCGTGAAGGACGCCGATACCGTGGTGCTGATGTGCCCGCTGGAGGAAAAGGAGCTGCTGCTCTCCTCCGCGCCTGAAATCTTCTATGAGACGGATCACTACAGGGGGTGGCCGGCGCTGCTGGCGCGCATCCGCATCATTTCCGATGAGGAGCTTGCATATAGGCTTCGGCGCTCCTGGCTTTCCAAGGCGCCAAGGACGCTTATACGCAGGCTGGAGGACGGTCAGGCCGGAGCCTGACCGCGCTGCCTATTGGCCCGCATTGTAGGCGGCGATGGCCGCCATGTTCACGATGTCGGAATCCTTGGCGTTGAGCGGAACGATCTGCACCGACTTGTTGAGGCCGACCAGAAGCGGCCCGATCACCGTGCAGCCGCCCAACTCCTGCAGCATCTTGGTGGAGATCGACGCGGAGTGGAAAGCCGGCATGACCAGCACGTTCGCCGCGCCCGAAAGCCGCGAGAAGGGATACTGGCGGCGCATCAGCTCGAAATCCAGCGCGACGTCCGCCGCCATCTCGCCATCATACTCGAAATCGACGCGTCTCCTGTCGAGGATCTGCACCGCTTCCTGCACGCGCTGCGATCGCTCTCCTGCCGGATGGCCGAAGGTCGAATAGGCGAGCAGCGCCACGCGCGGCTCATATCCCATGCGCCGCGCCATTCCCGCTGCCTCCTCGGCGATATCGGCAATCTCCTCGGACCCCGGCATGTCGTGCACAGCCGTGTCGGCCACGATGACGGTCCGGCCCCGGCATATCGCGATGGATGCTCCGATCACCCGATGACCCGGCTTGGCATCGATGACGCGGCGTATATCCTCCAGCGCCGTCGAGTAGTTGCGCGTCACGCCCGTCACCACCGCGTCGGCGTCGCCCAGCGCCAGCATGCAGGCGGCGAAGTGGTTGCGGTCATTGTTGATGAGCCGCTGGCAGTCGCGCAGCAGGTAGCCCTTGCGCTGCATCCGTTCGTCGTGGGTCAGGCGTTTCGACACAAATATCTGGCAAAAGCGCTCGAGTACGTGACCTCCCACAGGGATGTCTGGGTGACGACGAGTGACGAAATCGCGGCGCACTACCTGACGTCCGC